>Ga0123342_1000075_pt1 | contig 107130 bp, 60 predicted proteins | sample Turbeawhitnodule_FD_89960 | JGI IMG/M metagenome (GOLD analysis project Ga0123342, IMG submission 89960) | Root nodule microbial communities of legume samples collected from Mexico - Turtle bean Mexico white nodule | ecosystem: Host-associated > Plants > Roots > Nodule | place: Mexico: Nepantla... | reverse complement strand
TATCTATTTTTTTTTTATTTCTCTTATATATTTATATATATTTTTATATAATTTTTTTATTATATATATATATATATATATATATATATATATATATATATATATATATATATCCCCTAAACTAAGTTGAATTATTGAAAAGAAATTAGTAAATTACTATAATATTCCATATTTATTTTTTAAGTCTTTACTGTAATCACGTTTATATAAATACACATTGTAATATTTTTTAAATAATTAAAGACATTAGTGTAAAATATGTAAGGAATGCTAATTTTATATATTCAAATAATCAGAGAATTTTCTGATAGTATCTAAGAACGAAACGAATAAGAAAAAAAAATTAATGTGAATATGTAAAAGAGAACCTATAGAGTGTATATCTTAATTAATTCATTGTGGAGGCAATTTTTTTTGTTTCATTTTTTTTATCAGAGGAGAAATGTTCAAGAATGGGTGGTGCTCCATTTCAGTTGAGAAGGTTTCAAGATTTAAATGAGACCCATTTTTATTCTTAGAGTTAACTTTTTCATTTGCTAAAATACAAAACCTAGATGAGTAAATTAATTGTAAAATAGAATAATGAAGTCACTTGAAAAACTTAATGTTAAATGTGAAAATTCTCATACTAACAGCTACTCTTCTGAAAAATAATTACAACAATATGATTACTTTATGAATTTTGTTACATTTAAAAAGTACTTATAAAATTATTAATCTTAAAAAGTATTGAGTTGCTTTACAGGGTAGATTAGAGAGTAAAACTATGTTTCTGGTAATGTGGAAACCAAATGGAACAATTTCACCTTTGTGTTTGATGAATTGCCTCAATGGATTGTATGAGACCGGCTCAATGAATTTAACGCGTCTATGGGTTCTGTTTTCATATGCTATTGCTGCAATGTCAATATTGGGTGGAGTTACATAGTAACACTGACAATAAATACCAAATACACACAACAAATGAAGAAAGAAATTGAGAAACTAGGCACAATAAACTGAGTAATAACAGCTGTAGAGAAAATGTTGCAAGCCTCATTTCATATCTTCATTCGTTCCGCTGTCCTAATTATGGACAACAACATGGTTCAAGCACTGTTGCTGCTTCCATCAGTTGATCCAGGCATAAGCTCTCTCAGCATAGCGACTACCTGCAACATGTTTGGCCTTCTTGAAGGCAAGTCATCAACACACTGCAAAGTAATCTCTAAATATCTTATCATCTCCTTCACTTCTTTGGCTTCTGCCTCATCAGTTCCTTGAGTGGCCAAAAGCAAGTCCGAGTCAATTACTTCCATTTGCTTCCCTTCACGGACCTTCATCTTGGCCCACCCAACCAAGTTGGTGTCACCGAAATCCTCCTTGTCAGTAGGGCGTTTACCACTAAGCAGTTCCAACATCACAACCCCAAAGGAGTAGACATCTCCCTTAGCAGTGCACCTGAAGCTTTGGTAGTACTCTGGGGGAACATATCCTGGTGTTCCTGCCAGTGTGCTCACGCTAAGATGTGTATCAAGGGCACTTATAAGTCTTGCCATTCCAAAATCTGAGACCCTGGACTCCATTTCATGGTCAAGTAGCACATTGCTTGACTTCATATCTCTGTGTATGATGTGAGGGATGCAATTGTGGTGCAGGAAACAAAGCCCTTTAGCTGCACCTCTTGCAATCTTTTTCCTTTCTTCCCATGTCAAAATGCGGCGATCACGCGTTTTGATTCTCCCATGAAGCATCTCTTCTAAGCTTCCATACTCCATGTATTCATAAACAAGGAGCCTCTCTTCCCCCACTTTGCAGTACCCTAACAGAGGAACAAGATTTCTGTGCTTGATCTTCCCCAAGGTTTCCATCTCTGCCATGAATTCTCGATCACCCTGGCAGCTCAGTCGAATGAGCTTCTTTATGGCCACACTTGAGCCGTCTTTGAGTGTGGCCTTGAACACTTCACCAAAACCACCACACCCAATGAGGCTTTCTGCCGAGAACCCATTAGTTGCTTCAATCAGCTGGGAGAACTTGAGTTTCCTCAGCTGCCTCTGAAATGTTGCAACATTGATGCTCAGGGGCTCTTTCTCTTTGTCAATTTTCCATGTTGTAGCAGCATGGCATGCTTGTAAGCTATTGAGCATCTTGACTTCTTCGGCCTCCTTCCTCCTTGCGCGCATTGCAATTGCCCACACAATTAAAATACAGACAGAAGCAACAGAGATGAGAATTCCCATTACAATGCTGTTTGCCCATGTTGCGGTTGCTGTTTTATGGCCCCCTTTGCTAGCATCATCAGTTGGATTTGTTGTGGGTTGGCTATTTTCACTCTTGCAGTCAGGCAATGGTACACCGCAAAGGCCAGGGTTATTTGCATACTGGGAAGCTGGAAGAGTACTCAGTTGTCCCCTAGAAGGAATTTGCCCTGTTAACTCATTGTGAGACAGATCAATTTGCACCAAAAATGAGAGGTTTGAGAATGAGTCTGGAATATGACCCTGCAATCTATTGTGTGATGCATCAAACACACCCAAATTTTTTAGCTGGCCAAGTGTTGAAGGGATTTCTCCAGATAGCTGATTGTGAGATAATTCAAGAACTTGTAAAGCCACCATGTCTCCGAATTCATCTGGGATTTTTCCACGAAGCTCGTTATATGAAAGATCAAGATACTCCAGAGTCTGGTACTTGGTGAACAAGCTGAGGACAGGACCAGAATAGAGTCTTGTGAAATCACAAGTCCTCAATGTTGGGACCTGCAAGAGTCTTTCAGGTCGAATACCAGAGAATTCTAGCAAGCCTCCAACTCCTTTGCATGAGTTTCCAACATTTCTTACAAACACCAAAGTGTTCCCTGAAAGGATCCCAAACAAGGATTTTGCTCCTTGCTGTCTTCCTAGTCTTGATGGAATCTCTCCAGTGAGCTTGTTGCTGTTCAAGTCCAACCACACCAAACTGCTGCAATTCGCTAGCTCTGCTGGTATCTCGCCAGTCAAGCTGTTGTTTCCAAGCTGCAGAACTGCTAACCTTGTCAAGAGACCAAACTCACGCGGTATTTCACCACTAAGCTCATTGCTTGTCAGTGATATCCATTCAAGATTGCTGCAATTGAATAACTCAATGGGAATTCCACCAGTGAGATGATTATTATTCAGTATGAGATCCTTAAGATTCTTGCACTGGCCCAGCTTCGGTGGAATTTTTCCTTCCAAACCATTGAACCATGCTATCAGCTGCTCAAGATTTTCAAGTTGTCCAAGCTCATCGGGAATTGTACCATTGAGATAGTTCAGACTAAAATCAAGTGTCTTCAGCTGTGAGCACTTCGACAGTTCAGCTGGGATTTCACCTATAATAAGATTATCTGGCATTCTCAGTTCCTCAAGTGAGGCTGCCCCTGGACATAAATCCCTGGGGATAGATCCATAAATTTTGTTTGAGCTGAAGTCCGCAATCCTCAACTTTTTGCAGGAAGATATTGAAGATGGAAATTGACCAGTGATAGCATTGTTCCCAAGCCTCAGTTCCTGCAATGAACCGAGGTTCTGAAAGATTGACCCTGTTAACTGTCCTGACAGGTTGTTGTTAGATATGTCAAGAAGTTGCAGCCAAGTGCATGAGGAGAAACTAGACGGGATTGACCCGGAGATGTTGTTGAAATAAAGTTTAACCTCTAAAAGGGAAGCACATGCATTTCCCAATTCAGAAGGGATCCAGCCTGTGAGTTGGTTGTGTGAAAGATCCAGAGTCTGTAGTTTGTTTAACTGACCCAAAGCTTTGGGAATTTCCCCAGAGATCATATTGTTAGCTAAATTCAAACTTTTAAGGCTGGTACAGTTTGACAAAGAGAGTGGAATTGAGTCTGACAAGCGGTTTCCAGATAGATCAAGTTGCAACAAGGAAATGCAATCCATTTTCAGGCCAAAAATAGAGCCTGACAGGTTGTTGGAAGATAGGTCAAGTGTCTGCAGTTTACCAGAATTTTGTAAGAAATTTTCAGGAATAGGACCTGTTAAGTTGTTGTAAGAAAGATTAACAACAACAAGATTTGGACACTTGGAGAAAAGGTTCTCAGGGACAGGGCCTGTAACCCCTCCAAAGGATAGATCAAGCTGTGTCAAACCATATGGGAGCTGAAGCAAAGAGGTAGAATTTACAGAAAATGAATTCAAAGACAGTTTCAGAACAGATAACATATCTAAAGAAGACAAAGGGTCAAGAGATATAGTCCCAGCAAGGTTATTATTCCCACTAATATCAAGCTGAGTAACTCTTCCAAGGGTGCAAGAGACTCCATACCAGCTGCATGGATTCTTATTCAGCTTCCATCCTGACAAAACTCCACCCTGATCGTTCTGAATCATCCTTTTGAACATGAGAAGAGCCTGCACATCAGTCTTGATGGAGGAAACTGCCGCACATTCAGTCACAGGAAACAAAACAGTGATCACAAGAAGTGTCACAGTGAGATGAGGCAAAAGCTGAACATGGTTGTTCTCCATTGAGAAAACAAGCCTTGTACAAAGCCAGAACACACAGGTCTGGGAAGAGAGAGGCCTGCAAAGAAAATGCAGAGAGATATAGACTAGTGTGTGTGTAGAGGAAAGAGGAAAGAAAGAGAGGGTGAGAGTGGTGAGTATGATGGGAATTTGTTGTGACAAAAGGAGTTGCTTTTTGTGTTTTATAAAATTGAAAGGAGGGAACGTGAGAGGAGAATAAGGTTGTGTTGCGTGCGGTGGGTATGTACTCGTAAGTTTGTTGGTATAATTTTATTTTACTTTTTGTTTATCATGTCTGAGATGTTTTATTAGATTTGTTGATAATGACAGAGATTTTTGTCCAAACTTAATACAACTTTTTCTTTGAATTACCTTAAGCAATTAAAAAGTTTGATTTGAGTAGTACAAGTATAAATATAAATAAGGTTGGTATAATAAAGAATGTAGAGTAGAGTAGAGTAGAGAAGTGAGAGAATTTAGTTAATGGATTGATTTGACTATTAGTCAAGGATTTGGGACCCACAGACAAAGGTGTGTATCTAAAGATCGGCGCTATAAAAACGAAAGAAAAAGGAAACATTGAGAAGTTGGTCTGTGTTTGATCCAAGAGTCATTGTCTGTCAGTGAGCGTGAGAATGTTTCCCCATATGTATATGACACACACATAGTACTACTGAAACCTTGGATTGGCACCATGTGCAACTTATGTGCCTGTTTTCTCATTCCAGCCATTCTTTTCTTTCTATTTCTCCCTGCTATCAACACTGTCCTCCAGACATTCCAATCACCTACTGCTGCTGCATTTTCTTTTTATTTCATATATTTGACTTTACATTTTAAATTTTATAAGTTTAACTTATAACTTAGATATATATTCTGAATCTGCATTTAACTTACGTACATTAAATTAAACATGCACTTATGCTTAGTAAATAATATAATATGTTAAAGTTATTTGGGCTTTTACTTTTTTTAATTATATTATGTGAAAGTATGGTTTCAACTTTTTTCCTCCTAACCATTAAATTATTTTATTTTGAATAATTTCATTTAAAAGTAAAACCCATCAACCCAAACATTAAATTTAATAAAAAAAACTCAAATTTTACATGTTTTGAACTCTAATCTCATCCTCCGAAACTTTTCAAACTTAAATTAAATTTAGGCTTAATTAAATTTTTTCTGATAATTTTAAATATTTTTAATTGAGTCCATATTAAATTTTTTTAATGTATTGAGTATTTAAAATTTTTGTATTTTTTTATTGAGTCTCAGCCATTTAATTTATCTGTTAATTAGATGATGTGATGATTGTTTTGCTCGGTCACTTAACTTAGTTGTTTTCACATGTATTTTATGTTAATCTTAAATGATGTAATTTTATGATTAACATAATATGTGGTTTATGTGGTTTTTATTGTTAAATGATGATAAACAAAAATCGAAAGAAAATAAAACGAAAACTTAAAGACTATGGAACACAAGTGTGGGGTGAACAACATAACAAGTGTGAAGTTGGAGTTGCGCAAGATAGTGAACTCTACGTTTGAAGTTGGAGTTCGTTACCACCTTCATACATAACTTCAATTTCATGTTTGTCCTACGGTTCATTCTCACTTTTGTTCTACACATATTTAGGTTTTTGTTTTGTTGTCTTTCTCATTTTTTTTACCCATCTAACAATAAAGGTTACATATTATGCTAACTACAAGACTACATAGTTTAATATTAATATAAAATATCATGTGAACTACATAATAAAATCACGTAACACCCAGTTAAGAGAAAAATTAAATAGTAGAAACTTAATTGAAAAATATAAATTTTGTAGGTACTCAATAGACAAAAAAAATTATTAACCATACACTTGTAACTTAATTAAAACTTAAATTTATATTTTTAAAAGTATTTTATATTCCAAATTTATCATAAACTCCTACATATATTTGGGTGGAAAATTAGGTTTTGAGAGTTTTAAATAAAAAACAACGGGAAGACTAAATTTGCTTGATTTAAAAAATAAAGATATGAAATAGGTTAAACGAAAAACTATACATGCTTTAAATTTAAAAGATAAAAATAGAGTAAAAACATCCTCAATTGATGTTTGATAGACATAGCAACATTGATAAATAAGCAAACAAAAATAATCATACAGAGGCTCCCACTATTATGTTACTATTATTGATGTTGATACCGTTGTAATCTTATACCAGTTTCCAGTTGCATTTAAACTATACACTCTCTGGAGTGTATCTGTATTTTGCAGTGAAAATGTAGATAATGAGGTAGCTTTTCATCATTGTGATTGTTTAATTTAGAATGCATGTATGTGTATATATATAAGAATTAAAAGTGTTTTTATGAGGGGCCCTGGTGTTGAAATGTGAAGGGGGAAAAATGATGATAGTGTGTTATGGTTGAATGTTTTGTGGGGAAAAATAAATTGTAGGTAGATTAAAGAAATGGAGGCCCCCACCCACCATGAAGAAGCATCAATTAGGCCAGTGTTAATGGCATGGGAGGTTATGATGCCCCCTTTTGTGCCTTTCACATTCTTGCTTTGCAACCACTTTCATCTATCACACTATTTATTCACTCTTCAACACTCACTTGGTTCAAATCCACTCTCATCTTTTAAAGTTTTCACTTTTTAGCTGGGTTTGGGACCATCTCTTACTTTGCTACACACTCTAATAAGCACATTCTGCTTGCTCAATCCATGTTGAGTTGTTCTTTCACACCAAATTAAGATACTGTCCACAAGTGGTCATTTTTTTTTCTTCTGTTGGAGACCATATTGAGTCCACAGTTTATTTAATATTTCTTCTGTGACACTTGGAGCAAGGGGTGCAAACTAATATGTGTAAGAAAAGACTTTTAATTATGAACTACTTTTATGCATCTTTCTAAAAGTTTGAAACCAATTTTATATTTATTGCATTTGTAACGTTCAAGAAGAAGGGATAAATTCCTCCTTGTACAAATAAAACAAATTACGCTATAAACTAAAATTGCTGTACACAAAATTAGAATAAGAAATTTGAAATATTTTATAAGAAAAAAAAAATAGAGCGATTTATTTTGTGAACAAGTTTGCCAAAGTGTGAGTGTATCATATCAATTCTTCTATCATCTCATATTATATGTTTTTGTATATGTCTATAAGAGAAAACTATATCAAATTATGAAATTATTAAAAATTTTATATAACAATTTAATAAAAAATTATACAGGTTTTTTTTTAAATTAACAACATTTTTTAAATATGATAAAATATCAAGTAATAAAACTAATTTTATAAAAAAAATCACCATTAAAAATATTTTTTAATGGAAAAATCAATCACAAATATTAGACAATTTCACAAAACTATCTAGGTTGAAAGTAATCTCACCACAAAAACAATACATTACAAAATATTTGTAGCATGAAACTTAACTTTGTATAATAGTGACACAAAACACATTGTCCTAAACTTTTTAGTTCCTTTAAAAAAAAAATATTTACATCATATAAATAAAAAATAATTTAGTGTCACAAATTGTGTTGGGATAATCCGTCACATAACTAAGACTACTTAAGCAAATATATTATAGTTTTAACCAATAATTGCTTTAACAAAACATACATAGTTTGAAGCGAAATAAATGTTATTAAAAAGAGAAACAATGACCCTCTTAGTTAAAATGCAATAACACACATTTTAAGTGATATAAGAGCATCTCGCTTAAAGTGAGATAATACACCCTTTAAGCAATATGAGAGAGTGTCACTTAAAGCGAGATAACACGCCACGCAAGCATGAAATTGTCTGGCATAACACATGAAAACATAAACTTTAAGCAAACTTTGAAAAAAAGGTGGACAATTAACAACTTGTCCAATCAGTGTTCATGTCATCGTGTTAAGAACTAACCAAAGAGGTTATCTCTAATACCTATTGTTGGAAGATCTGGCTCTAAAAGGGATGTTGAATAGTGTCTTAGAATCCACAAACAACTAGACTAGATCGTCTAATGAAAAAAGAAATAAAAAAGAACAAAGAAATATTGGTTTATCCAAACACACAGGAAACAACCAATGTTCCCTTAAGAAAACTTCTTAAGATGGTCCACTAATCAAATTAATTATTATGAACAACTCTTGATTATCATGTCTTAGTATCCCCCTAAGATCAAGACCTCAAAAGAAGTAACAAAGAGCTCTAAAAAAGAGATCAATTTAAGATCACAAGGTTATTTCACGTAATGAATAAATACACAAGTTTAACTCACTCACAAAGAATACTTAGAAACTTATGAATACAAGAAAACTTGTATAACACTTGTGTTTTTTCAACTTCAACTTAAATCCTTTATATACGTCTTTGAAGATGATTATTGCTTCAAGCTTTGCTTTGATTGTATTTTCTTCGATCATATTTGTCAACTATGTAAATCACATATTGTGTTTGTTGGTGGAAGATTTTAATGGAAAGTTTGATGCTTTGAATCTTTATTTTCAATTCATAAGCTAACAATACAAAAGCATAAGGGCATGATTCAATTATACTTTTGAATGTTTTTTTTTTCCTTTTCTTATGTTCTAATATGAACTTTGTAGAATATAACCTTTTCTATAAAACATTTTTTGTTTAATCATTCAAATCGTATATGATATTGCAGGTTTTACCAATCTTGATTCATTTCATCTATAAAAAAGTATTTATAGTTATCACTTTGGTTATATATGTAAGATATTTAACCTTAAGATGTAAAGGCCGATAGAACTTCTAACACTATAAATTGCATGAAACACACACCAAAAGGTTCATGAAATAGCAACATGTCTATGTTTATATCTTTGTTATCGTCATTGTTGTTTTCCTTTTCCTTTTTGGATTATATGCAACCTCATCTCCCACTACCCCATCATTGATTTTTGTATCAACTAGCTGGCACAATATTCTAGCTTCTCAAGATAGAACCTCTTAAAAGAGGGCTTCCATCCCTTACACATATGTACTTCTAGTATGCATATAAATAAGGTCTATACACTATAAGAAAATTATGAAATAGAAACAATTTTTAGATACCAAAATAATTAGTTGCAATAGTAACTAAATTAGAGACCATTTTAGAAACTAAAAAAAAAAAAATTGGTTTCTAAATTAGTTTCTATTATCGTTAAATAGTTTCTAAATTGATATTTAATTAGCAAACAAGATTTTTGCTACCAAATTTAATACTTTTTTTTTGTCCTTTCCTCTTAGATAAAACAAAGTTATATAAAATATGAGATTATTCTTTAATAAATTATCAAATTAAAAAAATTCATTTGATTCTGAAAAGAATTAAGTTTATTCCTGCATATTGTAAAAAAAACAAGATTACATAATTTTTTTTATGTTGGTTTTTTTATTTTTAAATATTAAATTTATTTAATATTTTAACGAGATTACATATTTTTATAATTCACAATTTACAAAATATAAATAAAGCAAAAAAAATTACTTGATATGCTTACAAATCATGTAATCACCATAGATTCTATAGATTATCATAGACTATTGTGAGAATTTTATTTTAAAATAAATATTTTATAAAATAAATTTTATTATTAAAGTGACGCATATGATCATACATATATTAAACAATTAATTTTAAAATATATTATTTCTCAATTATTTATTTTTTAAAATATTAAGTAATATATAAGATTAATTAGAAGATCATACATATATGATGATGATTATTTGCTTGTGAAAGGACAGTGTAAAGTACTTGAAAAAATTATTTTATATATATATATATATATATATATATATATATATAAAATACACACAAAATATTTAATACATAAAGTAGTGAAAAACCATAAGTCTACTAAAACTTCAGTGCAAACTTAGTTTTGGAAAATATGATTTAAAAACCTTATGAAAATCATTACCAACAATATGATGTGTGTATTAATATTTAGCAACTGTCACTGTCACGAAATTAAAATCAATTTTAAAAATAAAAAATAATTAGTTGTTATAGTGATTAAATTAGAAATAATTTTAGAAATTTAAAAAAAATTGATTTTTTAATTAATTTCTATTATTGTTAAATAACTTTTAAATTGATATCTAATTAGTAACCAAAAATTTTCCACCAAAATCTCTAATTTAGTTACTATACCAACTAATTATTTTTTTTCTAAAATTAGTTTTTATTTTATGATTTTTTTTATTGTGTATTTTAAGTAAGTTAATAAATTTTAATGAAAAAAATATAAGTTCATGTGTATGATCATACATAAAATTAAATAATACTTTGGTAATAAAGATAGAGTAAGGTACACATTTATATTAAAAATCTGGTTTACTTAAAAAAAACTTATTATTTATTTGCAATATAGGAAACCTTGTCATGTATAAAATATAATCTAGCACTTATATTATGGTTTGTAATTGTAATTATGTGTGAATAAGTTTTAGTATGAGTGAAGTACTAGAGAACATGAGAAGTTATACATACACCTATACAACACTTTAATACTACATATACATACATTAAAAGATTGATGAAAAAAACAAGATTAATTATTCCTTCGATTGAAAACTAAAATGAGATCTATTCATCGTAACATATATAAAGTATTTAAAGAAAATAAACAATATAAATACAATAAATTTAAAATTGAATCTAAAGTTTTTCATACTTCAAGCATCTACTATGTTATCATGTTTCTCATTGCCGCAAATAAAGTATCCGTATCACCATTCAACTCAATTGTCATGTGAAATAAATTAACGGTCAAAAGTATGGAACACGAAAACAAATTATAAAAGTAGCACTCGTTTGGATAAGCACAAAATTTAGTAACTGATACCAAGAGAAGAAACAAAGGAGTATCACCAAATTTAACATCAATCATCTTTTCGCTTATATAACTTATTATTGATACCTTATTTTGGTTGAAAAGTTTATTTGATCTTATTATTAGTTCTAGGTTTACGTTGGTGAAGATTGAGTCACTAAAAATCTTGTTAAAATTTCTACAATCTTTGATGTTGTTGATCATCTCATAGTTCAAGTTTCTCTCTTGATCGATTCATTTGTTTTTGTTATTGTATCTATTGATTGGTATTAGATAATCTATTTTATATAAGAATATAACTTTTTTCATTTGTTATATTGTAGTTTTTTCACTAAAAAAAAATCATGAAATAGAAACCAATTTTTAGACACCAAAATAATTAGTTGCAATAGTAACTAAACTAGAGACAATTTTAGAAACTAAAAAAAAATTATTAGAGACAATTTTAGAAACTAAAAAAAAATTAGTTTCTAAATTAGTTTACAGTATTGTTAAATAGTTTCTAAAAAAAGACAAACACAAGAGTTGATGGAACCAAACCTGTGGCAATTTGTATATGCGTCAACATTACCAAAATTATTTTGATTTAATGCATTGATTGCTTGAGCCAATTTTTGAATCTGCTCCGCGGTGAATCTTTGTGAATATAGAACAAGTGTGAGGTATAAAGAAATTGTTTCAAATTGGATGTTTTCTCGTTGAAGGAGTGTAGTATATATATACAAATAAAATTATAACTACTGAACAGGAATATAAAACCTAATTATGTCTATTTAATCAACCAATTATGTTACATAATAACTAATTATGTTACATAATAACTAATTATATCATATAATAACTGATATATAATTTTCTTAGTAACTAATTAAGTTAACTAATAATATCAAAATGATAACAAATATATTTTTTAATATTTATAAATCTATTTTTGTTCACAAGATCGTCAACAATTTTGTATGACACTCCCAAAATTCGAAGACGAATCTAAAATTGGCCGTTGAGATTCTGAAAATATTTGTTGTCATGGCAACTCCGGAGAATTCCTGAAAGGTTAATAGAGAGATTATCATCTTCTGAAAATATTTACCTCAAACTGATGAAGTTCTTCTTTTTACCTGAAACCGGTATATAAGGATTACTGTGTTGTAGCAGAGTAATGCCACTATGAATTGTTCAAACCAAGGTCAATTAATACTCCTGAGCATGGTTTTGAGCTATTTATTAATTTTGTTCATGTTTTCTTTTACATTGAGACCTAGGAAAGGAAACACTATTGTGTTTTCTTTTCTTTTCTTTTTGTCTTCACTTTTAAACAGTTTCTACAAGAAAAGTGAATGTGGTAAAGTAAGAATGCAATATAAATATGTTGTCTGCATATGGGTAGGGAAGAGAGTGAAAAAGTTAGTTTTAGGTGTAGTGTGATATGGATGCTTTTTGACCAAGAGAAGTTGATGTTATGGGAAAACTGCGTGATAATTGTACATACTATTATTAGTCTTCAATATGGTGACCCATTCCTAATGATTTCCAAGGACCAAAGTAAGACATAGCTTTGGTATGTATTCCATAAACTCCAATGTAGAAGCCTCAAACCACTTCACCCTTCCCAGCTCCTTCAACACTTCCATTTACAAAATTCTTCATTGCTCTCTCATGGGTAATAAAGATACAATCATTCAGTGTGTGGTACTTTTTTTTCCTCCATTTTATTTCTAACACTGCAGCTCAGTTTAGCCATTCTGGAAGATAGCAGTTTAGAAACACAGACAAGAAATTACCAAGGGAGTTTATTTGTTAGAAAAACGGAAAGGATGAAGGTATATATCTCATTTTATTTAAAAAGTATTAAAAAAAAAGAAAATAAGTTATATGATACCATGTCATCCTTTTTGGATTAAATATTTTTTAATAAATATAAAAATTATTAAATAACAATCAAATTTATAGATAAAAAACAGTTAGTTAATATATTAAATAATTTTAATATTATTTTAAAAATTAAAAAACTATTAATTTTTATTATTAATAAAAGTTTACTTACTAATATTTTAAATTTTAAATAGTTTGTAATAAATTAATTTAAAATATAAAACTAATTAAAGTTAGATACAATTTAGAAACTATTTTATAAATTTGTATTAATAATAAAAATTACTTTATAAATTTTTATTAATAATAAAATTATTTTAAATATTAATAATTTTTAATTTATAAAATAATATATAATTTAATTAATATAATAAATAATCATTTTAATTTATAAAGTAATTTATATTAAATTGTTACCGTGAAACATTCAATTCTTATTCAATAACTATTGACTTTTAGTTTCCGTTTTCAAAGTTGTGTTACTTAAATCTCAATTACTCTATATGAAAACAGTTAAAGTAACTTCAACTCATTTATTCACATTAATTTTTTTCTCTATTTTGTCAAATTTTTTTATTATTATAAAGGAACAATAAATATACAAAGTAATTATAAATATTAGATAACTAAGAAGAAATCATAAAAATAGGAAAGTCATACAAAATATTCTTGATCCCATAATAGATAACATAAATACACTCTAACACCAAAATCTAGAACCATTCCATACCATATATTTTTTTTTTTCTTCTAAAATTGGTTTCTATTTCATGATTTTCTTGTAGTGTATATTAACTAAATTAGATATTATTTTAACGACTAAAAAAATTATTGGTATATGAAGTAGTTTCTAAAATGATATCTAATTAGCTACCTAGTTTTTAGCTATCAACAACAAGATTTAAAATGAGATTAAGAATATAGTAAACATTTGAAAAGGACAAAGTATAAATGGATACATATCTTATACTTGCTTGCTAATAGCATTGAGGAGTCATAAGAAATCATAACAAATATAGGTGAGTCGAAATTTAGGACACAAGAAGACTTATGATTATATGGCATGTGTGAGGTACCAAAATCAAGATCCATAAGAAAAGTGATATACTTGATTAATTAGAGGAAGACAAACTTATATCCTAAATCTAGACTATTTTGTTGACTTGTGTTTTGGTAGATGTAATATGTTGTATATGTGCACATTTTTTATTGAAGTTTAGGCTTATGAACTTTATATGTGCAGAATATGACTATGTTTTGACCAATTTTTCTTGACAACCTCACCTCTCTTGTTTTAGGTTTTTTGTACATGGATTGAAGTATCCTAGTACTTCCATTTATATTATTTTTTGTTGTTGATTAAAAAAAGATAGAGGAACACAAACATTTCAAAGAGGAGGGAAATATGATGTTTGATTGAGTTGTAAGAAACTCTTGAAATTGTTTTTCACCATCAAATGCATTAATGGGATGCATATAATCCTCTTTTTCACCAACTATATTTAATTACACAATAAAATAACAAAGAACAATCCAACTAAAAATAATACAACAAACCACATTACCAAAAATAAATTAGAGCATATGACTGAAATCAAATGAGAGTAGAAACAAAGACATAGAAGAAATGATAGCCACATTTCAACTGAAAATAAATTGCTATAAAATAAAGTTACCCAATAAATATATAAATCATACTTCAATACTTATGCTTTGTTTGGAGTGGATAGTAGACGATGTGAGAGAGTGAAAGTGTGAAGAAAGTTTGATGTGTTTGGATTGTGGTAATTTAGAGTGGATGTCTGAGAAAAGTTTATTGAAGAATGTAAGTGATGTGATAGTTCTGAGAGTATTTTGAATTATTTTTAAAAGTATAAATTGTATGTTTACAAATTTACCCTTATTTTTAAAAATATTTGAATAATGAAATATAAAATATTTTTATTTAGATTTGATTTAATTAAAATTTTATATATTATTCTTTTTGAATAATTATTTTAGAAAAGAAAAAAAATACAAGTTTCTTATCATTTTTACAAATTTATTCTTATATTTTAAAAAATAATTAATTTATCTTTTTATAATTAATAATAATATTATTATATAAATTTCTTTATTTTATATAAATAATTTTTATTTATTTTTATTATATTATAATTTTATTTCTATTATTTTTAGTAATATTATTAAATATTTGATACAAATACAATAAAATAAAATAAAAATTAATAATATTATTATTATTTAATAATTTTATTTAATTATTCTTTATTCATTTAAATTACATTATCATTATTTTAAAAAATTATTTTAATTATATTATTATTTTATAAATTAATTCTACATATTAATGTTATTTTAATATTTAAATATTCATATTTTTTATTATTAAAATATATAAATATATTTATAATATTACTATTTATTTTATTATTATATTATATAATTAAATTCTATGTCATAATCGATTATATTAATATATGTATAATATAACATATATTAATATAATCGATTACGTTATAGAATTTATATAAAACCGATTATAAATATAAATTTTGTAATATAATTTAATTTTTTATAAATATATATATAACTATTGATGATAAGAGAATCATCCAAGGGAAAAGAAACAGCAAAAAAAAATCCACTACAACCAGTTCTTCGGTAGTTCATGGTCAACCGTACATCAACGATTAGTCTAAAACAAAAGACCACGAAGAAACAAATTTTAAAGGGTTTCCACGAATAAACATATGAGAGAACTTTATGAGAAAGAAAAGTAAATAGGAAAAAGAAAGACTTTAATTTCAGAATTCACTTTGCTTTCTCTTTTACGTGATTGCAACATAGAAAAAATTGCCATGGAATCGTTGGTGAAACTTGATTGAATCATGAGTTGGTGCCACTTTGCCCCCAACTTAACAAGCTTGATTAACTTTTTGGAACTCTTCATATATATTATGCTAAACACAAATCAAATCTTTAAAACTAAGTTAAATTCAGTTTAATTTTTTTTATTAGATTGTATTTTTTTTTTTTGAAGAATCCTAATTGAGAGGGTGTGAAAAGGGGTGGGACTTTTGATGAATGTTAAGGAATAGGAATAAGATGAGGAAGTTGTCGTCTATGGCACGCCTCACATAGGATTTTTCTGAAAGAGAAGAAACGAAATCATTGATTGTGACCCTAAAGCCATATCCTCTTTTGTCTCTTCAATCCCAATATTTTCTCCCTTTCTCTCCCAATTTCATCATCTCATTTTGTGAATCTTTGCAAAGAAAATATTGTGACCATGAATGGCCTTTTCAAATCATAAAAAGATCATTCCCTTGGCGTGTAAGACTTAGTCTCCCTTGTTGGATAGGGTTTCCACTCTTTTTGGCTTTTCTATATCACATTATAAATTTGTCATCAATCATATGCTATAATATCTTTGCAACCTTTCTCTCCTACAAAATAGATATTGCTGTAAACTAAGTTAAAAATCACTTTGGACTAATGTGCCTTATATGGTGAGATCGTTGTGGGATTATAGGGTAGGTTGATAACACTAACTTATAAATTAACTACTTTTTTTTTAACTTAAAAGTTTGGAACTGTAAAAGTTATCTTAAAAAATCCTTTTATTTTATTTATAATGATTATTATATATCTTCAAATCATGACAATAATTTTTAACTTTATATTATAAAGGATGGCCATGTTTATTATTTTTATATCTTACAAAAAATATATAACTTAGCAAAATGAAGTTATATCTATTAAAACTCCCTAGTATAAAAAATGATACTTTACATTTTTTCTTTTCAACATTCCATGTAGATTTTGACATTCTACAGCAAAATTATAAATTTTTTTATTTATTTTGAAACTTATATGTATGATTTGAAGTTCAAAAAAATCTTACAAATATAAGAATTATTCATCAGGTTGACAATTAATTGGTTTATATATATTTTTTATTATAAATATCAATTACAACGATTCCTTTCATCAAAGTTAAGAAATAATGCAGACTTAAGAGTATGTTTACATCATTCATAAATGTATACTTATAATGTTCAAAATTTAATTTTCTTAGATACTTTCAAAAGCATCCTACATATTTATATATATTATGTTACTATTGTTAATGCTGAAGATCAATGCTAAAGATTCTTAAAGTATCTTAAAGTATGACACAAGATGCTTGAAATAAGTTGTGAAATCCTAATCAAGAATAACATCAGATGTAACTTTTTTTTTTTTTTTTTCCTTTCCTAAGACCCTGCACATACACATAAAGAAAAAACTTATCAAACATACCTTGTTTTTTTTTTCTTAATCTTAACTAAATAATTAAAATTCACTCACTACAATATATTACATAAATATAAAAAGTTTCAGTAATATAACATTTAAATACGAACTTCAAAAAATTAAATATTAAAATTTATTATAATTTGTCGAGTATCAAACATCCTAATGTAACACATTACATATATCCGTAACACTTTTTATTATTTTTTAGTTAAATTTGAAATATGACGGATTATATCCGTATGTAACAATTTTTTTTAATTAAATTTTTAACTACCTTATATACATATTATATCTTTATATAATAATTTCTGTTTTAATAATAAAATTTTAAATATCTTACATACGGATTATATCTGTATGTAATTATTCACGCTTCATGCCGTCAAAGTTACATACATATTATAGTCGTATGTAATTACCTTTGATTTATACACAGAAAAATCCGTATGTAATGTCTATTTACATACTGAATATAATTTGTATGTAAATATCCGTATGTAACGTTCACTTTACATAGGGATAAAAATTCGTATGTAATAATCGATATGTAATTCCAGATTTTCTTGTAGTATAACTTATCAACATAATTAATAATACATAAATTAAGTTAATGTGGTATGTTAAGATAAAGAAAATTTTCAATAACATCTCCAATGAAGTTGAGCCATCACATGATGTCTTTCAAAAGATACATTTACATTAGCTATATGTCTCAAAGAAGATCAACCCTTATTATTTGGTTAGGGTAGTTTACACACATATCCCAAGCATAGGATATAAATCTCATTTAGTCTATCCCCACTTAATGTCTTAATCTATATGATCAAATTATCATTAAAGGTTGAATATCTCCTTTACATTAATGGATAACATGCTTAATATCATTGCCTAAGGTAGGATGTCACACTAGGTATCCTACACACAACATACATCAATAAAAGGTGAATAACCAACCCTTGATTGATCTCCCTAGCACCCAACCTCAACCTCATTTGAGTGACCATCGTGTTGTTCATGCTTGTACATATAATTGTCTTGGTCTCTCTCCCTTTACAAGTTATTACTTGAGTAAATATTCAATTGGTTAAGTAAACAAGGTGTTAGTCAAGAGTGGATGGGTCCAACGAATACTCAAATTTTAGCTAGAAGTGAATACGTGTTAAAAAATCAATATTTAGTTAGAAATAGTGGTAATCCAAATAATACTGTGTTTATCAAGACTTTTGGAATCCAAAAAATACTAATATTTTATCTTGTAACATTAGTATGCTTAGGTACTAAAAATATAGGGTTTTAGGTCCTCAATGCTATTCCGAGATACAAAATTATATTTTAAATGTTATCTAGTCTTAAATTGAAGTTGAGTTTTTCTTCACCACTCTCTTAGAATGTCTCTTTAAGTCAAACAACAATAGTAACAATGATCATGGATGAATTCATGAATGGAAAAATGGAGAAGAGAATGACATTTCAAGAAGAATCATTAGAAACATAACTAGACAAAATACTCTTGCAACAAAAAATCATTTATTTTCCTTGTTTAATATTTTTTGAAGCTCTAATTATAAGTAATGGTATAAATAGTAAAAACATAAATAATTTTTTTTAAAGATCCAAAATCTTGTTAAAAAACATTTAAAAGAAAACATGAACCATAAATCAACCAACATTATAAATCTAACTAAAAAAGACAAAGTGAAAGACAAAGAAGACAAGAATAGAACAACATGAATCAAGATATGGAAAACATATGTAAATTTCACTATACTAAAAAAATTATTTTTGAATTTGAATTTGAAGTTTCCTTCTCTTTTAGTTTAAATTTTTCTTCTACAAACTCCTAGAAAGTTATGTATGAATGACTAATAATATTAAACAAAGCTCTTAAATGATATAAGAAATTGAAAAATGATAACGAATACCAATGCAGTCGTGCAATTAGAATCATTGAAAAGTGGATCAATTTAATTAAAATAAATAGTAATATATAAAACAACAACTCATTCTAAACTGAACTGAAAATCAGTGTAAAATTGACGATCAATTGAGGATTAGTTTAACTTTTGTAGCTCTAGAAATACTATATTATAACTTCTTATCAACAACTCTACGCCATCATTATTGGGAATGTAAAATACCTAAAGCCTCATGTTTTTCAATTGGAAACCTCTAAAAAGCCAAAGATCTTCATTCTTGACCATAAAAAAGGTAACAGATTTTTTTTCCTCTTGGCATTATCCTTTTGCAGTAATTGTTGACTATGAAGAGATAGTGAACTTCAAATTATTAAAGTTGGGTACAATCATTATTTAGTGTCTCAAATATAATTCTATTTTTTAGCTAAAACAAAATAAAGTTTTCATTTTAAAAAGTGGATGAAATAACTCAATTTATATATACAAGATTTTGATCATTTCTAGATATGCAATCCCATTGATCGTTTCAAAGATCTTGTATAATAACTAGATATTTAATAAACGCTAATAAAATTGAATTAGCGATTCCAATCAAAATAAGAAGAGACAAATAAAGAAAAAAATGTTGATAGTTTATGTGTGCAAATACTATACTGATAATAACGATTGTAAGTCACATAAATTCAAAAGATTTATCTTTAAACATTTACTATTTTAAAATACATTTATCTTTAAAATCATGCATTTTGGAGATCTTACCTTAACTAGAAATTAGGACATTTTATAATAAATAAGTTGATGCAGACATCATCTTATAGTTAGTTTTATAAGGTTAAATTATATTTAAGGTTAACTTCTTAATATGGTATCAGAATTCTTTAGAGTTCGTCTATCCAAGTGGGACTTTATTAGAGTTATTAAGTCATCCGTATTACTCATAAATATATAGTTTCTTGTATAAGTTGGTTGATCTCAACACGAAGAAGTGTTGAGTGTTGAAAATCTCACATTGAATAGTATATAAGTAACAACAAACATCATTTTATAAGTTAATTTTATAAGATTAAATTAGGTTTAAAGTACACTTTTTATTACCTTCCAATAAATATAGTAGAAAATAATTTAAAAAATATGAAAAAAAAAATTAGAGCAACTTAACTATATTTATTAACGATAATCTGAAGTAAACCCTAAATCATATCTAGAATAGGAGGAACAAGGGAGAGTTGAAATCCCAAACGGGATTGTGTCTTATAACAAAAGTTAAGGAGCTACATGATTGCAATAGTGTTAAGAATTTGTACATGCAAATTGGTGGGGATTTTATTTCCCTGAGTTGACAAGAAAAGGTGGTGATATAGGTAAATTAAGAGTAAAATGAAATAAAAATAGTGTTGCTTTATTGGCTTTGCAACAATTACGAAAATAAAGTTGGTTCATTGAGAAGGCGATATGATATATGTGATACCCCACTTTCATTACTAAGTGACGAAGAAGAATCATTATTTTGCTTTACTTAGCTTAAAGATCATACTTTTCTTCTTCTCATTTTCTCCTGCACCATGCTTTAAACAAACATTACTTTGTTATTGCAGCATAAAAGAGATCAATTGGTAGATATATATGATGTTCACATACATAAACATATAGAGCTGTGACAAGTTGACAAAAACTATAGTGGCAGGGATATTAATCAGAATTTGATTAATGGTATGGTTTTTTTATATGGTTTTCTCAATTTTTTGTTACTATACTAAGTAGAGACAAACAGTTTCTAGACACTAGCAGATGTAAATGTAATTTGTATAGTTGAACATATCACTTTTGTTGGTTAATCTTTTCGGAGTTATACACAAATCATAATCTGTATAAGTTATAATAAAGTTCAAACATCTCTAAAATATTATAATTTTATTTATTAATTTATGATAAAAAAAAGTTAATCTGAATTTGATTACACATTGATCTGGCTAAAAATTCAAACTCCTAAAGTTGGACCTTATTCAAAGCCAATTCATAAACACTTATCCAGTTTTTCTCACTGCAATTGTTGCCTTCAAATTCAAACTCACATATAATGTTTATTTAGTTATACTCCTAATTTGATACAAATAGTAAAGAAACGAGTAAAAGGTTGTATGTGTGTGTGTTTTTTTTTTTCAAAAATGAGTAATGGTTGAATGGGAGCACAAAATTATGCATTTGTCAACTTGGATTAAGTAAGGACATTGAAAGCTAGGAGAAAATAATACTACTCAAAATTCTATTATTATGAATGTTCTTTTACCTCTTTATCTTAGTAAATTATGTAGTATTCAGGTTACAAGAGATAGTTTTTTATATATATAAAAAAGCTTTTCTGTTAAGTATCACTATGCAATTTGTTGACATCTCAGCTAGGTTGACACTTCAAGTAACAACAATCATCTGCTATCACATGAAAAAAGTATTATTAAAAACAGAAAAAAGAAAGAAAATAATAAAAAAATATATGGAGGGACTAAACCCAAAATCCATATGTTAACAAAAACGATACATATGTAAACTATACCTTTTCATAAAGAATTCTAAGAGCAAACTAGATGGAAGCCTATTATACCAATGAAATGATTCTCAATGAATAAATCCTAAATTAGCCAACTTATCATCACACGCATTCCCTTCACAAAAAATATGAGTAACCCTGAACCTGATTTTCCCATAGTAATTAAAACAAGTATTACATCGATTACAAAGCATCCACGAAACATTAGTCATAACAGTAAACACAACACAAACCAAGACAGAATTACCCTCAAGTCATATATTAGTAAGCCTCGTCTTTTGAGCTTCCTCCATAGCATGTATAACTCCATAAAACTCAACAACCATTGCAGTCTGAACTTCAAGAAATGTAGAGAAAGCACCAATAAACTCCCCCAGACTCCCACGAAAAATACCTCCACAAGTAGCAAAATCAGGATATCCCCTAACAGCCCCATCATTGTTAATTTTAACCTAGCCTGATGAAGGAAACTTCCATCTAACAGGAAAATGACGAAGAACTTTACCAGTACAATTATTAATACCAAAAAACTTAATCACGTTAAAATCCAACATATTATTATTCATTGAAGCTTTAGACGAATTTCCCACTAGACAAGTTAAATCTTTAATTACCGAAATAGCCCTAGAAACATCAATCTTATCTTGAAATCTAACATAATTCCTCATATGCCATATCATCCAAATAGAAAAGGTTATCACAACAAGCTTAATCAATTTGACCAAAAGACTACCATCACTCTTAATAAAAGAAAGAAGATCATCATTATTAGATAAATGAGAAGTAAGAAAAATTTACCGAACCCAACTCCAAATATGCAAAGCATTAGAACATTCAAAAAATAAATGTTGAATAGATTACTCATGCTTTTCACAAAGCGTACACTTAGAACATATATGCAAACCTTTATTCTAATATGTTGATCTGTAGGAAGCCACCCATGAAAAACTTTCCAGGGTACTAGAGTTTTGGAAGGCGGAATAGATGAAGACCAAATGAATTTATCCCAACCATGAGGAACTCCTGGTTCCAAGAAAAAAGTCATAGCCAATTTAAGAGTAAAACAACCAGACTCATCTAGAATCCAATTAGAAATATCTTGTTCCTCCCTGACCATGATATGATTAAAAAAATAAGGCATCTGCTATAAAGACAATGGAATATTTCAATCACAACCTGTCCAAAACTGAGAGACTGTATCTAGAATGCTAGCACCATCAGATAACCCTGTAATATTTGCTAAAGAAGTAGTAGAACCTATGTAGCACAGACACTGACACGAACACTGATACGACATGAACACGGAAATACGTAAAATCTCTAAAATGTAGGACACGGGGACACGGATCTATATATTATATAATTATGAATTATATAAATTGACAATAAAGATTTATGTGCACAAGTATGCTCCAAATTATTTTTTGGAGCAGAAAGATGTTTTTCATGACTGGTTCACAAGGATTTGTTTCTTATTTTTATAATCATAAAACAATTTATACAATAAAATTTGAATTTTTAGAAAATTAATGTATTTTTCCTTTTTAAAATTGTGTTAGAACCGTATTAGAATTGTTAGAAATCTAACAAATACTTTTTGAATTGGACACTTCACGAATACGTGTCGTACGAGTGTCGGTGTCCGACACGAGTATCAGACACCGACACGCCATTTAAGAGGAGTATCCGAGCTTCATAGAGTAGAACACCATTTATCATTCTAAAAATTAATAAAAGCACATGTACCAACAATCCAAGTATAATCAAGTATAGTAAAATAAAGCTGCTTAATTCCAGGCTAAAGAGATGAGGATCTGTAAACCATTCTAAACTCGTATTTTGATTTAAAAACCTTGACTTTCAGGAGAAAAGACCAAGATTTGTTGCGATCTGTTGCTATAAGCAAAGTTCCAAGTAAGCTTAAGAAGATATGCATTATTTTCATGACGAAGATTAATAATCTTCAAACCTCCATTCTCAAAAGGAGAACAAATCGTATCCCAATTCACGATAATTATGCCTTTTTTTAGAATATCACTAGTCCAAATAAAATTTTGACACCATTGTTCAACTTGCTTAAGAAGTGAAACAGACCATTTATACATATTAAAGTTATAAGATAGAAATCTAGTAATCATCGTATTGACCAACTAAATCCAACATGCTAAGAGATTTACCCTTCAAAGATGCTAGCTTCAATTTGACTACTCTTAGAATTATTAACATAGTGACCAAAAAAATCACCATATGTTTTTTAAAAAAATACTTAAATTTCTATTAGACTTATTATCCCCCTACAGAAAACAAATATGTCATCAGCATATAAAATATGAGAGGGAGTGAGATAACCTTGCAGACTAGCCATATGTAGAATTTTCTTATCATTCACAAGCTTAGAGATACATCTACTAAGAACTTCCTCTGCAAGATAGAAAAGTAAAGGAGACAAAGGACCACCTTATCTAACACCTCTACTGCAAGGAAAAAAACCACCAAACTGCCATTTTTTCTGATAGAAAGCATAATTGAACGGAGAATTGTACTAATCCAACCGACAAACGAAGGGTGAAAATCAAAGCGTGTCAAAACTAATAATAAGAACTTCCAACTCAAAGTGTCAAAGGTTTTATGAATATCAACTTTGTAAGCCACATTACCTCCTTTAACCTTTTTAGAAAGCATGTTAATAGCTTCATAAACAATACTAATGCAATCCTAAATTTATCTACCCTGCACAAATCCATATTGATTAGGAGAAATGATTCTAGCAGGAACAAGTACAATATTTTGTTGGTATTCTTACACACTTACCAATAAGTTTTATTTTTTTATTAAGTTCCATATTGTTTAGTTTTTTTATAATGAATAAGTGAAAGTCCTCTTTAGTAGAGTGAAATAGTATTCACGTCCTTGAAAGTATCAATCTAGTATGATTAATTCTTGAAAGTTTTTAGTTGTAATTAAGTCTTTCAAGTTTTTTTTTTCATTGAAAATTTTGTCTTTTGTTACTAATTTTAGTATGCTTTATGTTTGAAGTTTGTCATAAATTTAAGTATTTTGAATTAAGTTTTTATAAAAAAAAGTTGTCTAAATACTTAAAAAACTTATATTTTTAATTGAGTATTTGTAGTTTAATTTTTTCACTAACTAGGTTACATGACTTTTATTTCATCATATTCTTTAGTTATTTTCATATGTTAAGAAATATGAAGATTTATAGTTAATATAAAATAATATTTCATTTAATATAAAATAACAAGTGATTTTTATTATTTTCATTAAAAATGTGTTGGGTAACAAGAGATTGTCATTGTTAGCTACATTGATGGTGGTGACGACAACAATCCCTCAGTCGTTGTAGGTGATAATGTGGAAGTCATCAAGGAATATAATGACCTCTTATCCACACGTTTTCAATAAAAACAATAAAAATCACTTTCATTTTTATTAACTATAATATCATTTTATATTAACCATAAAACATCACATTTTTTTGACATGTAGAGACAAATAAACAAGATAATGGGTAAGATAACATTCACACCACTCAATTAATGAAAAAATCAAACAACATGGATTCAATTGAAAAATATAGAAATTTTAAATACTCTATAGAAGAATTTTTTTAATAAAGAAACAATTCAAAATATTCAAATGTATTAAAATTTAATTAAGTCATATGAGAAAAAAATTGGTAGTGGAGCTTTGTATTACATTGTTGTTGTTGACATATTCATTTTTCTCTAATCCTAAAATGTACATTTTATACTAATGTTAGAGATGTGGTGTTATAGGGCACAATAGAGCCTTTCTTGAAACTATTACAAATATCCAACAACCACATGCTGAATATTAAACTCACCAAGTTTGCCCCAACCCTTCATACAACTGAGAGACATTACATCATTCTAGATTTAATTTCGTTTATTCTAACTCCAAGACTAAACTAAATGCGAACTGAAAATGTGTTTCTTTTCTTAACAGACATATAAACATATTATCTTAATTACTTTGGTTATTATTTGATATAGTTAAATTAAGTTGCTGATAGAAAAAAAGTTAAATTATTAAGTCTATTTAAATGGTAAATTGAACTATGATTGTATTTTTAAAGTTTATTTTGATCATAATGTAAACTATAATGTCATATTGTGGTTAAAAATACTTTCAGAATCAGTTATCATTTATGCATACTTTTGTGCATTTTCTACTAGTAAATAATTTATTGTAATTGATACTTTTGATGTATAATTTAACTTCAATTATATTATGCAAAGCTTGTAAATACTACTTAACAAATTCAAAATAATAACCATTTAACTAAAATATGATTCATGTTATTTGTTAACTAATAAAATAATTACAAACAGCGTTAGACAACATCTAATGTTGTGACTAGTTATTTGATAAAGAAGTTATTAGCATAGAATGATAGAAGAATTAATGTACCAATAACAATAAACAATACAGATTTATTTATCTAAATTCTGTTTTCAAAAAGCTAAATGTCAATGCTTATATTTTTCAAAGATTAAAAATAGTAATTATTTCACTTGTTTTTATGTTCTAACATTCACCTCAATAAAGAATTAGACATGACTTAATATGAGTACTAACTTGTCAACAAAAAAAAATTGAAAAAATAAATGACTGAAATTCTTTTAAGGAACAATCAATTAAATTTTTTTAAAAAATGCATTCATCATGTGTGCTAACTATGAATTGTCACTTGGTGTAGAACCTTAGCACTATACATCAAACAAAACTCGCCATAATGATTAAAATGAAAAGGTGAAAATGAGTTAAAAGTGCCTACTCTGTTCATCCATGTGTGTGTATAACAGTTTTTAGAAAAAGTATGTTAATGAAAATCAATTTCTTTTGCAAACAATCTTTTAGCTGGTATAAAGCATGTAACTAGAACACATTTCCACACCCTTGTAACCCAGTAAAGAATATATCTTAGGTAGATACTAAATGTAAATGGTGATTTTCAGAGCAGAGAAATTAATTAGTACAAGCTACTTCAAATTAATTTAAGTGACTACAGTAATGAAAGATTAAGTTCCATGGTCCAAAAACTTCCTCGAGTGCAAGCCTGTGCAGTTATAGAGAAAGCATGACACCAATTCATGAAAGGAGTCTAAGCTTCTCTAGTTTCCAGGTACACACTATATAACCTATCTTATGACAGCAAAAGAAAAAAAAAATCATGGACCTTTCTTCTCTTCACCTAACAGATAATATAAACTTTACGAACACCTTCAGCCACCAGCTACTCACACTTGATGGACCTGTATATGTGACGAACAAAAAGCAGGGAGGCACGGAAACCTACACTACCAAGCATTAGGAAGAAACCATAGCAGATGCAGGCCATGTAACCGAAGAAGAACGAAGTTTGCATAAAACCAGACATATCTGATCGTGCGTAGTAGTAATACAAGCAATAGCCGTAGATGAACAAGCCAGTTGATCCACCGCAGAGGAAAGACCTGTGAAACACAGCAACATGTCATCAAGTTGAGAGTAAAATGAAGACTCAAGTTTAAACAGTGCCTCTAGCTTAAAAATGTTGATGACATAATTAAAATAATAATTACTATTGGCTAAAAAACAAATCTGGCAAAAAAGGGAAAAAAACTGTTGTTGCAAGAAATGCCACAATACTCTACTTAATATTTTCTTAATTTTGGACCAAGAAAACAGTTTGTTTACACAAAGTTGAGCCAAATTCATGCACTGATATTTCTTTCCTGCCAAATTTGAACAAAAATGTATATATATGGGCCATGCTTTGCATTGCCAGTGCTCAGGTAACCCAGACCTTTTAAGATGATAGGCCAAAATTTAGATAATTTTGGGCCTGGTCTCAAAACCTAGCCAGGCCATGAATGCAACAGATAATCAGTATGTTTTCCGGAAGAAAAATAGCAAACAAAATTGTTGAAATATGGGTGAAATATTGCACATTTACTGTGCAAAAGACAGATTGATTTGTAGGAAATCCCTCCCTAAAATTAAGGATGTGGGATTAGGAGCTTATTTGGTAGAATTGCTCCTGATTTAGATTCTTTATTTCTAGAAATTCATTTCCTTTCATTAGGATTTTTTTTTCCCTTTAAATACTCATGTATTGTTTCTTTTTGAGATCAAGAAAAGTAATTCTATAATTTGTTTATTACCTACACAATTTTTCAAATGTAATCAGAGCTCTAGTTTTTCCTCCAGCCCTGGTCTCTACTTTTAACACCTACGGCCTTCATTGCCACTTTCTCTTCAAGAGGGTGCAGCCTTAATTGTTGCAATTTAACGTAACAACTTTAGTGTTGTTTTCTCTTCTTTGTAAAATCACCCATTAAACTACTGGTTGCTGATTTGCATCTTCATGATGTCTGATCCAAAATCAACAAAAGATTCCAGTTTTTCACAAAAGACTGGTGAACTCCAAGGCATTAGACCTTCATACAGGTTAAACAGGAAACCCTCCAAATCATGCTCTCGAGTAATGTTTCTTGTATGAGTGTCTCATATAGCACTAACTCTTGGATTATGGATTAAGGAGCTACAGATCATATGACATACTCATCTCAACTCTTTTATTCTTACACCCCATCTCCAAGCAATGGGAAAATTATTGTTGCCAATGGCTCTTTAGCTACAGTTCATATGGAGATATTCATTTGTCCTCCAAACTTATTCTTAAAAATGTTCTACATGTCCCAAAACTTTTGACAAGTCTTATCTTCATAAAAAATATAACATATAACCTCAATTGCTATGCAATGTTTTCCCCATCTTTGTGCATTTTTTCAAGAGCAGCACTCAAGGAGTAGGATTGGACTTCCTAAGGAAATAAATGAGCTCTACTACCTAGAACCATCTTAAGAATCCAAAGCTGACCAGCCCATGTCTCTTCTCAGTGTATCAAATAAAGACACTCTTTGGTTGTACTACTATCACTCAAGACATCCATCATTTTCTGTTTTGAAAATTATGTTTCCCCATTGATTTGATAATCTATATACCTCAAAATCGAATTGTGAGTCTTGTGAATTAGATAAAGACTTGTATGTCTTTTCCCATTAGCAATAATATGGGGACCATCTACTATACCTAATATCTTTGGGGCCTGTTGGTTTTCAACTTTTGTTGATGATTGTTTACTTGGCTCTATTTGCTTAATAAAAAATCTGATGTGAGCCCTGTTATTCCCATTTTTCATTCAATGATTCAAAATCAATTCAAGGTCAACATAAAAGATTTTGGTTTACAATGCTAAGGATTATTTCAACCAAACTGTGTAGTTATTTTCAATCCAAAGAGATCATCCTGGACTCTTCATATGTCTATACTCCCTAACACAATGGAGTGGCAAAGAGGAAAAATAGGCACTTGCTCAACACCACTCGAGCACTTATCTTTCAAGGGAAAGTTTCAACAAATTATCAAGTAGAAATTGTTATCACTATTGCATATATGATAAATAGACTTCCCTCACATAGGTTAGAGAACAAAAGTTCACTTCAAACCCTAAACAATTTCTTCCCTCACTTCAGGATCTCAAATGGCCTCATTCCTAGAATATTTGGGTGCACAACTTTTGTACTTGTACATATACACAACCAAAATAGAGACAAACTTTATCTCCAAGCTGTTAGATTAGATGTGTCTTTCTTGGTTATTTAGCAACTCATAAAGGTTACAAATGTCTTAACCCTTCTAAAAACCTGTATATCTCCCTTGATGTCACTCTAACTAGGGAATTTTCATATCTTAGCAAAATTATATAACTGATTTGCTAGTAGGAACTGGAAAAATTGGGTGCAGACTATTATCAACTCCAAAGGATCCTAATCACAAGTTATGTAAAGCTGAAGAGGAACCAATAGTAGACAAGATGTAACACTAGTCGAAAAATTAATAAATTTGGCTCTCACACACACACACACACCAGACATTGCTTATTCAGTGAGTGTTATCGGCCAATTCATGCATGAATCAAAAGAATCTCATCTTCAAGCTCCTTAAAGAATTTTACATTACTTGAAGGGCACCCTTGGAAAGGGAATACTATTCAAAAGAAATGAAAGACTAACTCTTGAAGCCTACACTGATGCAGATTATGCAGGTTCTCTTGTTGATAGAAAATCAATAACTGAATATTGTACTTTACTAAGTGGGAACTTAGTGACATGGAGAACCAAAAAACAAAATGTGGTGGCAAGAGCATCGGTAGAATCAGAATTCAGGTCCATTGCATTAGGTCTGTGAGTTATTATGGCTAAAAATTATCTTATATGACTTGAAGGTTAATTTGGAGGAACCCATGAAGCTCTCTTGTGTGTGATAATAAGTTATCAATAGACGTTGCACATAATCTCATTCAGCATGAAAGGACAAAAACATGTAAAAATGGACACTCATTAAGGAAAAATTAGAAAGTTAGTATGTTCGTCCAAGCAACAGGTGGCTGAAATGCTGACAAAAGGACTCAATACCACAGACTTCCATAATCCCATAACCAAGTTGGATTGATGATATTGTTAGAGATCTCATATCGACTATATATATATATATATATATATATATATATAAGTGAGGACAATCCTCACTTACAAGCCGATTTTGCAAAATTGAGTTAGGCTTTAACTCATTTCTAATATGATATTAGAGTTTATCCTAACGAGGTTTGTTGGACCTACTGTATTACCCACTACCGAGCCACTATCAAACTATCCACATGTATCTAGTTCCATGCTCAAGATGTATATGTCTCAAAGTGAGTAGATGTGTTGGAGATCCCACATCAACTAGAAATAAGGTCAATTTACAGTATATAAGTGAGGACAATCCTCACCTTACAAGTCAATTTGTCTTGATTGAGTTAGGCTTTAACTCACTTTTGAGAGAGGTGTTGAAATATGGGTGTAAATATTGCACATTTACTATACAATATAGACGGTGAAATTCGTAAAATTAAGGGATTGAGATTAGGAGTTTATTTGATTGATTTGCACCTAATTTAGAGTCTTTATTTCAAGAGAATCATTTTCTCTATTTCAAGAGATTTATTTCCTTTTTCGTTTTTCCTTTAAATACCAACTTATTGTTTCTTTTTGAGATCAAGAAAAGTAATTCCATAATTATTGCTTACTACCTACACATTTTTTCACAAAAATATTTTGTAGTTGCATTTGTATAGGATATTTATTTCCAGGCAACCATAGAAAAAGATTATCTTTATGAATTAGCAATATTAGTCCTAGAAAAGTTACATATTCTAAGGCACATTCCCTTCCATTATAGCATCAATCAAATCTTACCAATGCCATCCACTAGTTCTAATCAAAGTGGGAAAACTAATGTTAGTATATTGCTATAGTCACCTGGGAGTCACATGGACAAAGTGTCTGCTTGTTTGAGTAGACACAATAAGATGAAAGGGAAAATAGGAAGTCAATGTGGACATAATAAACTCTCGATACAAATGTGCTTTCCATATATTCAATCAAACAAGAAACCCTAAATCAATCCCACTACTTCCCACTTTAAGTTAACCCGAGTCATTATACAATATTTATAGTCATTTTACAGAAAATTAACATTCCAAGTATCTATGGTAAGAATCTCAAAATCCCAAACTAAATTGCAGCCAGCTCATGAATTAAACTACTGATTCTGAATGCATGATCGAAAAGGAGACTAGGGGAAAACAAGGACAGGCAGAAAAAGGAGAAGAGAAACCGGTAAATTAACTCAGACACAACTGAGTTCAAATTCAAAGTAGAAGACCTTTTGTAAAGAGCCCAAAATATGACCATGTTAAAGCATAATAACCAACATAAAAAAACTTACAAAGTTTAGACCTTAATAAAATCCTAAAGATATGTTCATAGGCTTATGAATGACATCACATGTCTTCCACTCCTTGTTGGGTAACCATATCACCTATTTTCACTAACTAAATATTATTTTTGAAGAGGGCCAATGAGAGAGAAGGGATGGTATTATGAACCAAGAATTGAAAAGAAAAAGAAAAGATCGATTTTATTGAACAGTATGAAAAGAACAATGAATAGGAGAGAAATCTCCCCTCCAAGGGTTCTCCTTAAGAAAGGATTTTTCCTTTCTCAAAATGCCAACGCTCAATTTACAATAACAACAAATCTGCCTCTCCTATCCTTCTTCCCTTATTTATATCTAACTAACCCTAACCAACTAACTAACCCATTAATATTCTATCTATCTTAATAAACTTCTCCTTCTACTTGTATTCTAACAGATGGGGATTTGAGATGGAAGGAAATGACACTCCCCTCCCAAATACCATTGTTAGCCCCAAATTTGAGGTGATGGAGAGAAAACCAATCAGATAGATATACATTACTAACATTACATACATTAAAAATGTAACATGACAAAGTATTGCGTTATTTTCAAATATTATTTTTTGTAGAACCAGCATTGTCATGAACATATACTCTGGTAAGCGGGATGAAGGCCACTGAAACTTAAATATTAGAATATATTACAAATATCCGATAAATTATTGATTCTATATTAGAGTAATTTAATGTATCTAAGATTATGAATTAGGATTAGTTTTCACAATTCCTTATTATCTCTTGGATCAGTATCCTTGTTTCGTTATATTAAATTATTAGTTTCTGTATATTTAATGATTAGTTTCCTTATTTAATAGGGATTACAATCTAATGTTAGTATAGATAAGTATCTCATTGCTTTATATTTTGTAACATGAATATAAAGTCTTAATCAATTTCAGAGTTATTCTCAATTATCTCCTTTTGCTCCATCAATACTAGAAGGCTAAAACCCTACAATTTTGAACATGGTATTAGATTGGTACCATCCTCCTCCATGACCTATATCACCACTACTCTTCTACTGCCACTGTCAGTTAAACGTTTTACAATCACGACCAAGCATGCCATCAATTGATACAAGCACCCAATGTCTAAAGTCCAGGAAGTCCAATGCTTGCATAGACTAGATTTGGCATGTATCATACATTGCACTGCGCTTCTCTCCCTGCATGCATGTCCAGCAGCACATGACAGTGTATGGGGTCTCTGACTGCACCACTCTCTACAATACCAGTCACCTAAGCACTCTTTACCCGGATAAGGCCTCATCTGATCCAACTAACCCCCAAAATCTATCTAACCAAACATTCTTGTGCATATGCAATCCTATTCCTAACCATTGGTATCTTGTCAGGCCCAGTCCTCTGTCTCTGTTCAGCATTACAGATGGCTGTTTGGCTTTGCCATTGTTTTAGGTTCTGAATGCCTTTTATCCAATATAGCATTGATGGGGAGAAAGGTGGACTGTACCTAGCCCTGATTTCAATCCCAAACATGATTTGGCCGTGCTGGTCTCCAATCTCAGACACTAGCCCAGTCAATGTCCAATCTCAAATGCTTTAGCCTTGTCTCAATTACCCACTCCAAACTCATCTCTATTCCAAACCATCCAATGTATCATAACAACTTTCTCTTTGTACTACTGACTTTTTTGTGGTGACTTGCTTTCACCAATTAGTCATACTGTGATGAATTGAATGTGTATCATACTAACTTCCTGTTGAGGATCATATTGAAGGTGATTTATCCTGACTCATTGATGACTCATTCCAATGATGAATTCTCCTTAGTTGTGAATGATGCAGACCAAACCAATCAACCTCAGTTTGAATTTAAATTTTGTGTCCTAAGTTTTATTATGGTTTCAAGCTTCAAGCTTCAAACTTCTGTTTTGGATTAATTTGGAGAAGCATTACTTCATGCTTTGTAATTTGTCAACCAAGGACCATGCCAACAAAATCCCTTCCTCCTTGGTCTTGCAGCTTCAGACCAGTTTGCTGACTTTGAATACCTTTACCTTTAGCAGTACTCAGCTCTCTGACATCCCCAGCATCCCTGAGTTTCCTATCCAACCATGTCTTGCATAATATGTGCTTGCATATTTATTTTAATACATCAAGGTTTAGTGTGTATAAAGCGGCTGTAAAAATTATAAAAAAAAGATCTAACAATATTTCAGTTGTATCTTATAATATCTTAAATTATCTCTAAGGATTAGTTTCCCTATTTCCTTACTATATATACATTAGGATTGGTTTTCATATTTTTTTGTTATTGCTTGATTAGTTTCCTACACGACCTCATCTTTCATGGATAGGTTCCATATTTAATTAGAACAATGATCAATATTAGTATAAGGGAGGGCTTGTGCTCTATGTTTTTCACCAAATCATATACCAAACCTATATCAATTTTAGAATATCCAATCTCCATTCTCTCCTTTTCCTACCACAATAACTAAAATCCTATGATATTAACAACAAATTGTGTGATAGATTCAATTAGCCTTTACATATGTATCTCAACATTTAAGAGGAGTAAACTTAATCAGACCAAAAAAAGTGATAAGTGGATAAAAGAGCAGAGAAAAATGTACAACTTTTCCATAATAGCAAGTGGAATTTAAATTTTCTATTAACAATTTTTAAATATTTTATTGGAAAATATGTGTCAATAGAGTAAAGAATTTATTTGAGATTTTGTGGACACGATAGTGAGGATAGAAAACTCATTTCTTGTTACTATATTAGTAGTACATGCCTAAAACTTTATTTTAAAATCCCCCCTCTTTTCCTAGCCATTGACTGTATCCTTTAAACCAAGACCTATAAGAAAAACTAGCTTGATTACTGATATAAGCATAGACAACATTATTTCTAGTGAAATACATATTACACACTCAATTTTAAAACAACTATAAAAGATAGCAATAGGATAAGTTACACACCTCCACCACCATTCATGATCCTCCGCAGCAAGTTGGAAGTATGTCAGAGCCACAGTGATGAAAGCAGTGACAATCAACAGAATAATAAAAACGATGAATAGTATGCTGTAGATGGTATAAATTCTGTGGCCCCATACACTTGCAAAAATGTAGTACAGCTCTATGTAGATGGCACTAAATGGGAGAAATCCTGCCATTGCCATCTGGGGAAGGGTACTCCTGTACCAAGGCAGTGGTGGAATTTCTCGGGGATATTTTGTAGTGCGGACAGGTGCTTGGAACTCAGATTTGCTATTTTTACCTGCAATACCACCCAACACAAGCAGTGGTGAAGTTACCAATGTCCATATTAGGACTATCACCAAAATTGTGCCAAATGGCAGGGCAGCAGTTGCACTATAAACAATTGCAACTGTGTTAAGGAAGCAGAACATAAGGAAAAGGGGCCCACAAAAGAGGCATCCTGTGAGCAATAAGTTCCTAACCTGCCAACAAGAAAATAAATGTATAAATCATTTAATTTCATTTCATAAAAATTATACAAATTAATACAGTAAAACCATTAACAACAATCAAAGCAAGGAGTTCATATGTACCCAATTAGACCCTTCAAGTTGAATGTAGAAGGAAGTAGCAGTGTAGCCCGCAATGCCAGATGTGAGAGCATATATGACCACCAGTGCAGTAAATAAAGCACCTCGGTTATATGGATAAAACACACCAACCAGTGCTAGCATAAAAATGAAGATTGTACTGCACAAGCATAAATAAACAGAGAATGACTTCCATTGGTGTGTATAACATAGAAAATGAAAAGAGGATTAAAAAGAATTCAAAAACTTCAACACAGAAAGGAGAAATAGCCTGATAAGATCCTTACAGTGTGAATAACTGAGTACCAGAACCAAGGGATGCTGCAAACAAAGATTTATGCTTTGGAAACCGAAAAACATCACCATGAATGTATTTCCACCCTGTCTCGTCTTGATCATCAGCAGCTTCCTCATCTTGAGCGTATCTGGAGAAAATTACAGCAGATAAAAACAGGAAACAAAGAGGGTGAGGGACGAAATGTTATAGGTAAACAAGATGAAAATCTGACGACAGATGGGTAAGCAAGTCGTACTTCATAAAGTCATTCTTCAATACACGCATGAGAATGGTTGCCAGAAAACCAGTCAAAAGAAGCACTGTTACACAGGAGTTTATGATCGAGAACCAGTGAATCTCTAAGTGATGAGGCAAAGAAGAAGATTGAGAGTACTTTTCCATTCTCTTCTCGAAAGGAGTATCAGTTTCCTTCCATTTTGCTGTGTACCTAAAATCAACATCAACCTCTTTATCCTCAGTCAGATCCACCACAGAATTAGGATCCATCCGGGCACTGATCTCAACCACTCGATCCTTGTTGTACAGAATATCAAACTGAATGTGCTTGTAAAGAAAATACTTGTACTCGCTAGGATCAGTTTTCCCTTCCTTATCAACCGTCCCAATAAATCCCCAGATTGGCAAGTCATCATAATACATCTGGAAATAATAGTCCTTCTTAACTGCTTCTCGAAACTGAGCAACTTCCTGCTTTTTGAGCTTCCGACTGCATGCAAGCTTAGCGTCTTTCTCTGTTCGGAAATCAAGTTCATAAGGAGTACTAACAAGCCGATCGCCATTCAACACCTCACCAAGAGCTTCGGTCTTTTCTTTCTCGTTACCTGACATTTAAATGTATTCATTCTTCCGATTGCACATATTAAGAACCCATAAAAGTATACAAAATACATTAAACATAGCTACATACAAACTCCCATTTATTTTGTCCAGATGGTTCAATTCAACAACTACATAACCTAACCAAGAACACAATACACTAATAGCAGGAAAAAAGCAATCCAGTATGATCTCCCTTTCTAAAACTGAAACACTAAAACTAAACTAAAAAATCTCACGTTAAAACTCCATCATGAGTCATCACAGTTGTATTAAAAATTGGATGAATAGCTTTGACTAAATCAAATAACAAAGTGTCAATTAAGGAAGAAATAAATAACAAAAGCTGAAAAACAAAATAAATTCAGATAGTTAGTTACCTGTTACACAGAATGGCAGGTCAAAGTACCGATATGTTTCACTGAAACCAGACAAATATGAGAAATCAGAACAATAAGATGACAACCTCGTATCACACTACGTTGCAATCGAACATAACAAAGCATGAAATTGAAAAGAAGATCAGATTTTGACGACGACCCAGAATCTTAAAGGGTGGAAAGAAAGTGTTGGAGGAGGAAGGGGTTGATGGGGTTGGTTTAGAAATGGGATCGAGCGAAAGAAGTAATGAACGAACCTTGGGTTGTGAAAGGGACCAACTTTGTTGGCGTAAAGAGGAACGTGGTCTCCTTCCTTGTAACGGTGATCGGAGGCATCGGATCTGACGAGGATTGTTCCCTGCAAAGAGATCAGAATCGCAAGAACCAAAGCCAACCCGCTCCTTCCCATTGCTCTTGATCTGCACTCACAATCAGATCAGATAGATGGATAGAGAAACAAATAAGGACAACCAGCAACCAATTTATTCACTACAATTTTCACGCAAATTACCACATTTATTTATTTTAAGAAAAAACAATGTTTCTACTTTTTCTTTTTCTTTTCCCACTTTTAAAATTTACTTTTCTCCCTTTTATATTCAAGACTCTATGCATTATATCCTCCTAGATAACTATTATTTAATCTCAAATCATTATCAAAAAGTAATTTCAATCCATATTTTCTTGTGGAAAATTCAACTTATTTAATAAGTTCAAAATTTTAAATTTTAAAGTTCTAAATATTAACAAGGTTTAAATATGTTTATAGTGTGTGAATTTAATATAATTATTGCTTTACTCTTTAAAAACATACGTAGAAAATTAGTTTTCCAAAAAAATAACTATTTTTATGCCCCTAGAAAAATCTATTCCAAAGTGATGGTCTTTTTCTACTTACTCGATTAAAATTGTAGTAAATAGAGAACATTCAGGTGTGATTAACGAATTAATTTGTAAAATAAAGCATGTATCATTCGATATATCAAATTTTTTTAATTTTATAAATTCTTATTAAATCTTTATTGTTGATGAGAAAAGATACACAAGTTTGTTTCTTTTGATTAATAAAGTTAGTTAGGTGAGTGAGAGAGTGCGAAAATTATGTTTCCTCTAAGAAATGAAAATTATTCATTAATCACAAGTGATGTTTGGTTTACCAAATAAGATCATTTCAAATGAAGGTTCTTAGATTTGTGTTCTTAAGTTATGAACTTGTTTTCATTTTATTTTTTATTTAATTATCTTATTCGTTTTTACATTTGGTCAATATTCAATTTAGTATCATAATTTTTAAAAAAATTAAATTAATTAAATTTTTATTTTTATTTTTAAATTGAATATTTATTTTAAATATTGAAACGAATAAGATAATTAAATTTTTATTTTTTCCTTCTAAGGACAAAAGTGGAGGGAGCCAACATAAATATTTGAAATGAATAAATAAAAATTGAACTCACCTGCAGAGTAGCATTATAAAATGGGATAAAAAGGGGCACGTTTTGCTGAATTGGTGATTGGGTGATAACAACAGTGTGAAGTCACCTTTTATGAATGGTTCGAAAGAAAGTCACTTTCCATGCTCAGAATAAAGAGAAATTTGTTATTAACAGAAACGAATGAAGTTTCAATTTCTTTTTAGAGTTTCTTGTTAGTTAAATTGATTGTAAAAGGGAGAAGGATTATAGCATCATTTTACTCTTAACTAAAATAATTTTGGTGTTCCTTCGATTGGTAATATAAATAAGTGTGAATTAGAAGCTAGAAATGGAAAAGATCAACAATATATCAACACAAATGCAAACAAAATAAGATTGTAAAACACAAAAGAAAAGATTGATAGAGATATTTTAATACTTTATTTATCAATTAACAAGTTTGAAAAAATGTCTTCAAAGAATTGAATAAAAAATAGGATTCTTGATAAAAGGCAATGATAATCAAGTAGATTCTACCTCTAATATCAATCAACTCAATCATTAAATACTTTAAATAATCCATTACTAGTAATAATAATCAAATACTCTTAATTTTAATTGATTTAACAATAAAGAAAAATGAAAATATGTGTAAAATCATTCATTCAAAATGCATAAACAAAATCAAAATTATGTTACACAACTTTCATCAAGGATGCATAGATACACTACAAGAAAATCATTAATAGAAACTAATTTTAAAGACAAAAAATAATTAGTTGTTATAGTGACTAAATTAGAAACCATTTTAGAGGCTAAAAAATTTGTTGATTTCTAAATTAGTTTTTATTATTGTTAAATAGTTTCTAAATTGGTATCAAATTAGCTACCAAGATTTTTGCTAACAAATTCAGTCAATCAGTGTTCAAAACTTACCTGCAAGCAATAAGGGTTAGAAATATTAGTAAAGATAAAAAGAAAGGTTGAGATTATTATACAAAAAATTAAGATAAACAATTATAAAACAATAAAGAAAGCACATTAACTCTCAAGTTCATTCAACAACAAATTCGTTGTTGATTATCTTAAGAATTTTCATTTTTTCATTTCTCACACAAACGTCAAACTTAATCAAATAACCATTGATCAAATCCAATCGAATCTTATCAACAAATCAAGTGTCTACTTACTTATTCAATATCTCACTCATCTCCAAACGTCTACTTGTGAGATTTTTTTCTTCTACTCTTGAACTAAGTGAACAAAAGATTGATTAGAACTAAGTGAACTAACCAAGAACTTCAATTAAAGAAACAAAATGAATTATCAACAAGTGTTTAAACATAATTCCTTAACAAACACCATAATTAAAAAAGATCATACCTTTTAACACAAACTGTTATAGAGAATTTAATTAAAAAAACTTTATTAAATACATAATTCATTACGAAATCACAAGATAATCAACTCAAAGGAGCTTAACCTTTCTTGTGGAGGAAAACTAAAAAGATTACAAAGAAGAAAATAAGAAAACTAAGAAAACGCTAATGCTTTGTTTTTCAAATGTTGTTATGAAGTTTTTTGTCCTTGAAGTTTGTATTTTTTATAGGTTTTTCTACTCCAAGGATCTCGAAAATATATTTTATCATATATATTGTTTACAATTTTCTTAATTTTCAACTTTCTAGAAAATTTAGTTTTTGTTTCCAGTTTTATCGCGATTCTGTTACTTCATTGATTTATTTGTTTCCAGTTTTATCGCGATTATTTTACTTCATTGATTTTATAGATAATTTACTTCCAATTATATTTCTGGAATATTGTAGATTTCATAACTCACAACCCTATATGTCACATCTCATACTATAGGAAATGGATTGAAGAGAACTACTCACTTAAGGAGAAAACTAATTGGTAAAGCTTGAAGAGAATGATGAGAAAAAGTGATGAAGAAGCAAGGAAAGAGGAAAGAAAGAAGTATCTCTTAATTCTGTGTGCCTTAGGTGATAAAGGAAGCTTTTATGTCTTAATTTTGAGCTTTGGTTTGTGTCAAAATACCAAAAGAAGATGACTTAGGGCTAGTTATATTCAATTGGAAAGAGCATATATGTTTAGCATATTACGAAAAATTGCATTGTCATAACCTTAAATCTCCTTAGTGCAACCTCACTTCACAAATAGAATTCACTCCCAAGAGAAAGGATGAAGAAAAGCATTAAGTATGGAGAAACTCGATGAACACATCCCCTATATGGTAAAAAGGTTTTTAATAAGAAAAATTCGTTGAGTGCATGCCCTATACGCTGGGCATATTAGCTCTAGAGACATTTTTGGTGTAGGGTTAGAAATATGAGCCAATATGAAAATGATTGAGTCAATCTGAAAATGAATAAGCCAATTTGGTCTATGCTGAGTAGATTTTGCCTAAGTTGAGCGAATTTGACTTTATAACTTAAAAAGTAAAAAGCATGTTAATAAGAATGTTATGGTTGTTTTCCATCATTGTGGTAGGTATGGACACTACAATGTGAGATGAAAGCATTAGAAGCAATATGTTATATATAATAAGAAAATATCTAAAAAGGTGTGGGTACCAAAGAATCTTATAATTTTGTATGGAAAAAGGTTAGGGACTAAACTAGTTCCTAGTGGATACTTGCGTCACATGATAGAAATAAATTCTACATTCCTAAACTTAAAGCAATATGATGAAGGCAAGGTTGCCTTGGAAGGTGTTGGCAAGAGCAAGATAACAAGTATTGGTACTATAGGTATTTTTTTTCCTTATCTCTATTAAAAATGCATTTTATGCTGAGGGACTTAAGTGTAACCTACTGAGCATAAGTCAATTATGTGACAATGGTTACATAATCTCCTTCAACAAGGATCATGTGTAGTCTTTACGTCTGATGGATAGACTGACATTTTAGTCAAACAACACAATAATCTTTGTAAGATTGTTCTGATACATCTTTACAAGCAAAAGGTAACATGTCTACTTCTAGAGAATATAAAGGATGGTCTTAGCACAAAAATCTTGGACGTATAAATATTAAATATACTTCAAACTATTCTAAAAATAGCCTTGTAAGAGGGTTTCCCAACCTTTCATGGAAACCCATCTTCTTTGGAAAGCTTGTCAAAGAGGAAAATAGTTAAAAAATTATTTTAAATGAAATAAAAATTATGTTTCTACTTTTAGGCCTCTACAACTCTTACACATGGATCTGTTTAGACCCACAAGAATGCTAAATCTGGGTGGAAAGGAATATTATTTGGTTATTGTAGATGACTATTTAAGATTTCCATGGTATTCTTCTTAGCCCACAATAACAAGTCTTTTAGGGTGTTTAAAGTATTTTGTAAAAAAAGTACAAAATTAGAAAGGTTTTTATATTTCTAGCATTAGTAATGAACATGCTATTGAATTTGAAAATGAAGAGTTTAAAATGTTTTGCGAGTCTAATGGCATATATCACAATTTTTATTCATTGAGAACATATTGACAACAATAGGTTGTGGAAAGGAAAAACAAAACTCTTCGAGAGATGGCTAAACCATGCTCTATAAAAACTCTTTATCAAAGAATTTCTAGGCAAAGGCAGTAAACACTACTTGCTATTATCATACTACTAATCAAACCCATGTTGGAAAAAACTTCTTATGAATTGTGGAAGGATAAAAGAGCCAACATTGGTTATTTTCATTCTTTTAGTTGTAATTGTTCTTAATACCAGTGATTAAGTTGGTAAATTTGAATCTAAAGTTGGTAAAGGAATAATTTTGAGAGACTCTAACGGATCCAAGGCTTATAGAGTGTATAACTACCTTGATCATGGAGGAAACCATAATTGTGAAGTTTGATGATTATCTTCAAACTAATAGAAAACTAAAGATCTTGAAGATGAATTTGCAAATCTTAGGATTAAAGCCTCCAACAAAGGTATGGAAAACAAAGAAATTTTTTTAGGTGAAGTTAGATCGTCTAATGTAGTGAAGGTTTTGGTGTTCGAACTAGTCATTAATGGTCGACTTCATTGGTATCCTTTCGATATGCATTGCAAACACTTTCATTTTTAGGGTCTCATCTTCTCTAGAGAAGCGAAACTCGAACGGATAGGACAAATGAAGATGTATCTGTTCTAGATCACACTCATTATATCCATGATAAGGACTAGAAGTTCATATTGTCTCACCCCCAAGAGCATATTCTTAGTGAGAAGATTGAAGGGTAAGGACTATATCTTCTTTTAAAGATGGATCATCTTTCACTTTTGTGGCCCAGGTGGAACCAAATAACTTTGAAAAAGCTTTTGTAGACGAAGATTTATCCTTGCCATGGAGGAAAGCTAAACCAATTCATAAGAAATGATGACTTATCTTCAAATCAAAATGGAGGAAAGCTAAATCACTTATTAGACCCTTCAACCATATATTCTTTTTGTCATCTCCGCCTCCGTCATTGACATATATTATGCCTCCATCAACAATAATACCACTCTTGTGGAGAGTAGATTTCCAAATAACCAGAAGCCCACCAATGGTGAAAGAATAACCAATAATGGACCGTCCAACACCTAGGTATCGCAAAGTCTAAGTTCAAGTAACCTAATGTATTACATTGTGAATCACTCTGGAAGATAATTCCAATGTTTTTAGTTCCCTTCATGTATCTTAAGATCCTTTTCATAGCTTGGTAATGTTCCTTCCCAGACTTGCTCACATATTTGCTTACTAGACAACTTGTGCAAGGTCTGATCTAGTACACACCATGACATACATCAAACTTTTCACTATACTCACATAGGTAACACAAGTTATGTATTTCTCTTCATTATTAGTCTGAGAAATATTGAGCTCAAAAAGACACATAAACATTATCAAAGAAGTGCTAACGACTTTATCTTTATCCCAAAATATCTTAACACTTTTTAGAAATACTTCCTTTGGCATGAAAATAGTGGACAACTTGGAGAGACTTTGTATACTTGGACTAAGAGTCACTTTTATCTACTTGTTTATAAACTATAAGTGAGAATGATAATATTTATAATTTATCTTTAATAGTAGAACTTATTATTGTTTAACTTTAGAAAACTAGATATTGTCTTATTTAGGTGAACGACTTTGTATTATCATTTTGCTTATTCATTATCTTTTTATAAAAAAAAACTATGAATAAGACTAATATTAACTATTTATTATCTCTTTATAAAAAAAACTATGAATGAGACTAATAAAATCATTAGAAACCCCTATTTGCATCTAATGTGCTCTTGTGAAAAGTGTTTTAAAATATATTTAAAAAAAATAGTTATATTCAATTCCCTTTTTAGACAAACTTGTATATTCATGTCGAATTTGATATCTCTATTTTTGAAATAATGAATTTAGTTAAAAAAGGTTTAAAGCAACCCAAGTAATAGACCCATAAACAAATAAACATAATATGATGCAAATTTAAAACAAGATAAGTAATAAAATAATAGAACAAAAGAAAAAGGACGAAGAGAAGAGAAATTATGAATGCACCACTTGAGTTAAACTTAAGATAAGTGAAATGCAAAGTCACCACTTGAACTTTTTAAACTCGGGATAAAAATCAAAGAGAAAGTTCCACACTCTTTAAACAAGGTACAATGCTCTTCAAAATTCAAATTTGAATTCTATTAAATTTGTGAAACGAGGCTACCGTGGTGCTTTTATGTTGGAAGTTACACATCCAAGCTAAAGATTTAGAGGCTTCTATGCATTGCTAAATCTAAGAGCCTATAATTATCCTTCTAGTGCCACTTATCCTTCTATGGTGTTCCTATCTCGAAGAGTTTCTTTTAGTGGTAAATAATTCTTGTTCTTATCCTTGAGAGATCAATTCTTTTTCTTTCCTTAATCCACTTTAGTTTGATGTTTTCTTTGAGCTTTGGCCGAACACATATTAATGTAGAAATGACTTTGGTAGAAGTCTTTCTTTGAGTTGAAATCATTCTGAAGTCCAAGAGAATTCCATGAACTTTCCTTTCTGTTGATGATTTCTAAAATAGATTAGAGTAGAAAAAATAGAAGATAAATAATTTGAAGCTTAAACATCGTTGTTAAAAATAAAATACTTTATATTCTTATGTTTTGTTATGTTTATCACTACAATAAAATGTGGTCATTTTTTCAATTTTATAAATTAGAATAATTTTTTGATAAACCGAAATTTATTAATAACAATATTAGTCAAAACAAGATTGCCACTAATGAAAACATCCCAAAGATGTCATGATTTTTCTAAATTTATTTCTATAATGACATTTTGCAGTACAACTAAAAAGCCTTCAACTAACAACACCCAGTTTCTGATAAGCTTATTGTTAACAAAATACAGCTTCATGGTCCATTATCACTATTTGTTGGTGATATAGAGAGGAACCATATATTACACGACACACAAATAAACAACCTAAGACTCTTGACCCTGAAGACTAGCGAAAAGATAGAGTGCTGGGTGAATCAATCCTCACAATAATATCTTCTTCTTCTTCATCACTAGAATTATCTCCATGACCATGATGATGTTGTCTTCGCTGTGTGCTTTGTGAAGGTGGATTTGTAACTTGTCTTGTGACCTCATGGACCTTCTTAGCAGTTGCAGCTCCTTCTGATTTGACTGAGACAAGAGGACGGTGCGACCCAATGGTTGGATAGGACAGGCTACGAGGTGCTCTACCATGATGGCTTGACAAACTTCTACTCCTTCGAGGGATCTTCACCTTCAAAATCAGAAATAATTAATGAAAAAAATAGAAAGAGTTTTGTTGTATGAAGCTAATAATATTACCATGCTCCCATAAATGCTGAGATGCATTGCCCTTGCAGACAAACTATTGGTTTGTCGCTGAATCCCTGCAGATATCTGCTCATGGTTGTTGTGTTTGTAGAAGTGTTCGGGCCAACTCATAAGACCACTGTGTTTTCGACGGAAAGATCTATGAGGGTTATCCCCGGCATGCAGTAACACTGAACTTGACCGTCTAACAAGAGAAGCATCGGCTACAGGTGCTGGAATGTCAAAAAGAATTACCCTTGCTGTAGTTTCAACTAGGTAAAAAGATCCTTGATGAGTAAAACTATCTCCCTTCGAACCTGCTTCAATTTGAAACTAAAAGTTTTAAAAAAATCGTTTTCATCCACAATCAGACTATACAGTTTTTCAGAAGGGAACTGAAACGATATACTGCAGGCTTTTGCTTCGTGCAACCAATAAATTCTAACATGCACCCTTTTAATTTCTGAAATTTCATAATCGTCTTTTATTCTAGAATTGGAAATCTGAAATGAAAAATAAATTCCAAAAAAGAAAATCCAAAATAAATTTTTCGTATTCGAGAAATGAAATATCTGTATAGAATTGGAAAATAGAATACAAATAATACTAGAATTAGAAAATCAAAATCTCTTTCTGAAAAGACAAATATAGAATACAAATAATACATTATGAAGAACAAAATTCAGAAACATATTACGAATAACGGATTCCAGAAAACAAAAGTCCAAAAACATATTTCAGAGAAACTATCCTGAAAAGCAAGTTGTTCCATAAAGCCTTATCCAAAAAGGTGTTCCAGAAAATCCAAATTTGAAATTGTATTTCGAAATACCAAATTTAAAAAACATTTTGACCTACACCCGAATCCTATTTAAAAACTAAAGAAGACATTTTTGTCATTTAGGCAGATTCTTCCAACATCCAACTTTTTAAAACCCGCATACACTTTTAAATTTCCAAAAATGCCCTTCATTTTAAAAAGGAAAATCAAGAATTAAAAAAATAAGGAAAAATAAATCAAGAATATATTATTGTCTTCCGGAAATGAAATTCCAAAATATAATTAAAAAATCAAAATCTCAATTCGAAAAAAAGATTTTGAAATGCAAAAATATGTTTTGAAAAAAAATTCCAAAAAATAATAATTTAAAAGCATAGTCTGAGAAAGGAATTTCAGAATCCTAAAAAGTGCTACAGAAACCCAAATCCAAAAAAATATTTAAAAAAGGAATTCCAAAATATATTTTTATCCACACCCCTTTAATCTTTAATTTAAGGGCATTTTTGTTAAAATCGGGTGCAGGATGTAGTAACTGCCTTCTCAAAATTAAAAGGGAAAAACGGTTTTTGCAATAAGTGTGTTAGGGGTATGATATAAATCATTATTATGGCTCCACCTAAAAGTTTAAGCTATTAAATGAGTTGGTAGGCGTACACCAAAATAGAGAAAGAAGAAAATATAAAAGAAAAATAATGATTAATTTTATAAAAATGAAAATTAAAGGAAATAGCATGCCTATATATGTTCTCAAATAGCTTTTTCTCTCATAATAGTAAAGGCTAGCAATTAGAAAACCATCACTACTCAGAATGTTGATGTCTTGGTTTTATACTTCTTGTTCGACACGATTAAGGAAGAAAGTTGTAGCTGATGCCCTCTTTCTATCTCTCTGAAGGTTCACTGCCTTCTAATCATTTGGGTATGTTTCTTTGTTGGTAAGCCTCGTAAATGTTTGGTTGATAGAATCAAGAAAAAGCTTCATGCTTGAAAAGGTTCTTTGTTGTTGTCATACATGGGCAGGATTGTTACGGCATAGATGTATGACTCATGATCAAACTCAAGTCTACATCTGAGAATCTTGCCCAAGAAACTCATAGTTTTAATGATAACAAAAAAACACCCTTGTTTCTTTTGTTATGAACAACATATTTGTGGCCCGAGGGAATTGATTAAAACCATGGAATCCTGGATCGGAAATTTTATTCGGACTACCTATGTTAATAATGCCAAGTTGATCACGGTATCTTGGAACAATCTTGTGGATTTATCAAGGACGGTGGCTTGGATATTAAATCTTTGTATGCTCTTAATGAGGCTTCTTTGGTGAAAGTTAGCATGGATTTTCTTGATTCTCGTTTTGAATGAGATAGTATTCTTAAGTTGAGAGCCGTGTGTGGGAACTTACTCAACATTTCATATTTCGACCCATCAATTTGGCATGTTATCAATCAGAATGCTGGTTTGATAATTGAAAATTCAACTTGGCAGATTGGTAATGGTCAAAAGGTTAATTTTTGACTGGATAAATGGTGGACTATATTGGCTTAAGAGTCCTAGTCATTTACACATAGCAGACTTCATATAAAATAGATCACGGTCTATACAGGATGCTATTGGTTCTAAAGATCTGGCTCTCACTGCTGCAATATATGCTTTAGTATTACCTAAGTTTGATATTGAGGATGAGCTTAGATGGAATGGTTTTGCGCATGGTACTCTCAATCATGAAACTTCTTGAAATTTTCTTTTGCATCAACCTAATACAATGAATGGTCCAGCACAGGTTTGGAGCAAATTTATTCCCCCACTACCTCTTTTCTTGTTTAGCGTATTTTTCATAATTTGTTGTCATCATATGATAACTTGATCAAGTGTGGTATGATAATTATTTCTTGCTGTCATCTTTGCACAGTGCTGCTGTTGAAACTACACAGCACCTGTTTTTTGAATGCACCTTTGCAAACCTCTGTGTCTGACTTAACATCTTTTCAGTGTCACATTGCTGCTGATTCTATCTCTTCAATTCTTTGTTTCTTGCAAATATCCTGGAGCACTCAGGCCAAAACGATACAGACTTCTTTACTTGGTGTTATGGAAGCTATATGGACAACTAGGAACGACATCTGTTTAGATAATCATACATTATCCTATGACAGAAGTAAAAACATGATTTATGTTGAGGTAAATCGAACTGGGAATTGTTGTTTGGAATCCAATTCAATCAGCTCTTTCTTCTTAAAAGTTTTTAGTAGATATATATATATATATATTCTAGGAAGGTCGCATCCTATGTTCCTATTTTTTACTTTCTCCTCTCTCGTTCTCATTGGCTACTGATGTATCTAATTGTGGAGGTAATTTTAGAGATCATCATGCTTCCATTGTGGGTTGTTTCTCTTTATACCTTGGTGTTCATAAAGCTTTATATGTTGAGGTGATGGGTGTGATGTGATTCTAGCTATGGAAGTTGCAATTTCTAACGGAAGGACTAATCTTTGGATTGAGTGTGACTCTTAACATGTTATTCAAGCTCAGTCTAATACTTCTATTATTCCTTGGAATCTTCACAAAAGATGACTGAATTGTTTTGTTTATATTAATACTATGAGTATTCATTTTAGATATATCTAGTGAGGGTAATCAATATGCGGATAAAGTTGCTAAGTTTGGCACCAAATCTTAGGGCTATAATTGGTGGGATAATTCTCCTAGATTTATTTGAGTTTTTCATGGATAGATTTGATTTACCCTTTTATGGTTTAGGGATTAGTGGATCAAATTTGGTCCCCTACAACATTTATATTTTCTTCTTTCTTTATGATATTTTGAGGTGCTGCATTGATGGTTTTTGTGGTGCCAACATAGTTGGGATGACAAACAACATAGTGATGCCTAAGAATTATCATTTCTATATAGAAAAAGGGAGTGCAAAACCATGATTGGAAAAACAATAAAATGAGAAAAGCAGCATCTTCTTAGATGAACAAAGATTTCTCATCCAGCCTAGTTATGCTATATGCATGTGAATTCTGTCTCCATGTGCCTTAGTATTTCCCAAACCATATTAAATTTCCTTGTTCACTGACCTTTTGTCCAATGGAAACTCAAGTAAAAAGTATTTGACAGAAAATATTTTACAGACAGCTTTAACTTGAGATAAAATACCTGATCCTGCCAAATTCTGGAAGCTTAGATTCCCTGGTGAAGGAAGCAGGGCTGCTGGTGCTGTTACCAGTTCTTGACGACCTTGAGTTTTGAGATATCCTTCTAGTAAGAGGGCAACTGAATGATGAGGAATTTCTATTGTTTCCCCTCTTATGAATATGGTCATCCGAGATCTCTCTGGATCTGCAATAAGAGCTCTTAAATCTTGCATAGCCAGTTTCTCAAATATCTGAGGAAGCAATAGTTTGGAAAGGAAAATAGCACTTTCCTGCAAATCAAGATAAACACAGTGTTTTATTATGACAAAAACACTCAAACATATTCATTTTAAATGAAATTAATTACATCATCCACCATTTTATGTCTTCAAAACAACCAAGCATATCTAATATATAATATCTTAAATATACATCTTTGAAACTGAAAAGCTGAATCCCGGTTGAGCTGAAGGGACTTAATGAAATTCATACACAATGCTTGCCGGAATTTCAGAATGTAGTGACATAAGCAGTCAGAAGCCATTAATGTCAAAGCAGCAGTTGCAATAATGAACTATTAGTGTAACCATACCTCCCACAGGAATTTTTCTGTTGAAGGATCTGATTTGAGACATGATATTATCTTATCAGCTTCAATAAAAATGCAGAATACCACAGAATCTGTGATGACATCACAGATATATGGTCTTCCGGTCAGCACTTCGTAAAGACCCAATGTACTCCCATGTGTAAAAGTAGGATAAAAAGAGTGTTTGGTTGTTGTCATCTTGCTTTCCCACTAGAAAAACAGCAATTTTCAAAGATGAATCTTGTGCGTACAATCAGAGATATGTTAAGCTCATAATGAGAGAATTTAATACCTTCACCACTCCATTAGAAATTAACCAAATACCATTTGACTTTGCACCTTCCTTGTAAAGTGTCAGACCACGGAATTTCATCATTTCCTTGGTACAGTTTGCAAGTGATTCACGAACTGAAGATGGGAGAGCACCCAACATAGGATGTATGCTACTTATTTTAGGAAGCTTAACCAAAGGAGGATTTCGAAGTAATTTCTTCATATCAGTCTGAAAAATAAAGGGAATTAATTAGTAGGTTCACTTCATAGAAAAGCAAACCATTAGATAACAGATAAAAGAACAAATGACTATCACAAGACACCTGGACAGCATCATGGAGATGTAGCATCTCTTTCTCTTCCAATATCCCAGTCTTCTCAAGGTTTTGAACATATCCCATTAAATTATGTAGCACTGCATATGTAACTTGCCTTGTTTTTACAACACGCAGAACCTGATTATTTGACATTCAGAGTATAAAATAAAGAATATTTGAGAAAAATAACACATTTGAACGCCATATGCTCAAGAAACTGATTAATAGATAAAAGACCAATCAATTTGACACTGACAGGCTGGAAGCCAAGCAGTTCATTAAAACTAAATTAGAAAAAACTCAGAGGTCTTGTTTAGCTAGCAAACCTGAGGGTAAGTTACATTAACATCTTCTAGAAACTTCCGTGCTTCTTCTCCTTCTACAACGCTTTCATTGATGACGGCAGAAGCAACATCACTGTCACCTACAAAAGAGTATACGTAGAGGATTACAATTAAAAATGTTATCTGACCAACACAAAAGTTTAAGAAAGAAACCAGTAATAACTAGAAAATTTGCCATGTGAGGGCATAAAATTGGACATCATGAGCTAAGAAGCACTGAACCATTGACAAGTGGAAAACATCAAGTACCCAAGGAGTATCTGAAAATGTATATATAACATCAAATCCAGTGCATTTGGATACCATCATATCCAATGATATCAAACCATGTTATTTTTAAATCTGACAACTTCTGATACACCTCAGATAGGGCTTAAGTTGGCATGATATGGCTTGGATATTCAGCCAACATGACATATGGAACACCTAAGAGGACCTCAAAACAGAATGTTTATTTCAATTCTAGCGTATGATAACCAGTGTAAAACAGTTAGAAAATGAAGCATATAACAGCTCTGCAAGGATTTAACTGCATTGACAATGGGAATGGGGACATAATGTTTTCAGAGCTACTATGAATTTCATGTTATTTGTGTTTGAAATATGGGTGTAAATTTTGCACATTTACCGTACAATAAATATAGATTCATTGAATAATAAACGTAAACTTGTTTGTAAGAAATCCCTAAAATGAAGGGATTGAGGACTCAACGTGAGACTATATATTATGGGTGGTCCAATAGCAGGTGGCACGATAGGTCCAACACAAACACTCGCTAGGATAGACTCAAAATGGCTCTGATACCATATTACAAAGTGGACTTTAAGCATAACTCAATCCCATAAAACCGACTCAATGAGGTGAGGTTTGCACCTACTTATATACTATGAAAGACTCTAATCTCTTGTCGATGTGGGATCTCCAACACACCCCCCTCACGCCGAGACTGCCAACTCGTGCGTGGGACTATATATTATGGGTGGTCAAATAGCGGCCCGATAGCGGGTGGCACGATAGGCCCAACACAAACACTCGCTAGGATAGGCTCGAAATGGCTCTGATACCATATTACAAAGTGGACTTTAAGCATAACTCAATCCCATAAAATCGGCTCATGAGGTTGAGGTTTGCTTAAAGTCCACTTCGTAAAATGGTATCATAGTCATTTCGAGCCTATCCTAGCAAGTGTTTGTGTTGGGCCTATCGTGCCACCCGCTATTGGGCCGATATCGGACCACCCATAATATATAGTCTCACGCACAAGTTGACAGTCTCGGCGTGAGGGAGGTGTGTTGGAGATCCCACATCGACTAGAGATTAGAGGCTTTCATTATATATAAGTGGGTGCAAACCTCAACCTCATGAGCCGGTTTTATGGGGTTGAGTTAGGCTTAAAGTCAACTTCGTAATAAATTTATTTGGTATATTTGCTCCAGATTTAGAGTCTTTATGCTTGGAGATGTATTTCCTTTTATTAGTATTTTATTTCTCCGTTAAATACCAATGTATTCTTTCTTTTTGAGATCAAGAAAAGGAATTCCCTAATTACTGGTTACTGCCTACACATTTATTTAAATGGTATCAAAGCTTTAGGCTTTTCCTGGAGCTTTGGTCTCTTGTTTTTACCACTTACTACCTTCATTGCCATTTTATCTTCAAGATGATACAACCTTAATTGCTGCAAATTCATCATAACAACCTTTATTCCTGTTTTCTCTTATTTGTAAAATCACCCATTGGTCAGCCATCTGCTGATTTGCATCTACATAACTTTTGACAAGTATTATGTCCACCAAAAAACTAACATGTGACCTCAATTGTTTTGCAATACTTTTCCCGTCTTTGTGTGCTTTACAGGAGCAGGAGTTAGGGAGGAGGATTGGACTTGCTTAGGAAAGAAATGGACTTTACTACATCTCAAGAATTCGAAGTTGACCAATCCATGTCTCTATTTAGGATATCAAATAAAGACACTCTTTGGTTATACCACTATTGCTTAGGACATCCATCATTTTCATTTTTTGTTTTAAAAATTATGTTTCCTGTTTCCCCATTTATTTGAAAATCTAGATACCTCAAACCTGCATTGTAAGACTTAGCAATAATAGAAGTTCACAACCTTTCCAATTAATCCATAGTAATGTATTGGGACTATCTAGTATAACTAATATCTTTGCGGCATGTTGGTTTGTAATCTTTATTGCTGATTGCACTAGGGTTACATGGCTCTATTTGCCTAAACAAAAATCTGGCGTGAGCACTATTATTCCCAATTTTCATTCAATAATTCAAAATTAATTGGGAGTCAACATAAAAGGATTTAGGCCCTTGGGATTATTTCGACCAAATTGTGTCTACTTATTTTCAATCCAAAGGGTTTATTCATGACACTTCATGTGTCTATACTCACCAACAAAATGGAGTGGCAAAGAGGAAAAATAGGCACTTGTTTGACACCACTCGATTACTTCTCTTTCAAGGGAAAGTTCCAACAGCTTATTGTAGAGAAGTTTCCTCACTGCTGCATATATGATAAATAGGCTTCCCTCCCATATACTAGAGAGAACAGAAGTCCTCTTGAAACCCTAAAAATCGTTTTCCCTTACTTTAAAAAAATAGTCTCATTCCTAGAATATTTGGGTGCACAACTTTTATAAATATCCACAACCAAAATAGAGACAAACTTGATCCCCAGGCTGTTAGATAGGTCTTTTCGGTTATTCAACAACTCAAAAAGGTTACAAGTGTTACAATACAACCCTTCGTCTAAAAAATTGTATATCTCCATTGATGTCACCTTCTTTGAAACTAATCTTTTTTTCTCCAATGATGACTGCCAAGGAGTTCTTTTAGAAAATTGTGATGACCACCTTGAACCCTTTGGTCTCATAGCTCCAACTAAATCCTCCAAAAATGAACCTACAACTGAGCAAATTAATTCTGGAAAACTAAAAGTGATATTATCATTGATGCTATTGAACTACAACCAGAAAATACTAGAACAGTTAGAGATTCAGCCCCAAAATTAGTGCCTATAATTTTCCAAGATTCAACAATGTCTACACAATAAGAAGAGCATTCCAGACATTCGCAAGTCCATGAATCCAATCCAAGTTCTAAACCTAAAACTACAAACAGAGTTGAACCAAAAAGTGAGAACACTCTCAACCCTCCATATGACCTTGATTTGCCAATAGCCATTAGAACAAATACTAGAAACTGCACAAAACAACCTCTATATCCTTTATAAAATTATGTTTCTCTAGATAGATTCTTGGCTAGCCATAAAAGGTTCATTGTTAGTTTGAATTTATTGTTGTCCCTAACATTGTTACTAAAGCTTTGATAAAGAAAGAATGGAGAGATGCCATGAAAGTGCAAATGGTTGTATTGGAAAAGAAAATACTTTGGAAATTGTTGACAAACCCAAAGAAAACAATATTGTTGACCAGAGAAAATATTTTTTTTTCTGGAACATCAGAGGTTTGGCTAATTCTAAATTCATGAATATGCTGGGAAATCTTGTTAGAAATCATAAACCAAGAATTATTTTTCTTGCTGAACCTATGACTGATTTTTCCAATGCTCACACTAGATTTTTTCAATCTTTTGATTTGACGCTGATTGCTTTTTCTTCTAACTCTGCCAAAGTTGCTAAGCTTTGGTGCCTTGGTGATGCTAATTTAAATATTACTGTGATACATTCCTCTATGCAATATATTGCTATATCTGTTATGTTGCAGGGTATATCCTTGAATTTAGCTGGCTTATATGCACCCAATTTTTATATTAGGAGGCACTCCATTTGGTCTGCATTATCTAATTTGCTGGGTCCTGGTGCATTATTGGAGATTTTAATGTTGTCCTTTCATCTGAGGAATCTAAAGGGGGTAATCCTCCTCATAATATCTCTTGCACTGATTTTTGTATTTGGGTTGACACCAATAGTTTACTTGTTTTTCCATTTTCGGGCCCTTCTTTCACTTGGTCTAATGGTAGACTAGGTGGTAATGGAGTTAATAGAAAGCTAGACAGGGCTTTTGGTAACTTCGATTGTATTGATCACTTGGAAAGTTGCAGATATAATGTTCTCCCTAGAAATTGCTATGATCATCACTTCTTTCTATTTTTGATAATGTGGCTGTTAAGAGAACTTCTAGTTTCACATTTTTTAAAATATGGTTCCAGCACCCTGGCTTATTTTCTCTAGTCAAGGAATCTTGGGCTGATCCTGCTTTTGGTTGCCGTATGGTGGTTCTTAAAGCTTGGAACAAGGTGTACCAAATTATGGATTTTTACAAGCATATGGTACCTCTTCTGATTAATGGATGAAAGTTTCTAAAATTCTTTTCTTCACTTCTGATAACCGTCCTTTCAATGGTAAAACTATTTTAGGCTGCAATAAAGATTCTATTCCTTTTAATTATCTTGGTGTTCCAACTTTTGTTGGTGCTCCTAAGTTTTGTTATTTTCATCATTTTCCTTATCAGAATTGCATTTGAATTTCAGGTAATATGTCTAAAAAATGTATGTCTAATCATATGGATGACTTCTCTGTCTTGAAGTTTTTTGGCATTAGCACCAGACCTAGTAAGGTCTATATTCTTGTCCAAGTGTATTGGGACTTCCCTACTACGGACTGGATTAAAGTGAATACTGAAGGTGCTGCTCGGGGGTTTCCTGGCCCTGCTGGTTGTGGGGGTACCTTCAGAGGAAGTCGTGAAAAATATATTGGTGGGTATTCTGCTTTTTTGGAAATGAGAATGCCTTGTATGCCGAGGCGATGGGGCTATTCTTGCCATTGAACATGCTAAGAGTGTTGGTTTCAGAAAGCTTTGGTTGGAGAGTGATTCTACTTTGGTATGTCATGCTTTTTTCTTTTGTTGATGTGGTTCCTTGGACACTTTGAGGGAGGTGGAGAAGGTGTATGCAACTATGTGTTGGCATAGACTTCAAAGTTTCTCATATTTTTAGGAAACACAATAATTGTGCAAATAAATTGGCTAATATGGGTGTTGATAATCAAGACTTGCTTGATACTTAGTTATGCCTTTTTGTCCTAGTTTGGATTTTTTCCATAACAGATACCAATTTCCTTTATTCCGTGTTTAGGTTGTGTTCCTTTTTATTACATGGTTTTGGTTTGGTCCCCCATATTTTGTATTCCTTTCTTTTGTCTTTTATGTTATGTTTCATGTGATGACAAATGATTGGTGGATTTTGAGGTGTCAGTCTAGTTAAAATGTCAAAATTCATGGTGATGCTTAGCTTGAGTTTTTAAAAATTAGAAAATGGATATTCAAAGTAAGATATAAGGTTGATGAGTCTATTGAAAGGTACAAATAGAGGTTGGTCGCCAAGGGATACACTCAAACTTGTGGAATAGACGACTGGGAGACTTTTGAACTAGTTGCTAAGATGAATAATGTAAGGATTTTTTTGTCCTTGTAGTTCACTTTGGTTGAAAAATTCTACAAAATGATCTTAAAAATGCCTTTCTACATGGAGACCCAGAAGATGAAATCTATATGAATATTCCACCTGAGTTTGAAGGAGATAGAACAAATAATGTGTGCAGACAGAAAAAGGCTCTTTATGGACTTTAATTGGAAGATTCACAAAAGCTATGAAGGGATTTGGCTACAAACAAAGTCAAGGAGATCACACTTTGTTTACAAACCATTTAGAGAAAGAAGGGGTAAAGTTTATGTTGATGACATTATAGTGACTGGAAATGATGAAAAAAAAGAAGGAAGAATTGAAATAAAGACTAGTCGAGGAATCTGAAGTAAAGGGGCTAAGAAGATTAAAGTATTTTTTAGGGATTGAAGTAGCTTACTCTAACCAGGGAATTGTCATAAAAATATATAACTGATTTGGAGGTAGAAACTAGGAAAGATGAAGGTTTAGTATGCATGTCATACATTTCGTCCAAGCATAAGATGGTTGATATGCTGACAAAAGGACTCAATTCCTCAGATTTCCATAATGTCATAACCAAGTAGGGAATGGAAGACATTCTCAACTTGAGAAGGGGTGTTGAATTGTGAGGGCAAATATTGCACATTTATTGTACAATAAATATAGATTGATTGGATAATAAATATAGATTTGTTTATAAGAAATCCCTAAAATTAAGGGATTGGGATTAGATGTTTATTTGGTAGATTTGCTCCAAATTTGGAGTCTCGATGTTTAGAGATTTATTTCCTTTTATTAGGATTTCGTTTTTTCCTTTAAATACTAGTGCTTTGTTTCTTTACGAGATAAAGAAAAATAATTCCATAATTATTACTTATGAGATAAAGAAATCCTAATAATGAGGATTTCACATTTTGTTCATTTTTCCTACATTTATTTGACTTATAATGATAATTTCTGAAATTAAATTGTTTAGGACAACTTGCTAGGACATATATAATTTGTTATATTTGATATTCTTAGGTGGAATTGTTTTTTATTTCTATTACAGGTTTTTAAGGAAATGTATTCCCTTATATAGTGTTCTGATGACACTAGGTAGGAGATTACAAAAATTGATCGTGTGTAAACTGGAGATTCCAGCAAAGATAAGGAAAGGGATCCTTTTGAAGGTAAACTTGTTTACCTTGTTCGTTTGTATTATTTGATTCTTGAAGAAATAAAGAGATATTTTGGAGTGTTATTGTTCCAAAATTAGGGAGGTGTTCTTATTTTCAAGCAAGGACAATTCAAAAAAGTGAGTCCTAACAACTGGTCTAACCTGTCGGATACATTTCACTATCAAAAAATGATTTGGAACTTTGGAAAAAAGTAGTAGGCAAGATGAAGACCAATATGGAGTATATCAAGAATCTTTTGTTGCAGATGAATGAAAGGAAGCCTCATTTTGTTGTTAGAACTAATTTAGTAAGTAGGAACAGGAGGTACTCAGAGAGAGAAGCATAGACAAAAGTTTTGGGATCAAGAAAGTTTACCCACTTTTAAAGGAAAAGACCCATTGGGGTGTTGGCACATGCTAAAAAAACTTTAGGTACAAGAAGTAAAATGTTCAAAGAAACCAAAGCTTGTTTTTATTAGTGCATTGATTCTAGTATTTGAGACAAAAATCCAAGGATTTACTTGAGAAATATACAAATAATAGAGAATGAATTTCAGAACTTAATTCCTTCTCTTAGGTTCTCATATTTATAATGACATTGGAAGTTTAGATACAATGAATGGGAGGAAAGAGAAAATAATAAGAAAGGCCACATCTAGGATTAAGTACAACACAAAACACATAACAACTATTCAATAAAGTCTATTTAAGGTGATATGGTCCTCTCAAAGAATTTGCTAGCGCATCTACAAGTTAATCATTGTATTTGAGAAACTCAATGCATATTTCTTTGGACAATAGCTTTTCCTGAACAAAATGACAGTTGATTTCTATGTATTTAGTCCTTGCATGGAATACTGGATTGGAAGCAATGTGAAGAGAAACTTGATTATCACAATACATCTTCATTTGCTAAACATCATAAAAATCTAATTCTTGGAAGAACTATTTTACCCATACAAGCTCACAATTGAGAGATGCCATTGTCCTATACTCAACTTCAACAATTGATTGGGCAACTACATTTCATTTCTAGTTTTTTTTTCAAGAGATAATATTTCCTCTAATGAAAACACAATATCTTATAATAAAGCGTCTATCCATACGAGAATCTGCCCAATCAACATTGCAATATCCAGAGATTTTGGTATTCCCTATTCATAAAATAGACCTTGTCCTAGAGCCTTTTTGAGGTACCTTAGAATACAGATGATAACATTCCAAAGATCAATACAAGGATTTTGCATAAATTGACTTCCAACAACAATTGCAAAAGACATATTTGGTCTAGTAATGGTAAGATAGATAAGTTTTCCAATCAGTATTCTATAGCTTTTAGGGTTAGAGAAAACTTTTCTTTATTTTGTTATATCTTATTTGGATTCATAGGACAATCCACTGGTTTACAATCAATCATACTTGTCTCTTTTAGGATGTCTAGAGGATATTTCTTTTGAGAAATTACAACACCTTCCTTTGATTGGGCTACTTCAATGCCCAAAAAGTATTTGAGACTTCTAAGAAAGAGTTGCATCTTCTTTCAGTTCTTTTCAGAAAAGAAAATCGAACATGTTTTCCTAATTGACATGACTCACATTCTAGGACTTAGAGTTTGCGAAGTTCAGGAATCATCCTTTTTAATTTTCATAAATGTAGATGACCCTAGTGATCATTCAAAAGCTTAGGAGATGGGGATGCTAAACAAGACATTGATGGTATACTACAAAGATAGTAGAGTCGTCTAGATTCATGTCCTTTACCAATAAATCGATATGTGCCTTGCTCTTGTAAAGAACTTTCGACAAAGGTTATGGAACAATTTAAAGATTTGTTTAATTGACTTAAGGAAATTAGGTTAAAAGGACAATTAGGGACAAGACAAGAAGAACATGCTTTAGGTTTAAGGAGGGAGAAAGGGAGATTTGACCTACTCCCTGAGAAGTACTTTGGATCCATTGGTTAAAGTAATAACATGCAGAATTTTAGGTTGAGAAATAGAAGAAAATAAGGAAGCTATTTCCAAAAATGTGATTAGAAGCATTTGAATCAATTTTCTATGAACTTTGACACTCCAAGGTTTAAGAATGCAAGCTTTTGACAAGATAGAATGGGTGAAAGGTTGTGCTTGGCTGCCAGACTTTAACTTAAGATATTTTTTCATTAGTAAATTATGTTTGTTGCCTTCTTAGGAGAGCCACATAAGGAAAATCACTTATTTCAAGTGTGGTCAATTCTTCTACAAAAGGAGCATTTAGGACATTTGCACCTGCTTTGAGTAAAGGAATCCATCAATAATCAAAATTAAAACAACCTTAGGGATCTAAATTAACACCCAAATCAGAAGGCCAACATACTGAACCCATTGTAAAAACTACAATGGTGGTTCTCGAAAGACAAAGGAGAGATAAATTGTGAGGAATCCTTGATGTCACACCAAACAGTACCGGGACAAAGAACCAAGGGTGGAAATGTACTTAGAAGGCCCAGTCAGGTCGAACGGTGGTGGTCTAAAAGGATTTTGACCACTGGAAGGTGATGCGTGAGAAACACGCCTAGGTCAATCGAGAAGAAAACTACGGTTGGCAGTGTGTCTAACAAAGTTTGGACATGCGACCACCGAGTTGGATCGTGCTCCTTAAGACACACCAAACCCTAACTTTGGCGAATGATATTGTGGTGGCATACAATGACCAAATGGTGTTTTCTTTAACAAACATATAGAGACAGGTAGAGTGGGATTAACACGCTCTGATACTAACTTGAGAAAAATACAAAATAATAAAGAATGAATTTGAAAGCTTAATTCCCCTTTCTTAGGTTCTTATATTTATAGAGACTGTAATCACATTTGTAAACACATAAGAAATACATCTCATCTATTTCTTTGAACTAAGATAACCTATTCTAACAAATCCATCTTGGAAAGAATATTTTGAAGCATTGATGAAACGATATGGAGAATAGGTAAGTGGAGAAATATGTGAAAGGCCATTGATGGATTTATCGAATAAGGGAGAATTGTAAAGCGACGCAAGAGAGTGCTAAAGCTTTTACCACGTTACAAGAAGCTATCACCACTTCTCCGATTCTACCTATGACAGATTTTTCAGAAACATTCTCCATAGAGTGTGATGCATCGGGAAAAGGAATAGGCATTGTCATACAAGATAAAAAAACCTATTGTGTTTTTTAGCAAAGCCTTGGAAGATTCTACACTTACAAAATCAATCCATGAGAAAGAATTGATGGCTTTGGTACTAGCTATTCAACATTGGAGACCATACATATTAGGTCATAAATTCACTGCATTTATAGACTAGGAAAGTTTAAGAAATCTCCTGTAGCAAAGAATTACCATTCTAAACCAACAAAATTGGTTTGCAAAACTGATAGGGTTGAATAGTGTAGAAGGTAGGTGTTTCCCACTGAATTGGAAATGCTTTGTAATGGAGGAGTGAGGATAAAGAGATGCATGCCATATCAAGACCTTTTTGGACAAACATTGTAGAGATCGACGAGGAGCTTAGAAAAAATGTATTTTTGGCCAAAATTGTGGAAGATTTGAAACAAAACCTGGATTCACATCGATACTCTTTGGAGCAAAGCATACTGTTGGAGATTCCACATCGACTAGAGATTAGAGCATTTCATAGTATATAAGTGGGTTCAAACCTCACCTTATAAGCCAATTTTATAAGGTTGAGTTACGCTTAAAGTTCACTTTTTAATATGGTATCATAGTCATTTCAAGCCTATTTAAGCGAGAGTTTGTTGGGCTTATCAGGCCACCCGTTACCGGACCGCTATCAGACAACTAATACTATATAGTCCCACGCACGAGTTGACAGTCTCAGCATGAGGGGGATATGTAGGAGAATCCACATCGACTAGAGACTAGAGCATTTCATAGTATATAAGGTAGTGCAAACCTTACCTTATAAGTCAGTTTTATAAGGTTGAGTTAGGCTTAAAGTCCACTTCTTAATACAGACTGTATTACAAAGCTAGCTTTCCATGGGTTTCTAACTTTGTCCAAGAATTTCATACAACCCATACAAGGGTGACATTTGGGTATTTACTATAGAAGAATGACACAATAATTTTTCTGGATTGGCATGAAGGGAACAATAATATAATATGTAGCAGTTTGTCATGTATGTCAAAGAAGTAAATACCAGGCTTTATCCTCAGCAGAGTTATTGCAACCACTGCCCATTCCTACATCTATATGGGAGGAAATCAGTATGGATTTTATTGTAGCTCTTCCTAAATCTGAAGGTTTGATACAGTGATGGTGGCTGTGGATAGACTGAGTAAATATGATTTTCATTTTGCTCAAGCATCCATATACTGCAATATCTATAGCTGAGATTTTTGTTAAGGAAATCGTTAGATTCCATGGGGTGCTAATCTCATGAAGTGACAAAGATCCTACTCTTGTGAGTTTATTTTGGTAGGAATTTTTCAGATTACAGAGAACTACTTTGAACAAGAGTACAATTTACCACCCAGGGTCAGATGGGCAAACTGAATTTCTGAACAGAATATTAGAAACCTATCTCAGGTACTTTTGTCTGGAACAGCCAAAGTCTTCAGCAGAATGTATTCCATGGGTTGAGTATTGGTACCTTACCAATTTCCTAGGAGCTGCACACTACACTCCATTTGAAGTGGTTAATGGAAGACCACCTCCTTCCTTGGCTAAGGACCCTGGAAGAAGCTACATGGGCAGACATATCCTCTGTCAAAGATCAATTACCATCTTTTAACCTTAAGGACAAGGTTGTTTCGGAGCAGGGAGGAATTGTTGTATTCTGGATACTTGATAAACCTTTACAGCTTTATTATAGGAGAAAGAAAGGATTACATAAAGGATAGATATAGTTTGTTATATCTGTTATTGTTAGTTGGAATTCTTTTATATTTTTATTATAGGTTATTTGGGAAATATATTCCTTTATATAGTGTCTTGGTGACACCAGGTAGGGGTTAGAAAATTCAATTGTGTAAACTGGTGATTCCAGTGTAGAAAAGGAGAGGGCTCCTTTAAGGGGTAAAATTGTTTACCATGTTCGCTTGTATAGCTTGTTTCTTGAAGATATAGAGAGCTATTTCAGTGTAATTGTTCTAAGCAGAGAAAGATGTTCTTATTTTCAAGCTATAGTTTGGCAAATCAAGAAAGTGAGTCCTAACAGTTTTCAACATTTCTCCTAAAGAAATAAGTTAACACAGCTACTAAGCACAAAAAAACAAAAATGGAAAAAACATGAAGTAAAAGGAAAGAAAATTTGAAAACTGGCAATAGTAGTATTAGGATAAATAGACAAATTAATGAGGTAGACTTGTACCTATGAAGTCGTGTAATTGTTGTCGAGCAATTCTGTGAGCACGAAGAAACGCAGCACAAATATAACATGCAGATTCCAACCTTTGCACAGTGAAGTATGTCACTAACTTCGGTGGGAACATACTGGACTGTAGAAACTTGTAGTAACTCGGGAAGTGGACGCTAGATTTTAAACCTTTCCAGTCACATAGAGGCTCAGAAGAAGCCAAATCTATTGCTTCCTCTACGGACAACATTAGGATATTAGCTGTTGTTTGAGAAATTCTTCCTTCATCAAGCATCTCCCAGTAAGCAGCTTGTACACCTAATATGAGTAATAAGTTCTGAAATTAGGCATGATATTCGTATATGGTAAAAACAAGGCTCATCAAAGGACTTAGCCAGCAAGAGACTACCAAAGATTGACTTAGTTGAGAATGTATTTCTCTGTAAATGTGCCTGCCTGTCAAAAGTTTACTAACTTAACATGAGTTAACAAAGCAATCTTTGTAAAGTATTGCATATATATACACCACCAAGAAAACAATAGTTGCATCTTCTTAACTTAGGCATTAAGGCAAACACACGCGATCATCATCAATAATTCTAAGCGCTGTCACATCATAGCAAATACAATGATTATAACAAATAGTTTAATCCGGATCAGCTACATGATGATGGATCACACATTGTCATAAAATTCAGTTAATAACCAAATTCTAATATTATTAGTCACCATGACATTGATTGTATTCTAATAACTTCCTTCAATGTCTTTCTTGATCTCTCCACCCATTCTCACAAGTTTAAAAATCACGTCATCTACTCTCTTGGTCATCTACTCTCCTGATAACATATCCATCCTTCAAAATTGAAGTTGATCATATCGAGGCTTTTATTTGCAGAGATTGGTTGCTAGAAAATTAAATATTAACCAAAAGGTCTTTTCTAATAGCAACTGTACATGCTACAAAAACTGAAAGTACAAAAGAAACACAAGACGAGCAACTGAAAAGCTAATGCAAACATATTACCTTTATCTTTGAATTGAACAAGTTTCAAATAAATTTCTTGAATACAGTGTGGAAAAATGAATGCATAAAAAACTTAATTAAATTGAAAAGGCTTTAAGCATAATCCCCCAAAACATACTTGTCCTTACAGATGCAAGATGTCTTATGATTATTTGTCTTTCCTTTACTTTTAACTTGAAAAATTTATGGACTGTAAGAATTTAAGATGCAGTTAATCAAACAGAAACACAAGGTACAGACCTGATGAAGTTCCTTCTGTTGTAAAAAATGACACAAACAATGAAATACTATAAACTATAAAGTTAAAAAATTTAAGGACTGAAGTTAATGTAAATGTTCCCTTACCATTCAGAAGGCGCACTCGTATATCTTTCAAGTTCATAGGATCTAGGTGACTATCCTTTTCAGGTGCACCATGAGGGTGAACACGTTCACCTTCAATGTCATTTAAGCAAGAGATGTATCTCTTCACTGAGGGCCAGTCAGCAGGCCCAAGTTCCTCATCATCTCCTAGTTCACTGAAAGCCTCTAATGCCTTGTCTAACATTTCATGCTTTGTAAAGTCAAGGATACGTCTCTGTTATTAAATGTGCAAAGCATGAGGATCAGACCAAATATAAGTCAGAAAAAGAGAACGAGGTGATATAGGGATATTCTTCATTTGGAATCAATTTGCAAGCATTTATACAAATTTAGAAGCTTTATTTTGTTTCTAACAATCTACTTTATTTGTGTTTAAAGTTATGTAACCCTCCAATCGTTATATAAATTATAATAGCTATGAAGCCCATTTACTCAAAAAATGACAGAGTAACTGTAAACCCATTAGGATATATCATTTGCTTGCAAAATAAACTTGACAGCACTGCTGCATTTTTTAAGCTTCCTTGGCTCACTAGTTTATTTTTATTGTTTATTATTGATACTTTCTATGTCATTGAAACAACAAGTGCAAATACATGTATATCAGCAAAGTATATGGATGAGATATTTTTCAAGGTACTTTCTTAGATTTAAGAGAAGAGAAGAGAGACCAACAAATAGGATAAAAACCTGAAGACATTAGTGAATTAATAAAGTACAAGATATCAAAACATTCCTTCTCTCAAAACAAGAACAAAAGTTGAACATAGAAGATGAGAAAAATCCTGACCTTAGCTGCTGATAAATTATCCATGCCAAGGTAGCGTAAAATGAGTTGTGTGGTTGACCCATTTACTACAAGTGTTAAAAACACAGTCCCACCAGTGAAGAAAACAAACTATACAATAAAAAAACAATTGAGTCAGTTCACAAAGACAATTAAGTTATCAAGGATTTCTGAGTTGTGATGACCTAGAAAAATCTTAGAGGAGTCATGCATTTGAAACTTGTAAGTGTTACATTAATCATTAATTGGAAAGCATACCAGTGTTCCTGTCTCCGGAGTCAACTCAACTGATTTGCCACTCGAACGCTAAACCAATAAAAAATTTAATAGTTAAAAGATTTAATTACAAGCAGATGGACATGAATGTCTGTGATAGCCATATAGGAGCACCTTTTCCTTGATTTTCTTAACATATATTATTAACCAAAAGAATTTCTGTAGAATTTGTTCTAGAGAATAGATAGACATATAGCATATGTCTATCCTTAAGTTGGTAATTAATTATGATGAACCTTTAAATAGAAATGTCATTTTGAAATACATTTTGTTGAGACTAATTCCAAGATAATATTGTATGTGTTTGACCTTGTTTCAATAAGCAAGTAAATATGAAAAAAAATATATTAAAGTTGAATTGCAGTTTTAGCCCTTTTGGTAACATAAATCTGAGATTTTTGGTTTCTTAGGTTCTATTGTGCCAATTGAGTCTGTCAAGATTCTTCAATTAAATATCAAGTTCCTTTATCTTGATTTGGTCCAATTTAGAGTCATCTATTAGCTCAATAAAAAAGGTATTCCTTTTGCAGATCATTGTTATCATAAAAATATTAATTTATGCACAATAATTGCCAATAGAACAATTTAGTGAGTACAATTGAAGCACCTTTGTATGTCAATATAGTTTAAATAGTGTTCTTAAGGTTATACATTGTCTTTAGTACAATCATGCATGCCTAATCATAGAAATTGGACTTTAAGTTTAACTCAATCTCTCACAAAATCATTGCAATACTTACTTGCTATAATTTGGTTATAGCTCAAGCTAAAGAGGGATCTTCAACCCACCCTCTCACTGAGGAATAGACATCTCACAAGTGTAGGAACAATTATTTATGGGTGATTCGATAGCGGCCGATAGTAGGTGGCACAATTGGTCACACCAAAGCTCGCAAAGATAGAATTTGATACCATCATAGAAAATAAATTTTAAGTCTAACTTAACCTCACAAAACGTGAGGTTTCCACTCACTCGTACACTTTAATTTGGACATATCTCTAGTTGATGTGAGATACCCATCAATTATTGGATTAAACACTTACCATTAAGCCAAAAGTTTATAGTTGATAATCATTACACAACTCTTTCTACTTAAAAGCCTAGCAGCCCAACAACACAATTTGATTGTGGCTCGGTGTACCTGATCTTCGCTACTGGACAATTGATGCACCCAACAATAATATCCCCCTCAGCAATTGTCTTGCTATGGATCAAACTCTGCAATTGTGACTTGACTCACCTGGTATTCATCATAGGACATCGAATCGTGACCTTAACTCTAATACCAGCTTGTTATGAATCAAGAGGGACCAATAGACAGGAAATATAGGGTCATGAGTTTATCACATAAGAGAACATGACACCACTCGTAACCTAAAATGTTAGGACAATAGGTTTGTTGGTTGTTCTCCTTCTGTATTGTTCATCCCACTCATTTTTACACAATGCGAGACTTCCAATCTACTCGTGGAATGTGAGTCTCTTTCACATTGTAAGGTCCTCCTCCAACAAAATCCAAGCATTTTATAACAAATTACCTATGCCGTCTAAACCAGATGTACTCATCGATCACCAAGATGAACTAGCTCTAATATCATCTTATAAAGTAAACTTTAAATCTAACTCAACCTTAAACAATTGGGTTGCAACGTGAGGTTTTCACCTAGTTATATACTATAATTTGGTTATATCTTTAGTCGATATGAGATCTCCAATACCTATTTTAACAACTAACTTTTAATGGTGGTTTCCCAAGTGTTTGGGTGCTTATTAGTTGGTGAATTCCATTAAATATTCGATGAATACGATTGGAGCCCTGATTATAAATGGAAGAAAACATTAGAGACCTAATTGATCCAATTAGAACCTAGGGAACCAAAATTTTATAATCGCAATAGTTGATGGAAGGATAATACGAACAAAAGGATAGTGAAAGTAAATGTTGGAAACTCTTCATGCTCCAATTGTTTCTAGGGAAATAAAATCTACGAAAGCTGAATAGTGTGACTTATTATTCTAGGAAGTTACATTTTATATTTAATCTCAATAGGAATTATTATATATAAGGAAACTACTGGCTGCTTCCTAACTCAAGCAATTTCATTAATATATATCGATGAGTAAAAGATGGATAAAAGAGCTTGTCTATACTCAAGATAGATTGTAAATTATGAAAGAAAAGATCTTCGCTAGAAACATGATTCTTCTAGATGTAATATGAAATCTTTAGGGATGTGATCTAGTCTTTAATCCTTGCCACCTCCATTCTTCTAACAAAAATTTGAATTTCAATGCAAATTAGGTGGGTTGAGCATTATTCATGTTTCAAGTCGAAAGTACTCTTGCATGTCAGGGTGTGTTAAGAGATTTAATATAAAATCGTTTATATTTATTTTCCTAACATTATAAGATCGTGAGGTTTTTAGCTAATGACAATCCAGTGTTATCAATTGAGATCACAAAAAACTGTGGATATATAATAATCTACAATATCATATAGTAGATGGCATCATGGGCAAATAGCAGAAGTTGCATATCTGTTGAATTATAATATATATATATATATATATATCAACGATATTGGTTTTCAACATTCCGTTATTTAACCAATGATACTAAATAGGAATAATAGTAATGGTATATTGCTAATTAGCAAACCATAAAAACCTGGTCTCTTGTCCGGCATAAGAACAACTACTAATTTTTACATTTTCTAGTAGCAAGTATTCATTTCTTCTTCTACAAATCTTGGAAAGATGAATATATCTCAATATTCCTATTCATCCACTATTATCATTCCTATTCCATAATCAGTTGCGTTTTTATGATTTTTTCCTTGTGCATTTTAGCTTTGTTAAAGAAGCTTACTTATTTCCCTCTCTTTTTAATTTCTCTTGAAATAAAAGTTCTTCATTTCATCATAAAAAATCCAAAAAGAACCTTTCTCACTTGTAATCAATGATAAGTACATATAATAAGGAGCTCTTTAAATATGCATCATTAGTGAATGAATACTTGCCTTAACTGATAATGAAAGTGCCAAGGCAACTGCCCCTCGCAATCCTGACCAGACGAGAATAATAGCTTCTTTCCAATCCAAACCATATCCAAGATATCTTAGAAAGGGAAATAATACTCCAACTACAATGCATCGAGAAACTTGAACATATGCGTAGAGAAGCAAGAGGTGGGTCCATGATGTTCCTAAAACAGACCAAATAATTTGTAGTCACTCTTTTTGGCACAACAAACATGAGTATGAGCAAGAGCTCTCTCATACACAACAAAACTAAGATGATAGCAAGAACAATGCAAGACATAGTACGTAGATATATGATATAAAGGAACAATTTAAAGAAATTACAGTATCTATCTATGGACTTGCCAAAGTCTTAGACTACATAAAAACTACGAAATACAGCTTTCTCCAGCATAATAAAGAAAGATTCATCATCACTTTCATGCAAGATTGTTATAAAACTCCCATTTATTTAACATTATTTGCATTCAATATACTTCATCATGGTACAAATTTTCCCAATAAGAGAATATGAGATGATTCTTCAAGTAATACTACCATGATAGAAAACATTGTTGTCACTAAGTATTCCTTCAGCTATAACAACTCCACTGCAAAAAAGATGATATGAAAATATTAATGGAAGTGATATACCAGTAAGAATGTCCTACATTTGTTAAACCAGAAAAACATTTTCTATCTTTCCAATCCAAAACCATTAAAAGCATGTTTCACAAGTTATATTAATTGATTATAATTTAAGATTCCAACCAAGCCCTTACCTCAAAATGAAAATTAAGGTATTAGCTATATAAGCAATCATTTCCCTGGAAAAAATAAATAAAAGGATTAAAACACAATTACATTTGACTACAAAATATAAATACAGAAAATAAGAGGATTCCATATGACAATATTAGGTGTGCCTTGCTGCACCAGCAAGGCATATAGTAATTAACTGTTTTAGCTTCAAGTCAGAATTATTTTTCTTGTGTCTTTATAGAGATAGAGTATTAAGACGGACAAAAAACGATACATAAAAGAGGACAGGAAATCTGCTTAAATTAAACACCACTGATTTATTATGTTTGAGTAGTCTTGGCTTTTCATTTTGTTGGAAATCCCACGTCAACTAGTATTATATAAGTGGAACATAACCCTCATCTCACAAGCTAGTTTTATAGAATTGAGTTAAACTCTCAAATTCTAACATAGTATCAAAGTCTATATTAGCAATTTTTGTTAAGCCTAACAAGTCACCCACTATTTGAACATTACCAAACAACTCATAAATATCAAGTATTGCAAAGTTCACGTTCAAGATTGTTAAAATAGGCTTTAAATAGGCTTTATTGAAAATTTGTTGTGTCCTCTAGATATGACCTTTCTTATTCTTTTCTCTTCTCTGAACTACTAATGTCATTATAAATATGAGAACTCAAAGAGAAGGAAATCAAGCTCTTTGATACATTTTCTCATCTTTTTTTGTATATATCTCAAGTTGATATCAGAGCAAGCTTCTCCTTGTTATGTTATTAATTTCTGATTTGGATCCATAGGACTATCCACTGAGTTACAATCAATCATATATGTCTCTTATAGGAAGTCTAAAGCATATTTCCTTTGAGAAATTGCAATACCTTCCTTTGATTGGGTTACTTTAATGCCCAAAAAATATTTAAAACTTCCAAGATCCTTGGTTTGAAAATGATTGTTGAGACCCCTAGACATTGATTGTTGGCCACTGGAGAGAAAGTATCATTGTAGTTGAGCCCAAAGATCTGAGTATCATTATTGTTACCTGGATATTCCTCATGAAAGATAAGTCTAAAGTTTTTCACTTGTTTGTAAATTTTTACAAAATGGTTCAAACACAATTTGAAAGTCCAATTAAGAGATTACGTTCTGATAATGGAAAAGAATATGTGAACCAGAACCTTTCCAAGTTCCGTAAGAAAATGGAGTTGTTCATGAATTAACCTATGTGGACACTTCTCAACAAAATGGGGTTGCTGAAAGGAAAAATCGTCTTCTCAAACGTCTGTTCCTAGATCTTACTGGGGGAAGCAGTCCTGACTGCCACGTATTTGATTAATAGATTACCCTCTCGGGTTCTAGAGGGTGTTACTCTTATTCAGCTTATGACCACATTCTATCTTTCTATTCCCATTTTGACTTGTCTTCAGAGTCGTGTCTTTGGTTGTCCAGCTTTTGTCCATGTTCATAGTCCGTATCGAGGTAGGTTAGATCCTCGCGCCATCAAATGTTAGTGATTTGATTTTATTTGATTTGTACAGCTTTAAACACCCATTATTTCTGGCTTTCATTACCTATTATTTATTTTCTTAATTAGGTTGTAAAACAGCCTATAAATAGAGATTGTAATCACATTTGTAATACGCATCAAAAATACATTCCTTCTATTTCTTAACTCTCCCCATATTTTTGGTTGTGTATGCTTTGTTCATAATATGTCCTCAAGTTTAGATAAACACACAACTAAAGCCATCAAATGAGTCTTCTTAGGAAATTCTCGCCTTCAAAAATGATATTGATGTTACTCTCCTGAAACCAAGAGGTACTATATGTTTTCTAATGTCACATTTTTTGAAGCAACTCCTTTCTTCCCTCCTTCTGTATAGGATATTCGTTCTATCCAACATGTCATACTTGTGCCCTTAGTTGAGTGTTTGGTTCCTCTTGCTACTTACACCCAAAATTTCATACAAAATCCACTTCAACCATTCTATATCTGTTGGGGAACTTCACTTATGCCAATTGGTTTTAAGTTGAAATGTAACAATAATTAATAAAATATTTCTTTTCTCACTCTAACTATTCAAGTACACTTATAGATATAGGACATTTGACAAGGTTCTCTTACCATTTTGAAGGCAATGGGTAAATCAAGATCACAAGGTATGTTTAAGGATTCTTAATAAGAATGACTACTTACCTTGGTTAGGGAACTTGAATTTGTTGGACAAGTACCAATAGATGTGATAGGGAGTCGAACCATTACCTATAGCAACTTTTTTCGAACATGTGTATGGTGTTTTTGTGGAAAGATTAGTGTTGTGAGCAGTAAGGTGATGAGACGCACCACTATCAGAGTACCAAAGAGAATCATGAAGAGTAGTTGGGGTCCAAGGATCGATGGTTCATCATCACTAAGAGACGAAGAAAAATGAGTGGTGTTAGCAGTAATCTGAGAGGGAGTTGAGGAATCAAACCTATGCCAGCAATGAAGTGCAGTGTGCCCATATTTTCCACAAATTTGACATTGCACCCAAAACGAAAAAGTATTGGATGGTGCCTTGTTGTAGTTCTTGGAGTTTGAAAAACGAGGTTTGGAAGAGAAACGTTGTTTACCTGGACCAGAGGTGTGGGTTGAAGAAAAAGGTTTGGTAGAATTGGAGTTTGAATGAGAGTACAAAGATGGAATAGAGGAAACGTGTGCCTGCAGAATTTTATCCATAGAATATTTGGCTTTTTCTATACATCCTTATTTTTCTATACCGTGTAGGGATCAAGACATGATGTTACTGATGTGATGAATGAATCATATTCATCAAACAACCCATCAAGGATAGCGTCAATGTGATCCTCTATAGAGATGGGGCAACCCACAGCAGCCAAGTTGTCCACAGTTTTCTTGATTTCAATAAGGTAGGCAGAGACAAATCGTTCCTTCTTGGGCGTGCGCAGAAGCTGTTTGTGTTTCTTGATTTGGGCTCTGGTTTGGGATGCGTTGTGAGTTTGGAGGGTATGCCAAACTTGATGCGACGAATCCAGGCCAACTATTTTGGTGAGAATACCGGAAGTCATGGAAGCCAATAACCAGGCTAGGATGGATTGATCCTGGCGATCATAGATGTTGGAGATCCCACATCTACTAGAGATGAGAATATTTCATTGTATATAAGTGGGTGCAAACCTCACCCCATAAGCCGGTTGTATGAGGTTCAGTTAGGCTTAAAGTCCTTGGGATAGAGGTTGCTTACTATAGACAGGGCATCTTTATTTTTCAAAGAAAACACATCTTGATCTCCTCAAAGAGACTGGTAAGTTGGGTTGCAAGACCACTGAAGTGCCAATAGAGCAAAATCATAGGATTGGGAATGATGAGGAAAATCCAAAGGTGGAGAAGCCACATTATCAAAGACTTGTGGGAAAAACTCATGTATCTATCACACACTAGGCCAGACATAGCTTATGCAGTTAGTGTGGTTAGCCAATTCATGCATGATCCAAGAGAAAGAAACTAGCAAACAGTAAATAGAATTATTCAGTACTTAAAAGCCTCTCCAGGGAAAGGATTGCTATTCAAAAAAGGCGAAAACTTGTCCATGAAAATATATATTGATGCTGACAATGCAGGATCAATTGTTGATAGGAGATCCACCACAGGCTATTGCATGTTCCTGGGTGGAAATCTGGTGACACGGAGGAGCAAAAACCAAAACGCAGTTGCAAGATCAAGTGCAGAAGCAGAATTTAGAGTCATGGCTCAAGGTGTTTGTGAACTATTATGGATGAAGATCATCCTCGATGATCTCAAAATAAAATATGAAGCTCCTATGGGTTTGGTGTGTGATAATAAGTCCGCCATCAGTACTGCACACAATCCAGTTCAACATGACCGAACAAAGCACGTAGATATAGACCGACATTTCATTGAGGAGAAGTTGGATAATGGTCTTATAGCCACCAAGTACATCCCTTCAAGACTCCAATTGGCAGACATGTTTACTAAGGGACTTCCCACAAAACAATTCAAAGATCTTACTTGCAAGTTGGGAATGATAAATATCCATTCACCAACTTGAGGGGGAGTGTTGCATAATCAAGAGAATTCTTCTGTAAATAAGTGCAGATTTCATTCTCTATTTATTAGGACAAATTTGTTAGTGATTTGATTTGTACAACTTTAATCACCCATTATTTCTTGCTTTCATTACCTATTATTTCTTTCTTTAATTAGGTTGTAAATAGTCTATAAATTGATACTATAATCACATTTGTAAATTACATCAGAAATACATTTCATCTATTTCTTATAGATGAGATATTTGGGATTAACAGAAGGAGAAGAGTCACCATCGGCATAGATGAGACGCGGTGGGATACAGGAGCCATCCAAGAAGTAAAGAAGATCAAGGCTGCAGAGGGTTGCAGTGACTTGTTGTCTCCAGACCAAGAAATTATCAAGCTTCAAGGGTATGGGTGTATGAAAAATGTGGGGAAGAAGAGCCTCGGGTTTGGAAGAAAATTTTTTAAAAGTGGTTGATGATGAAGCCATAGCTTGCTTTGGATACCATAAAAGGTTGAAGAGAGAGAGAGATGCGAGAAAAGAATGTGTTATTCAGTATTTCACCGTATACAAAGGACAGAAGTCAGTGGGTATTTATAATACCCAATACTGCATAAGATGCGGGTAAAGTTGTTTTAACTTCTATAACTAACGAGGTCAGATATCTACCTATGTTGATCTTGTTTTCCACAACATCTAACCACATTATTCTGTTCAGATATTAAGGTTGGTTCAAGGTCTTATTATTCACAGGAAGATGAGTTGAAAGACATCTATGTTAACTTCACAAACACTCTTTCCCTGAAGCAATGGACTGTTTTATAAAAAGTGACATCCACAGAAACATATATAGGACAGTAGCTGTAAGGGATTACACTATTCAAAACACGAGTATTTTGTTTACTACATTAGTAGAAATGAATACAACTTTCCCTGATAAGACATAGGAACAAACCTTTAGAATAGTAAAACTCTAGCAAAGTCAAGTAAAAGACATTTTTTTCACTCTAAAATCTGATTTGGTTGAAGGGTATCTGCACAAGTAAGCTCCTGAACACCACCATTATCAAAATGTAATTTTTTAATTGGTTGCCAAATTGAATTTGAATCATGGTATAAATTTACAAACAATTGGAAAACATCAAATGGATCTTTCCTAAGAAAAATCCATGTCACTCGAGTGCAATTATCTATAAAGGAACAAATTAACAAATCATTTTGCACCAGATATATTACAAATAATCAGGAGACCCCACACATCTGTATGAACAAAAGGCTTAACATACTTCATAAAATCAAAAGTTGAATGATAGTGTTTAGCAAATTGTTATACTTCACAAATAATATTTTTATTGCTTCTGTATCAAGTGTACACAGAAAATTCTGGTTCAAAAAAAGTGTATACAGAAAATTAGAAGAAGAAAAAAACTCTCCCATAGATGAACTTAATTTCTAGTCACAAAGTAAAAGGCATACCAAAAGTGATGCAAGCTTTGTTGACTTTCACCCTTAAAAGCTGTTCTTGCAAATGCAGAATAAAACCTGTAGAACGATTTCAATAATCAGATTTCAACAAAGGGATATTACCCATTACATACTAAAGGTCACCTTACATTCCCAAAGACATCACCGTCAAAACACCTGAGACACCTGAACCCTCCTGGGCCTGTAAAAGATTTTGACCATCAATTTCTTCATGCACAAGATAGAATTAACTTAAGATAACACCAATACATCCAAGAAATTAGAGTTACAAAACCAATACTTTCTACTTCTGTAAGTATTAATAATACAAATATAATCTCTAAATTTAGGAAAAGATGAATTCAAATTTGAAGGGTACTTACAGTGAAATAAGCAATGTAGCTAACAGCAAATGTTAGAGCAATCTCAATCACTGTATCATTAAAAATAAACCCTAGCCACAAAACAGATGCAATCCCAAAAGCAAGACCCATTCCTACACTGGACCGAGCAAACAGTCAAATGAGTGAAGATATCTTTTACCACTATTGCTACAAAAAAGTAGGTGAAACCTACGCTCCAAGTGAAACTTGTGCTAGAAATTTGATTATAGCAACCCAATTGAAGGTCTCTCCAAGAACCATCCGATAGAAAAGAGTATAAACCACAATAGCCGTCCTGGACAAGAACAATGATTCAGCTTTGACAAATACCAATACAAAAAAAAAACAAAACATACATTCAAAAATCATCTACCACTTCTTACAACATAGACTCATTTGGCAAAATACATGAATTCATTTGAAGAGTAGATGTTAGTTAAAGAAGTGCAAAGTGTACTAAAAGTACCCATCATTCATCAAGGATTCCCCTTCAATTATTGTGCTTAGTTTTTTGCTGGCACCAAGATCTTTCAACAAAGCCACAACAGCAACAGGATCAGTTGCACTCAGAAGTCCCCCAAGCAACAGTGATGTTTTCCAGCTCCAATTGTATGGAAAAGTAAGCTGTATTACGACAAACGAGCTATAATCATATAAGACAAATAATGAAATCTAAACACATCAACTCACATACCTTCATAACAACTCCAAGACAAACAGTTGAAATCGCAACACCAGGACCAGCTAGTAAGATCATTTGTGCAAGACACCTCTGCATTCAGTCCAAAGTGCATCTTGTGTTGTAACATCAGGCATTTTATGAATAATAGTCGTTGACTTATATTATTATAATAAAAACATCAAGTTTGCTCCCTATTTAGTAACCTCGAGGATTTAATTTCTTCATCGTCCATCAGGTATTACTGATAATTGTATTAAACAATTATTTAACCTCATTTTGTACATTAAAGATTTCAAAATAATTGATATTAGAATTAGTTTGTTTGTAGCTCGGTTTTTAAGTTCATCTCCTTTAGTTTATATAGCTTTTCTTAGAATATTTAGTTTTCTTACATATATAAGATACGAAATGTCATAACAGAAAGAAAGTATAAAAAGAAAATAAAAAGAGGTATAGGATTAATCCCTTGTATGTAATAAACATATAGGATTATGTATTTATAGATAAGAAAAATACAAAACGTATGGACTAAGCCCGTTACATCTAACACTCACCCTCAAGCAAGTGCAAGTAAATCGTATGTACGAAGTTTGTTACAAATATAATCAATTTTACGTTCCCGTAAAGATTTAGTGAAAATATCTTCTAATTGATCATTCGAATTAACAAACATCAGTCTTAATGTCTCCAGATACAATCTTTTCTCGAATAAAATAGCAAACAATCTCAATATATTGAGAATTGATCTTAATAGTAAGAGCAATCTGACTGTCACATATAAGTGTCATTTAAGTGACCTCTCCAAATTGCAATTCTTTAAGTAGCTATTTAAACCAAATAAGCTCACAAGTACCCAAGGCCATAACTCTATTCTACTTCTGGACTAGATCTCGCCACAACATTTTTGCTTCTTGCTCTCCCAAGAGAACAAGTTATCACCAATGAAGACACAATATTCGGAAATGGATCCTCTATCAGAAAGAGATATTGCCCAATCAGCATCTAAATAACAGATAACTTTAGTATGGTTATTGTGACCGTATAGCAAACATTTTTCAGGAGATCCTTTAATGTACTTCAATATATGAATGACTGCATTCCAATGATTTATACATGGGAAATTAAGAAATTGACTCATCACACTGACTGCAAAGGAAATATCAGGACGAGTAACAATAACATAGTTCAATTTTCCAACGAATCTTTTGTATTTCTCAGGATCTGAGAGAGGCTTTCCTAATTAGGTAGGAGTTTGGCATTAGGATCCATGGGTGTGTCAATAGATTTTGAATTTCATTAACCCAATTTCCTCCAAAAAATTCAATGTGTACTTTCTGAGAGATAACAATACCATTATTGAATTGTGCTACCTCAATTCCCAACAAATATCTGAGTTTACCAAGATCTTTGGTCTGAAAGTGGTGACACAAGATGTTGCTTTACCTGTAAGAACAATGTCATCAACACATAGTACTACATAGATACACGCAACACTCGAGTGAGTAAAAAACTGAATGATCTGCCTCACTGCAAGTCATACCAAATTGTTGAACATTGTTAAATTTTCCAAACTAGGTTCTAAGAGACTGCTTGAGGCCAAATAAATACTTGTGCAACATACCAATTCGAAAGACTCCCCCTAAACATTAAAACCCTGAAGGTTGCTCCATATAATTTTCTTCCTACAAATCCCCATTAAGAAGAACATTTTTGACATCCAATTGATAAAGATGTCATCGTTGAAGAGCAGTCATAGCTATGAATAAGCAAACAAAAGTTATTTTTGCCAATGAAGAAAAAGTATCACCATAGTCCAAACCAAAAACTTTGTGTATAATCTTTAGCCACAAGGTGAGCTTTGAGACGAGCAATAGTACCATCAACACCAACTTTGATAGCAAAAATTCACCTACAACCAACAACAAGTTTTCCAGAGGGTAAAGGAATGAGTTTCCAGGTTCCACTATTCTAAAGAACACTTTATCAAGTATGACCTAACGCCAATTAGGATAGGCTAAGGAATCATCACCTATAGAATTTTTGGAATGGACACAAAAGAAATAGACGAAAGGTAGGTATAAAATGGTTGACAAAATCTATGTAACTCAAAGCAGTATAATAAGGAGAGAGATTACGGATATAGCATATATCTTTACGAATAGAAATAAGAAGATCAAGTTCAATTGTCAGAGTCGTAGGGGATGGAAGACTTGGCACTAGGAGAGAGTCAGGCGCTAGACAATAGAAAGTCTATCGACAATTGTACACCTGAAGAATTGGTGGAGATGGGGCATCTTTAGGAGCACTAAACACAATAATAAGATCACATACAATTGGGATATTAACTTGATCAAATGGAGACACAAGAGGAGACTTAAAGTAAAGGGAAGACTCACTGAAGGTGACATCTAATGAAATAAAATAACAGTTAAAAGAAGGAGAGAAACATTTATATTCTTTTTTGTAATCTAGTGAATCCTAAAAAGACACATTTGTGTGACCTTGTAGATAATTTATCAAGACCAGGACTAAAATTACGAACAAAGCATGTGGACCTAAAAACTTTAAGAAGGGATGGAAAGGCTCATAAGGAAATAAAATAGGTTGAGGAATTTTGTTATCTAAATTCGAAGATGGCATGCGATTGTTTATTAAGAAATTAGAACGATTTTTTATTAAAAAATAACCAAGTACATCTTGAATAATCATCAATAAAAGTAACAAGATACTGAAATCCTAAATTGGACTGAACACGACTTAGTCCCAAAATGTTAGAGTGAATTAAAGCAAAAAGGAAAGCACATTGTGAGACATTACTAGGAAGAGAACTATAACTGTGTTTCCTTAACTGACATGACTCACAAGACAAACTTGATAACTTGGACAAACTTGGAATAGGTTGTTGCATCTTGGCAAGACTAGGATGACTCATCTAAGCATGAATTAGAGATGGAGAATCCATTACCATGCAAATATTCATAAGTGATAAAGACCATGAGACTCACATCCGATGTCAATCATTTGTCTTGGACTTTGGTCCTATAAACAAATAAAATCTTTAGTAAGAGAAATAACACAATCAAGGAAACAAGTGAGAAGACTAATGAATAATAAATTAAATGAGACTCGGGGACATAAAAAACATTATCAATAGATAAAAAAGGAAGAAGATGAATAGTATCAACATCATGTGATGAGACCCTAGAACCATTAGTCATGGTAATAGATGGTAAATAACACAAACTAGACCAAGAAGAGAAAAAATATTTGTTACCAGTAATGTGATATGTGGCACCTGAGTCTAGAACCCTAGGGCCAAGAGAATTGGAGTAAGTAAGGCCAGCAAAAGATGTACCTGAATCAAAAGCAGTGGAACTAGAGTTCTGATGATCCTCATACCATTTGAGAAATTCATTGCAAATAACAAGTTGTCTTGAGGTATCAAATGAAGTAGGTCACAAAGTAGACGGTTGCGCAGGAGTAGTTTGGACAACTACAGTAGATCGAGGAGGAGGACCTTGTAAGGCATAACACCTGTCAATTATGTGGCTTAGCTTGTGACAATATTTACACTTGTGACAATATTTACACTTGCAAAGGCGATTGCGATCATCACACTAAGATACCAAAGCAGAAGAGTCATCAGTGGAAGCAGGTATATCAATGGTTGGTTAACCTGTGTGGAACAAGTGGAAGTAAAATTAGGCACAAATGGGATCCCAAAATCTAATCACAAACTTGTGAATAAACATTAGGAAGTCCATGTAAAGACAATAACATGAAGAACTTTTACCTTTGCTCGAGATCTTGAGAAGGAGCGGAGACAGAAAGCAAGAGCTCATTGAAGTTGTGAAGAAAAGCATGAATTTTACCCAAATATTCAGCCATTGTACCATCAAGACGTCTGCGGCAATAATACTAAGGAGATTTTGACAAACACCGTAAAGATGTTGAGTATCATTGTTGTACAATAATTTGGCATGTTTCCAAACTTCTAAACATGTCTCATAAGCATAAAATATTTGTTTTAAAGATTAGTGAATAGTAGACTTGAGAACAATGCATAATCGTGCATCAATTTTCAACCAACAGAAAACCTCACTTTTAGTTATAGTGGCCACACTCTAGGTAAGATGATCAATATAACCCTGACTCTTTAGCCATAGTTTAATGCTTGTTGCCTAACTATCATAATTAGTTCCATCCAATTTGTCAATGGATAGATGTACATTGACATAATTAGTATAGATGGACGGATCAAGCATAGTGGCAGTAGAAGAGGCCATAGTAGAAGAGGAGAGAGAAAAAACCCTTAAAATTCCAACAAACTCTTATCAAGTTGACAAGGGAAGATACAGAATGAGGACGTCAAGGCAATCTCAACGTTGGTAATCGTCGTCGGAAAAAAGGTCAGATGCGCCACCACGCATTGCGAAAAGTGATGGCAGTGACGCGACTTGAAGAGGCGTGTGAGGGCACGTCAGAGCTCCGATATTCATAATCTTTGCAGCATGATGGTCGCCTGAACGGAGGTGTCACCGATCCAAATGGAAGCAGTGGCAGAAAAAAGAAATGACTGGTGAACAGTAGGTTCACCATAAAGTCAAAGATTTTACCTAGCTCTTGATACCGTATGAAAATAAACTAAAAAGAGGTATAGGATTAAATCTCTTTTGTGTAATGAACACATAGTGTTCTGTATTTATAGATAAGAAACATACAAAAAGTATGGGCTAAGCCCGTTACTTCTAACAAAAACCATCACTTATAAATCACTAAATTGTACTCAGAAGAATCCAAGAAAAGAAACCTTAATTTGGTGAACTTCCATTAAGAATGAGCTCTCAAAAAGGAGAGCAGGAAGAAAAACAGCTAACAAAAGGTCTGGATCAATCTCTGACCCTGCATATAAAAAATATCAATCACTTCAATTATATTTAAACAAGAAGCAGTGAGAATGAAAGCTTCTTAAATTGAAAATTTTCTAAAATCCCAGTATATTCACATGCTCCAAGGCTGTAGATTGAAAAGCCTTTTCCTTTTTATTGGTAAGAACATAAGTTTCAAAGTAACTAGAACAAAAACAGAACAAACTTACAAAGACGAATTCCATCTCCAATCTTTCCCAGCCGATGATGAGTACCATATTCTGTTTAGAAATGCACCATCAATCAGCCAAGTCATTAACATTAAATAAAAAAGTATTTTATACGAGAATGCCAAAAAGGAGTAAATTTAAATGAAAAGAACAGTTAAGAACCCTGTACAAAGGGAAAAAGTTAAACTGTGAAGAAGGCTTATCTTTCAGCTGTCACATAGATTGGCAGAAAATAGTTTTCCTTCTCTAGAAAACCTAGAAAAGGACCATTGTCTTAGGACTAATTTCCATACCCAGGATTTAAATTCAGAAATGCAACATTTTCCAATAACAGGAAAGTTTTCTGAGACCCAGGTAACCTCTGATGAGGCAAAGAACGAAGCAAAATTATAAAAAAGAAATGATAATCAATATAGAATAAGTTTAATAATTTCTACAAAATATAAACCTAAAGAAAAAAATTTGACAACATTTTCTAGTCTCCTTGAGAATGTCATCATCCCTGGTGAGTTAGGTGACGTTTCTAAGGTATGTACCTTAGATTAGATGGTTATGTATGAATATAACTAGTTAAAAGAATAGGAGTCAGTAATTTGCAAAAGAATTCTATGAAAATATTTTGTCTGATCTATATTGAATTCCCATGATTATTATTTTGAAATTTCATTTCCAACAATATCATGATATTTTGAAATATGTTTAAATGTGTACAGTCCTTCGTTGGAGCTTCAAACAAGAAGCTCAAAAGGATCAAATTAGAATAAAACAAATGATGTATATAGAATCAACAAAGAGTAAAAGTTCAACTATAAACTGTTTATTTCCTATTCACTTCCCTTTGCTTTCAAATACTGTCTTTTTCTTCCCCAAACATGGTGAATAATACCATCTCGGCCCGATGTTGGTACAAGAATATGATTGGCATCTAAAGAGTAAAAAAAACATGTTTCAATATCATACCCAACTCGTTTAAATTTTATCTAGTATTTGACTAAAACAGGAAAAGGAGGAGGCCAAAGGGTGTGTCTCAATTTTTCTCCAGTCAGTTATCGTCCTTATATAGAAAGTCAACACCCCCAGATGAAGCCTTTGACACTAAAAAATCTGTCTTTTTCCTTCCTCATCACACCAAACCCAGGCAAAGAAGTCTAAGATTAGGGTGGTTCATTCTAGAAAGCAAACTATAACAACAACATCAACAACAAAAAGGAGAATAAAAAAGAGAAGGGTAGGACCTATAGATCCAAGTGCAATGCCAATTATGAGCAAGGCAACGGTGTAAGGAACTCTAGTCCCACGCAAGAGGTGCCTACAAGCAATCCCCAGAGCCAAACTGAGACCAAAGAAGATCACTGCATCTGCTGGACTGGAGTGTTCCCCTGAAGAGGAAGGAGCAGAAGCAGCAGAGACAACAGAAAGGGAAAAGGAAAGGGAAAGTGAAAGGGGTTGCTGCTCTTGTTCTTGCTCCATTTGCAGCAGTGGTGATGTTGAGAGATGAAAACTGGGAAGCAGCTATTATCAGGTTCGGGGAAAATTTTGGATCAATCACAAACTGAGACACGTGCAAAAGAGAGAGAGAGAGAGAAGGTTGCATATTTGTTTTATTTTGTCTGTGGAATCTAGCTGCTGACTGAAGAGTGATGATATTCTACACGACAAAACAATGTGGCGGTGATTATACTTCGTTGACTAATGACTACAACTGTACAACAATCCTTCTGAAAAACATCAAGTTAGAGAAAAGTGTTACTTCTCATGTTCAAATTTTCAGATGAAAAAACTTAGTTGGAAAAGTAGACTTTATTAATATTAATTAGATTGATTTTACGATGAAGATGAGTTATGTGCAGTAAATTCATGGTTAGAGCATCTCCATGGGAACTAATGAGAAACTGTGTTCTTCCTAGGAACTTGAAATGTTCTTTTTTCTCCTTCATTTTTTAAAGTTAAAAACTTGTTTATTTTTATTTTAGTCAGGTTTTCAAATTTTCATTCTCTTTTTTTGAATAATAAAGTTTCATACAGGTATTCTCTCATTCTCCTAATCTCCATGTGAGTTTTTATTTTAATTATACAAATTCAAATTAAAAATTATAATGGAAATGTCAATAAATTAAAACTTTGTTAGCATAAATAGATTAAACTTGTCCCTATTTAAAATGAAAATAAAAATATTAATGTCAAAAAATGTATTCTTATTTAATATTATTTACATGACCTTTTAAAATATGTATATATATAATAGTACGCAAGTAATAAATTGGAAGCCTTATCCTTTAAATTCTTTTATTTAAATTTTATGCTATACAATCTTGTTATAAATACTTGATTTTTTAAATTTTCTTAAAATATTAATAAAATATAATCATTACTCGTACATTACATGAATTAAATTACTAGAAAATACATAATTTTCTTCTAAAAAACTATTTAATAATTTCTTTTATCTGATACATTAACACATATTTGAATATCTTTTTTTCAAGTACGTGATATTGTATAGCACTTTTTGTTTGATACCTAAGAATGTTAAAATTGAAAAATAGACTTCGAAAGTATGATTCAGTTGTCACTGTTAGTTTTTCTATATTTATGTACGAAAGTATGCATATTTTCTTCTTCTTCACTTCTTTCTCTTTTTCTTTTTCTTTTTATTCTTTCTTCTTTTTTCCTCTTTCCTTTACCTTACTATTTGTCTTCTTCTCCCTTCTTTTCTCCTCCTTCCTTTTCTTTTATTCTTCCCTCTTCCTTTTTCATTGTTTCTTTTCTATATTCATTCTATTTTTTTACAGTGCTCCAACATCTTTTATTATTCCTCGTTCTTCATCTTCTTTCTTTTATTTTCCTTTTTTTTCTCTATTTTTTGTCATGGTGTAATATTTGTTGTTGGTGATTTCTTGATTATGGTAAAAGTTATGAATATTTGAAGGAGAGCATAAGGATGAGGTGTTTGAACATTAATAACTACTTTTGTAAGACAAAAATAACATTACAAGGGAGAATTCAATTGTTTTTTAAAAAATTGTATTTAAAAGATTTCTTTTCATTTTAAAAGGATTTTGCAAGAATATAAAATCTTTTAAGGATATAAAGACATAAGAACACAAAGACTTTATATTGTTTTGTCTGAGTTTAATTTTTGAAAATTTCCAAGTTTCACTATTTCTTGATCACACGAACAAATATTCTTAATAAAGCAAATAAACAAAAACAGTAGATTCTTTAGACATTTTTCACTAGTTATTTTTTAACTATTCTTTAAAAGTAATTTCTAGATGCTTTTATACTCTCCATAATAGAACAAAAGTTGTTATAAATCAAAATATATTAGATAGATGGATTCAGAAGATTATACTCACTAAAATCTCAAAGAGAAACTTGAGTTTTTGTATCCTTAGACAATACTTCGTTTAAATATGTGTTTCTCTTCTGTGAAAATACATATAAATACATATGAAACTTTTGAAACTAACCATATGTTGAATGTATTTATAAGGAGATATCACCTATGTTCCATTGAGATAGAGAAAACCATCATTATCATTATATGTCATTTAATGAATTTCACTAATTAGTTTTATTGAAGAGATAGTTGATTTATCTTGTTTTAGTCAAAAGACTATTTTTTTTAGAAACAAAGGTTGAGTTCAAGAGATGGAGGAATTAAACTTTGAAAGATTTTCAAAATTGGATGAAAAGTTGACTTTGAATCAAAGATAAAACATTCTAACAAGTTTTTTGGTTTAAAGAAGTGCAAAAATAATGTTTAAGTAATCTTTCACTTTAGAAAATGCTAGTGTTTGCTCAAATTTTAAATATGTAAAGGTAGGAAGAAAAGAGAAATATAAAAAAAAATATATTGGTTCACTCTTACAATAGTTACATCCAATTGTCTATTTACTATTATTAGACCAATCCACTATCATTCAAAGATTTACAAGACTCTCAGGTAAGAAACTAGAATGAAGAATTAACACACTAATATTTGAAACTCTACAATATCTTTTACAACCTTTTGTGAAACTTTATCACAAGAATCACCTTAACCACCCTAGTCAATAACTTACATAGATAAGAATGCAATAAAAAATAACAATCCCACTTGGACATAACTTGGGTAGAGAAATGAAAAAATAAAGACTTAAAAGTCATTCATGAGAATAATTTTATTCACACTCAATAACTTTAATCATATATATTTTGACTATAATCATGAATAAATTCATTATTTTAATTAAGATTCGTCTAAATGAGTTTTTTTAGAATTTAACCGTTATTTCTATTAATTATGTACTTTTGGGGTAGATGGTCTAATATTTCTCAAGATAGATGGTTTGAATGAAACATTTACGACTGTGAATGAGCTAAATATGTGAAAGTCTGATTTGCTTCTTTGAATCAAAAAAAAAAAAAATTAGGAGAAGAATAAGAGAATAAAATCTACAATATCTTGAAAACATAATTGGAAACAAAGCTACTACAAAATACAAAAAATTAATGTCTCATAAGTGTTCTTATATAATTATGCTCATATCCACTTTTAAGTTGTCTCACGTATTAATTAAATGATTTTTTATAAAAAAACCATAATAAATAAAATATGATATTATCAAGAGTTAATGTAAAAAAAAAACACATATTTTTTTAGTATTACATACAACACAAATCCGTAAGTAAGACCCTAAATCCGTATGTAATGCTGCAGATTTTATTTTTAATTTTTTATTATTATTTTTATCTTTTTTATTTATTTCTGATTACTATCTACAATTATTATTTATGTTATCATACAAGTTCTTTCAGTTACCAAAAAATCTTTAACCACTACACCAGACAAATTCTTTTGTCATATTATGATTTTTATTATACTTATTATTATTATTATAATTTATATTATTAATATTATAAATTTATTACTATTAAAAATATTATTAACTATTATTAAGCATTGTTAATATTATTAATATTAATATTATTATTATTACTAATATTATTATTAAATTATTAATATTATTATTAATAAAAATATTAATATTATCACTAATATCAATATTATTATTATAATTATTAAAAATATTTAATCTAAATTCGTATGTAAGAATCCGTATGTAATGCTTACTTTACATACGGATCAAGATCCGTATGTAAAAATTCGTATGTAACGTCACTTTACATACGAATCCAAATTTATATGTAAAATTCGTATGTAATGTTCAATTTATAAACGAATTTGAATCCGTATGTAATAATCGGTATGTAAAAAACAAATTTCTTGTAACATAAAAATATACACATTTTCTTTTTTTAATGTCTTGAAGGAAGAAATTATAATTACACAAATCTTATAATAGAGTACCAAATAACATTGATATAAATGTCTAATAATTATAAAAAAAAATAAACAATCACACATTATTAAAATTTAATGATTATAACATTTATTATTTTTATAAATGTTGAGAGAGAGGATACCTCTGAATAAAATTCATATATATATCAAATTATTTGAACCATTAATAGAGAATAAAAAATTATATAGCAAGAAAATTATTCAAATAAAATAAAACTAATAACTAATTAAAATAAAGTAATTTTTTAAAGTTTTTTTTTATATAAAAACTTTCATGTTTCACAAGTATTTTTTTTAAGTTACTTAATAAACTACAAATTTATGATTAAACATTCGAAACTGATAATTAGACATTATTATGTAAAAAAAAATAAACAATAAATAAAAATATAAATAATCAAATATGCACCCTAAGAATGATTTAATTGAATAAAATTGAAATTTATGATTCTGATATGGTAATACATCATCATCGTTTGAATAAATTAAAAAAAAATATAATTAAAGTTGTGATAAGAGAAAAAAAAGTATCTTAAAAATATAGATAAACTTGATAAGTATTAAATGATTTGAACAATTAAGAAACATAATATAAAAGAGCATAACAAAATAAATATTTTCAAATAAAATAAAATATATACTTATACTCATATTGAATGAGAATTTTCATTAAAATCGAGATAAAGCCCTAAAATACCTAGTTAATTTGTCTTGGAGACATGTGTTCCTATAGATAGAGTAGAATAATATCTAAGTATACGCTGAATGAATGGGCAATTAATTCATGCACCGCATGTTACACGTTCTAGTATCAAACTTTATTTCAAAATCAACATTGCATGCAATTCAACTTTATGCCAAAAGTCACACACACACTTTATTCCTCAAATAAAGAGTAAAAAGGTGAGGGTGGTAATAGTTTGTGGCATTATAGATTCTCTAGTATAAAAACAATTTCTTGCAAATTTCCTAAACTTTATTACCATATTGTTTTTATTCTTTTATATTTTAATAAAGGAAATAATATTGCATTTTGGTTAAGTTTTTATGTTTATTTTAAAATAAAATAGTGTTTTTATTTCATATTTTAATAATATAAATTAACGATATTATATTTCTCTAATATTAATAATAATTTTTTATATTATTTAATTACTATTTATTAAACTTGATTTTAGCAGTTGAATGATGGGTCCAATTTTAGAAGTATTATTAGTTATTTACCTGGCATATATCTTAATACTTCTACCTTCCATATTTTTCTTTCTTTTTTGAATGTCTTTCCAATAAAATAATATGCAAGAGTCTTCTTTTAGATAAATTCAATGGATCAAATATATTCCATCATTACTGTGGCGTGCATGCATCACTTATGTCTCCATTTCTAAATATTGACTTTGAAAAATAAATACGCCATGGTAGTGAAGATTTTGAAAAACATATTTAGTTCTTAAAACACACTAAGGTCATGTTTGATAGATAAAAAATAAATATAATAGATTAAAAGATAAGAAAAAAATTAAACTAAAAATAGTTAGCCCGTACATTAATATATAGTCTACATCGTTTAAGAGTCGAGGTCCTGAGTATTTTATATACTTCTTCACCTTCTGAAGACCTTTTTCAAACAAAATTATGATATAACATCAACTTCTAAAACGAATAATACTTCAAATTTAACGCAGAAAAGGTTCGTTTTAAATGGATTAAGTTATGTGTATATCTAAATTTTCTATTTATTTTTAGCTTTTCTAATATATCACATTTCTAATTACAAGTTGAATACTTTTATTAGCTTTATGATCACGCATAATAAAAAGCAGCTACATGAATTAGAAAGACATTAAGTTACATCATGGGTGGCATATTCAAACAAAACATTATTCTTCCTCCTTTTCCTTCTTCTCTCCTGCACCACAAATTCTTCTATCTTTCTACTTTTTACTACTTTTCATTAATAATCTCCAATAACTCAATCAAAACATTTTCCTGGGTGCACTGGCGTAGGCCAAGTTTAATTTATTTTTTTATTCCACGTAATTAAATTTAATTAACTGAGTTTAGCAATTCAAATAAATCATTGCATAAGGTTGAGTATTTTTTTTTAAAAAAAAAATCCATCTTTTAAGACAAACTATTTCAAAATAAATATATTTAAAAAATCTCAAAAACAAATTTTAGTGTTTCTTAATATTTATAAAGTAACTACAACATTTATAACATTAAAAATATTATATTCATTATATAAAATTACTTTTTACAGTAAAATTATTAGAAAATGATAATTTCTTTTATAAATTCATTATTGAGTCGGGTTGGATTCATCATTTATTAATTAATTAATTCTAATTGGGTGTTCTATATATACAAATTTGAATCCAAGCTAACAAAATGTAACCAGTCCAATTAGATTAGATAAAATTATAGGTTGGGTGCTGCACCCTTAGATTTGACAATTATACAACATTCAATTTTTTATTTTGGTTTACCGAAGTTATAAAATTTAAATAGACGAATTACATAGTGGTTAAAAACGGTCCTTGTTAATTATGAACAAGTTGAGAAGCACAATGTAGCAATTATTCTCTTTTATTAGTTGACCTTTGTGTAGAGATGGGTAAGTAGATTCGTTCAGTTTGTTTAAGGTATAGTCCATGAAGCATGTGTTTTACACATGCCAGATAAGTTAAGTGTATGAATACAAATGCTTTATTTGTCGGCCATTGTATTCTACACCTCCATGAGTTTAAGTTGCACCCTTATGGAGATGATAAAACGTTACTCTTATTTCACATGTATAAAAAATCTATTTTTCTTTCTCACACTCTTCATCTTCTTTTCTTGTAGCATCCCCATTTTCTTGCCAAAATAATGTTACTTTTCAAAGAATTATCTCAGACCCTATTATCCTGTCATGTGGCTTAAAGAGATTGGTTTTCACGAATCTCTCTTCGTTTTCATTAGTGGTCAGATTGAGTGATTTTAGAAGGTTTCAAATTGCACAATTTGGAACCTCCTTTAAAGTGGTGTGTATAATCCACAATCTGAAATATATTTTCTAATCTAGAAATGTATTCTGGATTGTGTATTCCATAATGTATTAAGATAGTCTGAATTGCACAATTCATAATGTATTACTAATACATTCTAGAATGCATTTGTTTTAAAAAAAGTTTATTTTTAATGGAATTATTTGGCATTCGGTAGAGATGTAGCTAGGACTAGAGGTGAGACGTCTCAAGACAAATTTAGACATTGACCGACTTCATCACTTCGTAAAAGAGGTCAGAAGTAAGTTGCCACTAACATTGGTGTTGATGTGCAATTGTTATCTTCTTATTGAACCAAGGGCGAATATCATCTAGCATTGTCTTATGGAAATTATAAAAGCCTATGACTACTACAAGGAACTCTAATCAACATCTTCCATAATTCAAATCACATTTCATGTAAGATGAGCATTGTGACATTGTCTAAAGAGAACCTATATGTAGATAGTAGGAAGTATAGGTCTTCAGGGAGGAGTTAGAAGATGACCCCTCGCCAGAATCTATGAACATCTTATACATTTGTCATCATAGAATGTCTAATAAATGATATAGAGAGCGAACTATATTTGTAAAAACTTCACTATGTTAAGATATCTCTTAACAAGCAACGTTATTCGCATATTTTTTGTTTTGAGAGTTAGCCTTGTACCTTAAACAACTTTTAATTGTTGTAGCTAGAATTGAAAATAATAAAATATTTGGAAAATTCAAAATTAGCTTAGTGAAAAGGAATATTTGTATTCTTTATTTCAAGGGAAGATAAAAATAATATTTAGGAGTGACTTTGTGTACTCGTTGTGAGTCAGAAGTGACATAGATAATACTTATAATATGATTTGATTAGTGGAACCATTTTATAGTTAGTAAAAGAGAATTGATTGTAGTCTAATTTTGAGTGAATCAATATATAAAAAAAAAATCAATTGTCTCATTGTTTTGTTTATTACACAAGTAAGCTTTGGTTATCTAACCTAAGTTGTTTGAAAAAAATCGTTTTCAACTAGTAGATGATAATGACCATCATCTTTTGAAAATCTTTAAAATAATTTTTAATCTCTATTGAACTCTCCTTCTCGAGCTAATTTATTCTTTTGAATGCCTAACACCTTTTTTTTTAACATCAATAAGATTATTTTACGTTGATATACATAATGATATTTTTCGACTAAAGTTTACCAAAGTTATTTTTTTCTAATGTAGCTCAAAATTGTTTCTTGATTGACATTACACATAGTTTTTCTCTACCAACATTTGTAAAACTACTTTCTAGTCGATGTTGTTCAAAAATAAATTATCGACGACAGTGAAATTAATTTTTTATTGATGTAAATTGGAGATTTTAAGTTGATATGGATAGGAATGGTTTTACACTTGACTTTAATAATTATTTTCTATTGCTAATCAATATTATTTCTTAGTTAACATTGGTAAGGATTTTTTAGCTAATGTCAACAAAATTATTTGTTTTATATATGTCACTTATATATTTTTACATTGGTAAGGATTTTTTAGCTAATGCCAACAAAATTATTTGTTTTATATATGTCACTTATATATTTTTACATTGGTAAGGAATTTTTAGCTAATGTCAACAAAATTATTTGTTTTATATATGTCACTTATATATTTTTATTGACATCTTTGATGATTATTTTCAATAGATATCTGGTATTATTTTTATACTAAATTAGTAAGAATTTTTTAATCAAAAAATTTTCACCTAACCTTAATTGAATTTGTTTTATATAAGACATAGATTTAAGGTTAAAAGGTCACTAATCAATAATAAGAAAAAAATAATTTTAATAAATATCAACTAAAATAATTATGAATGATATATGTTTAAAATAACTTGACCGATAATAAAACATTCCTTGTCAAGTTAGTTGAAAAAATCTTCCACACTTTAAAAAAAAAAAAACATTAATAGACTTAGATTAAAATTATTATTTTGTGATAACAATTAAAATATTCCATTCAAATAAAAGAATTAAAATTTATCAAATTTGAATTGTTTTATTCTATCAAAATATTTTAAAAAAACTATTCAAAATTTTAATTTTCTTTTCTACAATAACAGTGTATTCTAATGCAATTGGCTACAGTAAATTTTATTTTTGGACAAATTACAATAAAGATATTAGAGTACTTTTTCTTGCACCCATTTAAAGTTCTTCCTGCATTCCATCAAATAAGTGAAATGATCAAATACTTCATCTAATTTGCTCTCATTCTGAAAAGCTCTTTCTAAAACACATTAAAACACATTTTGAAAAAGTTATTCTAGAAAATACATTCTAAAACATATTATATATGTTTTATTCCATAAATCCTTTCGGAAAATGTTTTCTGGAAATTCTTTTCTTCCCAGAAAATGTTTTTCAGAAATCATTTAAAAAAAGGGGTAAAATAGGTTTTTCGGAAATTGATAAGGTGCAGAAAGAGTTTTGATAAGGTGCAGAAAGAGTTTTGATAAGGGGAAGAAGAAACACCGAAAATATTATCCAATATATATTTCTTGAAATTAAAGTAAGGCAGATTCTCCCTGCACGATATCATTTTGGACTGCACCCAATATACACACAGAAAAAGACCAAAATATCTTTAATGAAATGAAAATTAAGGTTTAGGTAAAATATGTACCCAACCCACCCAGCAGCCTTGCACCCTTAATTTTTCGGTGGTCAATATGAGACAACACACAAAAGCTTGGAAACTTAAACACACAGCAACCCAAGCACCTCCATTCTTGTTCTTGTCGTGACTGTTACAGCAACGGAACTCGAAAACAACAGAGGTACCGCGACGACATCAATTGACATTCCCAAAGATTATCGCTGTGACATTCTTCTCTTTTTACACTTTCAAGATAAAAGTGCGGAACTCACTGGCAACCTCAAAACTCACCTTCTACGATTTGTCCCCTTCTCTAGTGGCTTCAATCCTTTTCCGGTGACTTCATCTCCTTCTTCGGTGGCTTCATTTGCTGTCGTCGCAGTGTCTCAATGTTGCTTCGAGTTCCGACAGCCACAGTGACGGCAAGAATAAAAATGAAGGGTGCAAGGTTGCTGGGTGAGTTGGGTATGGGTTGGGTGCACATATTATCTAAACTCTAATTTTCATTTCATTAAGGATATTTTAGTCTTTTTCTTTGTGTATATTAGATGCAGTCCAAAATGATATGGTGCAGGGAGAATCTGCCTTAAAGTAATTATTCGGAAGAGTAACTAACAACTAAGTTACTTTAATCCACTTGATTAAGGGTGTTTCTTTCAGCATCCCGTCAAAGTTCTTCTTGTACCCATTAAATAGGTGAAATGACCAAAATGTCTTCATCTAATTCGCTCTCCTTCAAAAAAGTCTTTATATAATACATTCTAGAAAACTTCTTCCAGAAAATACATTTTGAAACGTATTATACACATTCTGGAAATTCTTTCCAAAAAATGTTTTCTAGAAATTCTGGAAAACGTTTTCTGGAATATACTTATAAATTCTGGAAATGGGTGCACAAAATGATTATGGAAAAGCTAATCTGAAAATCATTTAAAAAAGGAGTAAAATCATCTTTTTAGATATTGATGGGGGTACAGGAAGAACTGTGACGGAGTGGAGGAAGAAACACCCCTTGATTAATCTTTGCTTTTTTAATTATCTTAAACTGTTTATACATGGTGTTATTTAGAGGCCTATTCCTAAAGCCCTTTTGTTTATCACATGTTTTTGTTTGGCCCCATTAATCTGGTGTATTGTGAGCTAGTGAAACTGCTGAATCTTGGGAAATTTGAAACGTTTGACACAGTAAACCTTCAAGCTTCGTATAGCATTCCAACTTCAATTCGTTGCTGGGGTGGAATCCCAAGAGTAGGCAAGCCAGATCTACAGTTATTGTGCATGACTTCATAAAAAGTAAGCACAAATTTATCAAACCAGCCACAGTTCAGGCCAATGTAAAATCTGGTTTTTCCACGAACATGAACTACCCCAGCAAGCCTTGCTTCTTTTAAGTTCGAAGTCTCTCCAATCTCTAGAGAATCAGATGAAAGATTCTCGGGAGACTGATGCTTCTGTATATGTTTTTCCAAACTACTAATGACTTTATCAACAAAATGATCTCCTTCTAAATTTAGAGCATCTGCATAGCCATACTGAATCATACAGCAGTATACCCCTTCGAGATTTGATTTCTTGATCACAATCCTCTCATGTGGAGCAACCTTTGGCACTAACAAATATCTAAGAGTAGTGAATACTGTGACCTTATGAAGAGATTTCATGTTCTTTATGTAGTGTCCCAAAATAGGAGTCAACCCTTCTTGAATGTTGGTATAAAAGAAGCATAGCCCAGGAACCCTTTTAACACTGCTGTCAGCTAAAAGCTCTTCAAGTCTCTCAAAGGTTATCTTGTGGGTTAATTCGTAATCAGTCTTTCTTTGTCTACCATAAAACCAACCAAACATGACGAAAGCAAGGATAAATGATATGGCAAAAGGAATCCATCCACCTTCAGCAAATTTGGTGAAAACTGCACTGACATAGACCCCTTCCATCACAAAAAATACAACGAAGTACAGGGCAACCAGCACAGCAGGAGTCCTCCATATCATGATCATGACTAGTGTGAGCAATATAGTGGTGATAAGCATAACTAGGCTCACAACAACACCTGCAATAAATGGGACACCGTCATCAGACTATTTCATAAACTAAATAGAAGCAAATCTAAGGTCGCCATATGGCCAAAGATATAATCATTTAGACATAAGAAATTGTGACAGTTTGTTTAAATTTATGATTGAGAAGAACTGCCTTAGACTTGGATGAAGAATAGCTTGTGTCGCCCCATATAGTGTACTTTGACATATTGGAACTAGCAGAAGCCCTTCTGTTAATCTAAAATGTATCATTGATTGATTTCAAATTCAACATGGGTGACCCAAAACTGTTATAAAATGGAATTCTTTATTCTTAATCAGGTGGTAACTATTTAAGGTTATCTAAGAAAACATAGGGCTTGAGAAACAGACATACCAAAAGCATTTCCTATATCTTTTCCATCTCCAAAAATAAGTATCACAGCTACGCAAAGGACCATCAGGATGTAGTTCACTTCAGGGGAGTAAACCTCTCCTTCTTTATTTTTAGATGTGTGGACAACCTTTACTCGAGGAAAATAATCCAGCACTACTGATTGCTTGATTACAGAAAAGGTGGCTGATATTAATGATTGGCTAGCAACAACTGCAGCAGATGTGGCAATGATAAAGATAGGCCAGTATACTGAAGTTGGTATAAATTTGTAAAAGCCATCATCATGATCATTGGGATGCTTGATCAGGTAAGCTGTCTGTCCCGCATAGGTGAGAACTAATGAAGGGTAGATTGTAAATAGAAAAGCTATCTGGTACCAAATTTACAAAGAAGAAAAGAGGATAAGATAATAATTGGCTGCAAAGGATGCACAACCTTCAAAGAAAGATAAAAAAAATAAATAAAGAAGTCAACCTGAATGGACTTCTGATTAAAATGACCAAGATCAGCAAACATTGCCTCAGAACCTGTCAAGATGAAGAAGTTAAGAACAAAGAAAAAAAATGTACTATGGCACTTCAACGTAATCAATTTCTATAACTAAGAGATCACTGTATTCATATGATATGAGAAGTCAATCTATACAATCGTCCTCCATTAAGTGTTTGGACAGGTTCTAGTCGCCCCCTAAGGTTATCAAATTGCGAATCACCAAGCTTACTTTTGAATCATGAACAGAATACTACATTGAATAGTTCGTGATATAATGAAAATACCTTGAAATTACATAATAAAAATAGGGCGTATTCAGTGGCATTCATTTTCATTTAACACTTTAAGCTTATTTTTATTTTGTTAATCAATTTCTCTGATAACTATTGCTGAAAGGAAAAGCAAAAGGGAATGAAAATTAAAGAATCATTGAATTGTGAAATTCATGTCAATGATATGAATTGTACTGTCTCATCCATGTACCTATTTGCAATTCATCACCTTATACAAAATGTTAGCTTGCCAAATTGTGCAATTCTAATAACTATTCAAGATTCTCTTTTGCACAATTCTCATAGGCAACATTATGTAGTCCATAGCTTGACCTATCACAAGTACTTGAGCATAGCACGTGGATTTGTGATATGATTTCACATGGACAGAAAGGCGTCTTTCAAAGATAAATTTCTTACTCCTATATCAGCAAGGATATATCATGTAAAAAGGATGAGTTAGATACCTGTAATGCAAAGGACAGTACCACCAAGTAAAAGCCATCCAGATTTTCCATTTCTCAAAAAGAAATGGAATATATAGTGCGGAGATAAAGCCTTAAATATGCTAGGATAGTGGTGTATGATGCTGTAAATTCCTACAAGTGGGGTACTCAGTGTCCATGCGCCCATTATTGGGGAAAAGAGGAAACTAACACGGGATGTTCCAAATTTTTGCAATAAGAACAGAACGATCAGAACTACTGAAGAGAGTGCTTCCACTAGCGCTGTGGCGGCATATGCAAAAAAGAAGAAAGAAATTAGAGTTATATAAACCAAAAGAGTGAATCGTATACTCAAATCTACTCTAAATAAGCCTTAGGATAAAAAAGCTTCCTTTGATGGTTTTATTAGTTGTAACCTACCTTTTTGACTTACCAAACAGCTTCATTATATAAACTGTGTTATTCAATTCATTTTATTATTCATGATAGATGCTAAAGAAGCACATGGTCACAAGCTTCTGATCCTATTTTGGTATCCCAATGGCAGTATACAGAAATCCTACACAATCAGGACTGCATCTTGCACAAGCTCAACATAATCAGAAGAAAGTCCATCTCCTAATTTGTAAAGGACATAATATCCGATAGGATAATGAAAGTCATGCAGGCTATAGATAATATTTCCATAATCTCCTCTTACACTGCAATATTCATATGTTTTTGTCTTTGAATTATGCAAGTATTAGCTGATGATGTTGCTTGCATCTGATTAAATTAAGGGTTTTGTTAACATCATCTTATTAATGTAACAAAAAGTGGAAAAGAAATTAGAAAGGAATCTTTCATTTCATCTGAGATACCAAACTTTAATAAATTCCACTGTTCACAATGAAAAACTCCCACTTCTACTTTTTTTAAAACAACAAAACCGTCAAATTAATCATGTTCAATAAGTTTGACAGTTTCCATAAATGGAAGCTGCAAAATACCAGGATCACAGTAAAACCGTTCGAACTCCAAAACTTACATTTGCTAACTGAAGGAAAAGGTGCTCTAAGTCCATCCATAGCTGACAATACTGAAAACAAATTAAGCAAAATCAAATCAAAACATTCCAAAGCCACAAAAAAGGAATCAAACTTTTGAAAAGGTGATAAAAACGAAAAAAAACTGTCACGAAACCTGAAATTGCTGGTGTAAGTATACCGTCACCAATAAGCATGCAAGTACCCAACATAGCAACGAAGAGCAAGAGCCTCCGAGCAACTAAGCTTGTTTGGAAGAACCTGGCAAGCAAAGTACTCTTCTGAACGTCCTTAGTTGTGTTCAAACCCACATGCTTGGAGGGCAGGATCCCAATACCGACATGCCTGCAAAGCAATGAATACAAGGCAAAAGTCCCACCTGCGATTCAAACAGGGTCATCGTGAATAACAATAAAATAGAAAGCAACAAATTTGCAGCTGTAAAATGTGTATTTGGGTGAACAACTGCAAAAATTGATTTTAAATGAAAATAATAACAAGTTTGCTTCAGCTTTGCAGATCCCATTCAATGGTAAGAAAGGTGTTACCAAACATATTCATTAATTTTAAAATGAAGTGATTTGCATTGCAATGTTTTAATCTAAAGCAAGTTAATAACAAAATTTAGTATAACTTTTTTCAATTTAAAAATTAAGTATCAGCTTTGGATTCAAGAATGATTTGAACTTAACTCCCACTAACCGGCATTTGAACATGATTCTGAATGATCCAATGAGAATTGAAAGAGAATGAAAGTAGCTAGTACCTTCACCATGGTCATCAGCTCTAATGGCTACATTGGCGTACTTGACAACCCCTATGAGAGTAAGAGTCCAAAACATAATGCTGTAAATGCCCAAATAGTCATCTTCCGTCGGATGCTTGAGTGGCATTGAAGGGTACACGTAGAGGGGTGACGTCACAAGTCCTCCAAACACCACGCCAAGAGTCTTGTAAGCAAGAACCAAACTGTCCCCTCTTTGGTTCCCTTCCTGCACCTCAACGACATCATCAAACAAACATGTTAGTTACTGTTGTTCATCAAATTACAGTCGTTGAAACTGAAGTTACAGTGAATACATAACCAACCTTTTGTTGCTGTTGTTGTCGCTGCTGCTGAGGGGAAAATGCATGGTTGGTTGGGTGAAGGCGGCGAGCGTCGGAAGCAGAGTCTCCGCTGACGTTCACGACGACTTCGTTTAACGAAGGGTGGTCGACATGGATTTCCATTGATTAGTCCTCGTGTCGTGTGAGAAGACACAACAGAACCTTTAACTGAATATCAACAGAAGCAATTGTGAACACCTTTTATAGACAGAGATTCGCTTCATTAGTAAACAAAAAAGATTATTTAGGTCATATGATTGGGAATTTATGAGTATTTTAAGGTTTCATATTTTGATACAGTTATGTATTATTATATAGTAGTATACATAACATTGATTTCTTATTTTATTGTTTAAAATATTACTGACTTTGGAAGAGATGAACTTAAAAATACTTTTTGATTTGTTTTTTTTATTGGATATTTTTCTTTTTCAGATTATTTATTATTTTAGAATGTCATCAAAACGTGTTAATTATTTTTAGTATATTTTTAAGAAATAAATACATTAATGAAGTTACAATTGTTGTTATACAATGATTAATTATCTGTGAAAATGTATTTTCATCAAATAATTATTCTATCATGAAAACTAATTGAATTAATTATTTTTTTTAGATGTATTAGCTTAAACAATAAATAAAAAACATTCAATTTAAATCAAATTATACATTATTATATTAAATTCAAATTCTTGATATTCAACAAAGACAATTATTAGAATATTTTATCATTTATAATAAATTTATTCCATTCAAATCAAGTTTTTTCTTACAAATTATCTTATGAGAAATATACATATTTTAAAGACAAAACTTATATATATATCATATAAATATTTTTAAAATAAAACTTAGATTTCAGCTTTGGGATGAAAGATATAAATTAAGAGAATTTTATTAAAACATAAATAATTTTTTAGTTAAAAGTAAGATGCTTCACATGGATAACTTAAAGATATAAAATTAAAATAAAAACATATTTTCTGCATGTTAGTTGTTAAAGTTTGAAAAAAGAATGAAAAAATATGTTTTCTAAGCTCCCAAACCCATTTTGAGACCAACAGTTTGTCGTTTTTGTGCACTGGTCAAATTAAAACTACTACTCTTTACTAAATAATCATAGTTATCTACTAAAAAATAGAAAATAAAATCCAAATAATAATTTATTTAAAAGAAAATTCACCAAATGGATCCATCAGACTTTATTTTTCCAAATAGATCATTATTATCGAATTCCCACCTCCATTGGACGCTTTTGATAACTGAAACTCCTCTAAAATTCAATTTCTGGATATTTTGAAGAGATTTATGATTTTTTATGAGAAAGGAGAGAAAGTTGGAAAAAGAATAAAAAGTAAAAAAATTATTTTAGGAAAATAGTACACTGAAATAAATAATTAAAAATAGGGATAATAAATTTTAATTGGTTTGATAGAGGGAAGAAAATAAAAAGATTGTGTAAAAGTGAATATAGTTTAGTTTTGTAATATTGTTTGAAATTAAATATGTGATTATCAGTTGATTGCAAATAAAAAATAATTAATAAAAAAGTTATAATTTTGTAGTGCTGCATTAAAAAAAGAATATAGTGGTTTAAATAAAATGAAATTATTTATATATTCACCAAATTATAATAAGAAATTAATGTAATAATATTTGCGAAAAAAAAAGTTATATGAAACAAAATAAAAATAATAATAATTATATATAATGATGGTTAATAGAAATGTAATTTGTTTAATAATTAAATGTAGATGAGAGAAAATATTTGAAACTTGTAGAATACGATTATTGTTGTAATGAAACTGATACTCATTCAGTCAAGTGCGGATTTTTTTATGTCATGATGGTTAATATAGGTATTATCTTATAAGTCCCGAACCAGTTCATCAAGTGTTGTCTTGTGTAAATATTTGGTTTGGACAAACAGTTCAATGTTGGCGGTTGATTTTTCACACTACATACACATGAGTTGAGAAGTTGAGTAATTTTTCAACAATTGATTATTTGTGTGACATTGACATCCTTTTATATTTGTACAGAGTCGTGTACAAGATTTTAATTAAGAACTCTAATTGGATGTTGGTAGTTGATTTTTGTCACTTGTTTTGGTCTCCATATTGTATTACTTGATATATGTTGCCAAATAACTTATTTAAAAAGAAATTGTATGAGATTGTCATTGTTGCAGGGTTAGAACATTTGTAGGTTAACCCATAATCATGTAGACTTTCTATTATGGTGGCTCGTTTGACAAGTCATTCGTAGTAGATTATTGTTGTAGTGGAATTGATGGGGTTTGGATTTATGGAAGAGCTTGTAGTGAGTGATTTTAGAAGTCTTATAATTTCTTCTTTAGATCTTGTTAACTTTGCATACAATTCAATCATTATACGAAATGAAAATTGGGACTTCCAAGCTAACATTTGAGATACATAGTTATCTGTTCATATTTGAACAACATCATACCTAATTAGACTGTGGTTTGTGAGTTGAGGTTGGTGGTAGTACAACTTCTTCAAAGTTGTTTGATCAGGAAGTTCCAAAGCAATGCAAACTTTTTCCTTCAAATATGAATGTACAATTTTGTCGGATGCAAAAATATTTAGGAGATGGACATTCAAAATGACCACCTTCTTCATTTTATGTTATTTGACCATTTGCAAACACAATTGCAAGATAAGAGATGAAAATAATCTATATTTTTGTGATGCAAAATGTGTCCATTTGAAGTTGAATTTTGAAGTAGTGGAGAGAAGGAAGGTTTTATATGTTTGGTCAGGATGTTGTGTTTTTGGTGAATGATTTAATTTGGTAGATAGTTGAATTTATGCATGAAGAATAATTTAGTAACAGATAAGCATGTTGTTGTGAGTTGTGAAATAAACAGTGTAGATTATATCTACTATAATGAACAATATTGATAATAGGCACATAAAACTATATAGTCATATGACAACAATGGTATTAGTTAAATTTTTTAGGTGTTATAATTTTGTAATCTATAAAATAATATTTAACTTAGTTAATATAATAACTAATTATTTTTTATGTTCAAAACTAGTTTCTACTTAATAATTTTTTATTTTAATCAATATAAAAAAATTTAAAATAGAAAACAACATTTAAACTCCTATTATTTTTTTAATCAACAATAAAAAATATATTAAATGAGAATATTTGAAACACTTCAATCCTTTTAGGAACATATTTTTTGCACGACTATATTGTTTTCTGATGTGCATCTTCATGCTTATCTGACTTGACTTAAGTTTGTCCTTTGAAGTTCTTTTCATTTCATGATTTAGACAAAGTATTGGCCTTATGTAAGGAGGACAATAGTCTTCATTCCTCAATTCTTCTAAGAGTCCTACACTTCTTTGTTGCTTACCACTCCAATTGCATCTTCTTGTGCAAAACTAATTTTGGTTCCATCGCAAAGGCACAAATTTTGGTGACGACATGGATGTTGATCTAAATCCTACATCCAACCATTGTAGTTTCCACTAGTGGATCAACTTGAAGTCATGCCCGTGTTGAACAAGGTGCTTTGATGTCTCCAAATCCAAGAGGAATGCTTGAAGACCTTGTCGTTGATTGTGTATGTGTGTTTAGTAGTCTTTGAATTGTTAATTCACTCTTTAAGATGATCCAAGGTTAATTGAATCTTAATCTTCTTGAAAAGATCAGTTTTCTAAAGAGTGTGAAATTTCAACCTGTTGAAATGTCGATTCAACCGGTTATTTGACACTTAGTGACTTTTGAAATGAGTTTGAAAAGCTTGAGTTTGTTTTGGCTTTACTGTAAAATTGATTCAACCAGTTGTTTTGAGAATTCAACTGGTTGTTTTTCTGAAAACCTTAAACAAAATTCTGGTTTCAATATTTTAAATGATTCCAACAACTTTTGGTTTTTGATTTAACTGTTTTAACCACTTGATTGGAGTATAAAAAGGTTGGTTTACGCTTCTGTGCATTAACTAAGAAAGAGATATTAATCAAAAACACTTTTCAAGATTTCAAAGATCTTTTAGATCATCTCAAGCGTAGATTAGGATTGGGTCTTGTATTTCTGAACTTTAATCTTTGATTTACCCAGATGTATTCTATTCCCTTCTTCCTTGAACATTGTATTTTTGTGTGTTCTGGTGTGGTGCAATTTCAAAAGGTGTTTTTGGAAATTGTGTGGTTTGCCAAAAGTGGTGTGTGTTTTTGAAGGGTTCAAGATCATCACTTTTGGTGTGTGTTTTGTAATCTATGGTTGATCACATAGTGAATTCTCAGTGGTTAGCTGAGAACTAGATGTAGCTTTTGGTTAAGAGTGAACCAGTATAAACATCTTGTGTGAATCTCTTTATCCCTACACTCATTAAATTGTTTTATCTTTGTTTTTCAAATCTGCTGGTATAAATAACTGGTTGTTTCGTGAAAACAACTGGTTGATTTCCTGGAATCAACTTAAGAATTGTTTTCTATTTGGTTGAACAAATTTTAAATTGATTAATTCTCCATAGGTTTTCACTCTACCTTCAATACTTACGAAAATCTTTCAAAAACAATTCACCCCCTTTCCTGTTTAAGGCCTCTAACAGCCTGCAACTGAGAAGGATGATCAATATGCCTTTATAGTGTGATAATTTTATACTCAAATAGGAAAATTGCTTAGTTATAGAAAACCTCCTCTGATACTGTTCCAATAAAAAAACTGCACAGATCACTAAATTTGTCGTAACTCGTAACACAACAATTGCAACAATTTCATTCATCGTGAGTTTCAGAAATTAAAGAACATGAGTAGCTTACTAACACTTCACAAAAAACACGTTGATTGCATCATAAGAAAAAATGGTGAATCACATTGAAGTCACCTGAACAATTCTGATCACCTTCTTTGATTGTAATTTTTGCCATAATTTGAAACTACACTTCAACAAATCTCTGTCAATCAATGTTAAGTCTTCTTTTGTTCAATAAAATCTAAATCATATTTCATAGTTGAATGTCAACATAAATGAATAACTTTTAACACCGAAAAATTGCCATCAACATCAAATTCAAATTCTCAAATCATGAATAATTTCTCAATAGAAATGCAACCGTGTGGGATTCGTAAGAACAACTTGTGTAGATTCAAGAACAACAGAAGCAAAGAATTTCAAAACACACAACATTTGAAATGCGCAACAAGCAAATTGCTATTTGCACCATCATATCTCTCTATTTGTACCACAAACATTTTCAAAAAAAAGTTACAAAAATACTGAAACTAACCTAAAAAATGTTGGATCTTAGACCAAATGATGGAAAAAAAACCTTGTGTAGGATTATTTTTAACAATTTTCACCAAACAATTGAGAAAAGAGAAAATATGGAGGAGATTAAAGATGAAAAAACTAAAACAAGTCTCTAAAAGCTAGAGTCTAGAAAGCCTTGAATTATAAGAAAAATAGAAACATATACATGCCCTAATACAAAAAAAAAGGAAAAAAACAATTACAAGGTCCAATAAAAGTGCAAAATCAAATATTATTCAAACTACTTTACTATCTTTTTCTCCCTTATGAACTTACTTTCACACAATATATTATTGCGAAATCAACAACAAAATAAGGTTGACTTCATTGTTACTATGGTAGGATGATGACATATTTTTTTCCTTAATGATTTTCCAATATCACTTTCTTCATTCTTGTAGGACCCTAGATGATGTTGTGCATATCACTTATAAGAAAAAAAATGGTACCTACGTCAATGATGAGTATATGAAAATTGGGGTAAACTTCACTCATGGATTTAGCTTTCATGTAGTTGTTAAATCCCAGTGAAATATATGGTTTTAGTGTTAGACAAATTGATGTTGAATTAAGGGAAAACTAAGTTCAAGAAGGGAGGTGAATTGTACTTAGAAATATTTTTGCAATTAATTGTTTAAAATTACAACAATTTAGACAAAATTTTAACAGATTGTTTTTCAAAATAACATATTGATTTTTATAGAGAAGTACACTTATTAAGATAGTGAATATGTTTTATTAAAAAACAATTGATTAAATTCTTTAATACACGAATCTTAAAACATAATCTTGTAAATCAGAAATACGGTTTGAACAAAATTTGAATATGTTTTAAAGAAACAAATTTCTGAATGAAATTCAACAAGTTATTTTTTGAATTAATAGATTTTTTTATTAAGAATAACAAAAAAGAGATTTTACAAATTACAAGATAAGTGCAAAATTCAAATGTATCAAACGATGTTTTTAAAAAACCTTTGTTTCAATTTAACTTGTTTAACTAGTAACATATACGAATGGATACAAAAGATATCAATATATAATGTAACACTCAATATTGCTTATCACAATGTTTTAGTTATTACAAAAAAACAAACAAATTTGTAGAGAACAAAATCAAAAGATTGATTTTTACAAACAACCGATTGATTATATTAGTGAAGAATATTATGCAAAAAAATATAAATTACATCTAGTTCCATCTCACATCAAGGTGAATTTCTCTAAAGTAACACTATTCTTTTACAAAAAACAACAAAAATAATTCTTGAACACTATAAGAACAATACCACTTATTGCAACACCTTGACACAACAGTGAAAAACACAGAGAAACTCTATCTTGACCCTAACAAATACATAATTACAAAACAAAATGTAAGGGAACAAATAAATTTTGATTGTGAACCAAGAAATACAACAGGACTTCTCTAATTCATAGTTGCAATGAAGAATCTTTGACCTCTATCTATATGATGAAGATTTGGAAAGATCTTTCAAAGACTAATTCTTTAAAAAGAAAATCTCACTAAGGTTCTCACGGATGTAAAAATGTAAGTTGTATGAGTAACATTTGTCTAAAATAATGCAAAGCCTTTTATAGAGGTTTAACAAAAAATGACTTTTAACAAAATGGTACAATTAAGTATAATAAACATGTTAAAAAATCGAATCAATCTGTTGATTTCACTTAAAAAAATGTAATATGTATGAAAACTGAATTTTCTCAATTAAAAAGTACTCAAACGGAAAACATTTCTTATTTTACATATTAAAACACAGTGTTTTCAATATATAAAATATATTACAAAAAAAATTAAAACATTTCAGTATTTTCAATCAATTAATTTAAAAGATAACATATTGAAAAACTATAACTTTCCAGAAAACAAAATTAAAACCAGTTGAAAAACTTTTTAACCAGTTGGAAAACAATTTGTTCTTGGATTCATCATTGTTCCTAAAGGCAAAAGATAAATTAAGACATACAAACTAAAAACTAAACTATCTAGACACATAAGGCAACAAGTCTTCATCATGACTTCATCAAACATCAAAGTTGGATAGTTGAGATGTCTAACAATTGCTACATAAATGAATTGTTGACTATATGTCTTGTTGAATATATGGAAAGTCAATCACAAGAAAAATTTCATGCTAATTACAAAAATTGTCATTATAATTTTTTTTATCAACAATAAAAATATATTAAATGAGAGTCCTAAGGATACTCCAACTCTTTTACAAAAAACACGAACAACTATACATGATACATAATAAGATAAAATTATACTCAAAGCCCTTCACGGGTGGAAATTTTTATTTTGGTTGAATTTCAACAAATGACGAAGTTAGCTTTGATTTAGTTATTGAGCTCTCAGTGGCCAGTCTTGGTGTTATTTTCCTCCCAAATGCTTTTATTGTATATACTTCTGAATGGTTGGTTAAATTATACATTTCTCTATATATCAAATCTCTTTGTTGGTTTGTAGTTTATGCTTTAATGTTATTATGGTTGATTTTCAGCCTACAAGTACAATGAGAGTTATTACTCATGATATAAAGGCTTAATAGAGAAAAGGTTTCAAAATAAGAGGGTTTTATGGTATCTACGGTGTTGCATTGAGATTTGATCTAATTGTTCTTAAACAATGTTCGTTTTCGAATAAGTTTTTTGTTATGTTCATTTGATTTTCTCAGCGTCCAATCCTAGTTTTCTTTTCCTAACATGTCCTTTTATTTGATAAGCTTGTGATGATATGACTTGTTCAATATATGGTTTGTTGATTATTCTATAAGTTTAAAATTTGTTTTGGTGTGGTGGACGATGATTATATGACATGGTTGATTGGTTGTTCAATCTAGTTCGACTTGTTTGATTATTATAGTTTTGTGTATTGATCGAGTAGATTTAGAATTAGTAGTTGTGTGTGATCCAATTTCTAAGAAATTATTCCAATTTTATGCATGAAAAAATTGATGAGCTAATGTTGTAAAACCAATAAATTACATTAATTTATCTTCAAATAATTGATGTCTTATTTAGTAAAAAGCATCTAAGTCAGGTCTAAAGGATTGTTACATGGAGCTTGTGATACCCTTGTTTATAAGTGATCCACTCCAAGATCAAGTAGAATGAACTTTGCTCATCTAGTGCAACTACACCAAATGTGTAGGACAAGTTTGTCAGGATGGAATTGAGTTTGCAACGGTAAAAACCAACGCAAACACTTCCAGCCTACATTACTTATGAATGTGACATTTTTAAAAATTTTAATATATAATCATTAAAATGGAATAATATAAAACTAATTCTTTATTTATTTTAGTTATCAGAAAGTGTTGCTCTTTTAACAAATGAAATTAGAGGATCAAATACAAGAAACAAAATCGACTAGAAAAAACACTACAAATTTTAAAAATTGAAATCACTCTAAATTTTCAAAATATGCTAATGTAATAAAGTGGAAATTTTATAAGTTTTAGAATATTCTAGTTTGTTATTTTGTGTGTGGATATTTTCAGCTTTTGAGATATTGGTTTAACGGATGCCTTTTTTTTAATCTTAAACCAAATAATTAATGAAAAATGTTGGTTAATTTTTATTGTTGTTATATTTTGAGATTCTAAATGTTGGTTGATTAGTTTGAATATTTTTTATAATATTTTTTATTATTCATTATTAAAAATAATTTTTATTAAATGATGAGATTATAGACACAGATAGACAATTACAAATAGTTTAATATAAATTATGACAGTTTCATGTATTATATTTCTGAATCTACTAGTTAAAACAATGATAATTAGAAACATGATATATAATAATAAAAATAATAACATCTAGATGCACCGTGCTATTTATATTGAGAGAAAGTAGTTTTTAATTAAGAATAATAATTATAATTTAAATTGACATGATTTGAAAGTTTAAAACACTATGTTATATAATATATTAAATGATAGGTGTTGTTATTTCTTTCTATATTTTATGATGACATCTAAGGTGATATAAAAAAATTCACAAGTGTAACCATCATAACTATTATTATTCCATGAAAACTATCTTAGTGGGAAACAAGAAAAAGACATGGGAGATTTTACATGTAGGATTGTGACATTGCATGCTTGAGTTGTATGTGAATGGATTCCACACGGCAATCACAAACTCATTTTTCAGCATTAAAGACAAGAATGAATGGTGGAGATTACAAAGGTTTATACTCATTCACAACATCGCATTATGCTTATAGTCAATCGGGGTAAATTTTCTATCTAACACCATTTACACTTTTATTTTTTTAACTAGCACTCTTTTCTTTTTATTTTCCTATCTAGCACTCTTTTATTTTTATTTCCCTATCTAGTACCCTTTTATTTTTTATTTACATATCTAGCACCATTTCAAAAATAAATTAAAAAGTAATAAATTAATTTTTTGATAATTTTAATTTTGAATGCATTAAAAAATAAATACTTTTAATGTTTAAAATAGTTAGAAATATAATTAATGAATAAAGAAATGTGTTTTTACAAAATAAAAATAAAAAAGCAATAAATTTAAAATGTTTAGTTTAAAAATTATTTTTTTAAGAATGAATAAAATAAAAAATTAAACTCTACAACAACATAAAAGTTGAATATATAAACATAAATTAGTATTTATTTTTATTATT
>Ga0123342_1000074_pt1 | contig 107318 bp, 23 predicted proteins | sample Turbeawhitnodule_FD_89960 | JGI IMG/M metagenome (GOLD analysis project Ga0123342, IMG submission 89960) | Root nodule microbial communities of legume samples collected from Mexico - Turtle bean Mexico white nodule | ecosystem: Host-associated > Plants > Roots > Nodule | place: Mexico: Nepantla... | reverse complement strand
ACGAAGCACAACCTTCTCTTTTGCAGCTCAAAGCAAAACTTCACACATTCATGAACTTCCTCTTCCTCACCATTCAATGTTTTCATAAATGAAGAAGACAAGGACATTTTAGGATTTTTAAAAGTGTATCGGGTGCCAGTCACAATTGATTGGGTGCAGGAAACAATTGCCATAAGTTAACAAATGTATCAAACTAATAAAATAATAATTTAAAACAGAGTAATAAGTAGTAGAATAAAATTTTCTCAATTTTTACAAAAATGTGTGAGAATCACAAAAATAAACTCACATAAAAGTAAATCCGCATAAGAAAAATCCTAGGACAAGAAATACAAAAATCTTTAACTAGAATAAAAACCTATATTCTCTTACAAGTACAAATAATGCATTCAATCAACAACAAAAAATAATAAAAAATCTCTAAAATCAGAAAAAAAGAAATAAAAAAACTCCAAGAAAGGAGCACCATTTATCTCATTCTAAACCTTGTGTCAACAATCTAACAATTGAAACCTACGAAATTTTTGATAAACCTCGTGTCCACAAATCAATTTGATCTAACGGTGAAGAAATTCTCAATCGTCATTCAAAAATATGTAGTTTGGTGAGTATGCAAAAATCTCAATGCTTTTTCCTCTTCTCTTTCTTTATTTATTGTCACATTTTTACTAATGAGTCTCTAAGATACAATTGTAGTATGACCTTTTTTTAGTTAAATAAATTAAAAACTTTACCCATTTTAACCTAGATTTCAAATAAAACTAATTTAAATACTAGAAATAATTATTCATTGTATTGATTAAGTTAAATACTATTTTATAAATTAAAAAATTATTAATATTTAAAATAATTTCTTTATTAATAAAAAATTATAAAATAGTTTCTAAATTGATATTTAATATTACCTATTAACTACTTTATATTTGAAATTATTATTTAATTAAATTAGTGACTAATTTAGTTAAAACTTTTGGTAACTAATGTTAAATATCAATTTACAAATTATTTCATAAACATTTATTATTAATAAAAACTACTTTAAATATCAATAATTTTTTAATTTATAAAGTAATATCTAACTTAATCAATATAATGACTTGGATTTTCTTTAACTAATTAGTTAGTAATTACGGATTCTCTTGTAGTGTATTTTTATTGATTTAATAATTGATATAGTTTCAAAATTATGTATTTATATATTTAAGGCTTCTTTTATGGTGACCCTCAAAAGAGAGACAAGAGTATCCCTAAGGTATTTAGGCAAATATTTTCCAAAACTCCATTGAATTGGACGAAAATCACAAAATCCTTCACCCACAAATCACTTTGAAATTGGGAATGAATTCCATTATTGGATTCAGAAAAGCTTAAAACACATACACCCGTGTCGTGTTTTGTTATAGAATTAAGACACAAACTACTTATACGCAACATTGGTAGATCTCGCATAAAGTGAAAATTTACGTCTCTTCTATTAGATCAACATGATATGATCCTATCATAATTGTAAAGAAACTTATACAAGATAAAGTTAATATAAAAAAACAAACTAAATTTAGTTGAAAGTGAAAATCAATATCTGTATAAATTAAATTTGTTATGAATAGTATAAAAGTGTTACTTTCTAAAATATTTATATATGAAGTAATTTTAAGAAACGATTTAACACAAATAGTTAAAAATGAATACCAAATTTAGTAATAGGGTCTAACTTCAATATCTTATGTCTTATATAAGGTTGTATTCCTATTTACGACAGAAGGGTCATTATCATTTATAGTTCTCTTTAATTAGAAAACAGCACGCTCATGAACCTGGTTTCATTCCTAACCATTCCATAAGGCTTAGGTTTCTCATAATTTGCCTAATTTCTATACAATCAATCTTCACACACTGAGAAAACATCCTTAAACATTTGGTTTATTTAATATAAATAATTTCTCTTAGTACCACTCAAGCTATTAAATTAAAGGTTTAAAAGGATATATTAAAGTGTCTAATTCTACTAGTTAATTAATCTGACAATTAATTAAATCTAAATCCTTTTGTATCCAATGTGGTAGTATGCAGTAATAGTATAGGCAATAAAGTTTGCAGTCCAAATAATAAAAAAAACAATTACTTTATAACTATTTTTTAGAATAAAACATTATATTATAATAAAATAATAATTTGTTAAGTGTTATGTTATTTTATCAACAATAAAAAATAAATAATATGAACCACTTCGAAGATGATCCAACCCTTATACCGAACACAATATAACAAATCTCACCATTCCCTTACAGTTTGCCAAAAAGCCTATTAGACTAAACGAAAAAAACAAGTCACCAAATAACAAACCAACACCACACATTCATACTACATAGAGAAAATATCTTGAAGTTCATAATCACTTAATAAAAAACATAAAAGTCAGAGGGACAAAGCACCAATCGGAATAAAAAAGCTAGGCATAAGCTATTTTAGATGTAACTCAGGACCATACCTTTAATTGAACCAATGTGAACACTCCAGAATGATTAATCATTTCGCCTTTTAAAAAGTGTTTGTTCCAATGTTTCCAAATTTCACCAACAATTGCAATTCAAACACATCCACATACATCATTGCCATAACAAGTATGTTTAACAATTTAAAATGTAAGAAATGTGAGGCGGGATTAAAATGATCCATCGATGCCAACCCCAACCAAACGTAGCACTAGTTCCAAACTAACCAAACAAATTTACATTTAAAAAATAAATGACAAGTTGTCTCTACATTAAGCCTACAAAAACAACATAAGTTACTAGCAACTGCATCCCCTAGTGTTTCCAAATTATCCTCATAAACAATTAAATTAACCAAGTAATAAATTGAATTGAGGACAAAGTTTTAGTCTTCCAAAAAAAACTTTAATCTTCCAAAGGAAATCAAACAAAGACGAACTGATCCATAAGAGAATTTCCTTAAAATCTTGTAATGTTAAGTGTTCTTAATAGATCGTATCATGTAACATGTAACGTAAAAAAGAGTATAGTTCCTTGTGTATACAACAACTACACTTTCCTTTTCTATAAAAAAGTATTAAGTATTTGTAATCCAAAAGTAGGAATATATTCTTAGGTTTACTGATATATATCGATACGAATGAATACGTTGAAACTTAATGGATTAGGCAGCAAAGCAGAAATGGAAGCATATATATTTCTTTTCTTTAAAGTTGGTTAAGAGTAAGAAAATAGTTAACATAAGCATTCATTTGGGTATATACCCTTCGTGATCATCATAAATTCATAATTCACCAAGGTTCGTTCCTTTTCTTTTGATGAATTGCGTGTATGAGAGTGGATAACACTTCAAATTAAATATTCCAAACTGTGTCAGACTTATGATTCATATTTTCCATTATCAATCAAACAGAATAGAATATAACTTTCAGCTTTCTCCCCATTCAAAAACCATAATACACTTCATTTGAAATAATTACTATATACTTTCTTTACTTCCAAATTTTTTCTTCCTCTACTAAACCCTTTTCTCATCTACATTAGACTTTGTAAGTGTAATATTCCTTTTAGTGGATCCTTCCATTAAAAATAATTGGAGAGTCTCTCGGTCTTCTAATGTAGATTATTTTATTGAGTAACTAACACTAAAAAAAGTTATATTAATGATTAAAGTTGTAATTCTAGTATTAAAAATCATCATAATATATAGTTACCTTACTATAATAACTATATTAATAAGTAAATTCTAATATATTGCTGTGAAAACAAAAGTAAATTGTAATATATAATACATACATTATATTAAGGCACATTTATTTTTTCTTAAATATTAGTTTAATTCGTGTAGTAAAAATGTAATTTTAGAAATATTGTAATCGTATGCAAAATAATATAATAATTTCTTGGTTCTTTAATACAATTAATAAAATAAAATAGAGTTATGTAACACGAAAGCATAATATAATTAAGATAGTTAATTAAAAGTTAATTAGTATATTAGATTAACAAATATTGGTTAACATTAATAGATATTATGTCTTTTAATAAAGTGATTTAGGTTTTGCATCATAATGTCGCTATGACAATGTTATAGGGTACTCTAATCCCTTTATAAAGAAAAAAAAAATAATTAGAGTACTACAACCTTTTAAAAAAAAATCTAACAATGTTTAAAAAATAGAATGACGATATTCCTGTTCTTTTTAGTTTAATATGCATAAAGTTACATATTTTCATCCATTTTTCAGCAGCAAACTGACCAATGATCCCATCCATATCCACCCAAGTCAAACTACAAAAAACTTATCAATGTAAACTTCCCAAAAAAATATATATACATTCAAAATTTATCCCATAAAAAAAAGTCCCATTGATGCCTCAGGCTATTTACCATTCGTCTTATCTAGTAGAATTTCATGAAAGTGTTTGTTTTGGGGAAAAAAAATGTCACCTTGGGACCTTTGCATCCTTCTCTGCTTCATGTTCATCAATACCAAATATATTATGTCTATTATTAGACTAAAATTGTCTCCTTGGCTTTGCATCATTGATCATTGGTGCACCTATATTCCTTTCAAAGTTCAATTGTAGCTATAGTTTGAGGGCATATATGATATAGAAAACTCTCTCATAGCTTGGATTTGTTTTGAGAATCCGCAAACAGAGTATATCTGCAGAAGAAACAAAACCAATGTCCCTGACTAATATTAAGATTAAGTGAGAGCAAACAAAATATTTAAGCAAAAAGAAAACAGTTATACATTGTGTATCCTTATTGTGATTTTCTTTATAGATCTTAATCAATAATAAGGTCAAAACACCATTCAGCATAAGAGTACTTAGCCAATTTAAATCTGGAAGTTATCAATGACCACCTTTTTATTTGTGTGAACAATAAATAATTCTATTATGTTAAGTTTAACATTCTTAAACACAATGTTATTTATTTATATGTATATGTATGACACATATTTGTGTGTATATATATATATATATAGAGATACATACATGTATATGTATATATGTATTGTCGAACAGTACATTCGAACTCAGATGTTTACATATATATGTATTAATTGTCGAATTTCTGAGAGTCGAGTATTCGTATACCTATGTGGCATTTCGACATCTCAGCACATTACATTTCCGACTTTTCAATAGTGTATGAAACCTAACAATATTATTAACAAAGATCACAAGATAAACATGTCAGAAATTATGATTAAAGAGCAACTGGCCAGCCTACTCGCCCATACAACTTAAAACCCAAACAAATAAGTGAACTTCTCAAGATTGAATGTAATGAAATTTGAACCATAAACTAATATCCTTAGTCAAATCTAAATTCATTTAAACATCTTGTACCCTTGCTCAGAAGATTAAAGATCAAAAATTCAAAAAGACCGAAGATCCCCAAAATTCTGAAGGAACGCACCAAAGAAAAATTTGAAGGAACAATATATATATCACCTATAATCCATCCTTCTCCTTGTTAGTGACATCCTTTCATGAACGTTATTAACAATTTAACATGCACAAATGGAAAATGTTAACAAAGTAAGCAACTTGCGAATATGAACTATTATTGACAAACATTCCATTAGACACGAATCCGAGTTCCAACTAAAAAAGTTTCCTAGCTAAAACACTAGGTATATTGGTTAAATAAGCACTATATCTAGCTAAGATTTTCACGCATGTGGGTAGAGAATCCAATGCCCATTTTACAAACAAAAGATGCCCTTGCCCTTCAAGTGCCACACGTCAAGTAATAAATGTAAATCTATGATTGCTCTTCCTTCTCTTATTTTATGTTATTTTTCTGTCATAATTTGTTGAAAGAGAATTTCATCACTTATTGAGTGAATAACGAATATTTCCATTACAGAGACATAGTGTTATCTGCAACCAGATTCAAAGGCTTCAAAGTGAAGCCACGTAAAGAACCACAAAAATGCTACTAACGTGGTGGACAATCAAATATTTCTCAGTAAGCAATTGACACATCTTCAATTTAAAATACATAATTATTAAAAGAATATTAGATACTAAACTGGGTTGAGATAAATTAAAATATAAACTATAGCAAAGTTAAACAATCCTATCTAAATAAATGATTCCACTTTTGGTTTTATTATTGCGTCTTGTAGCTATGCTAAAATCATGCATGCATTTTTAGACAGTTACCATATGTGAGGGAAACGATAGAACACAAGAAAAAGTCTTTATCTTCTACTTACAAATATTCTATCTTGCTTTTCCCAAATTCTAATATCATCATACAAATCACATGCACTACTACTTTTGACCTTTCTTGCCCAACAAGAATCTTTGCTAATTTACTTTTCGTCTGTTAAATAGAGAACTTGACGAACATCTGAAGCCCCACAACCAACACCTAGCTAGGTTTATGCCATGGCTTATTACAGATTTCTTGATGTGTTCTCATGGATTCAAAACAGTCCACCAATCTCAGAATGGAAAACAGATTCCATGTCTATGAGCATGTGTTCCACAAACTCATCTCAACCATCACTTAATCTTATCATAGCAAAAAATCACCACCAATCCTCAAGTCTCTCTTTAGCCATTGTGGCAGATTTCAGCATCCCTATATCTCTTTGGACCTCTAAACCTTTCAAACCTAACACCAAAACCATGAGGTTAACAGATGGTGAAACCATTTCCAATCTCCTTGTTAATTTCATACAAGATATCCTTCATTATGGCTCCAACAAGAAGAAGGTTTCCTATATCAAGTTTCCCAAACTTGACTCTATTTCTAATTTCCAAGACATTTTCAACCTTGCTTTCCTCACTCTCTTGTTCCTAGTTTGCATATACGAAGCCCCTTCTGATCTTCGTTATAATTGTCTCAGCACTTTGAAAGAACAACTGGCAGGGTGTGAGTCAAGGCAAGCATCGAAGCTACTAATGAAACTCTTGGGTTCCAACTTAGAAGAGCAGTGGATGCGTTCCGTGAACCTTGCAATCACAAATTGGATTGTGGAGCTCCAAGAAACACATCCCAATGGTCACATCACCTTCAGAACTCCATCACCTCTATTTTCTTATGCATTCTCAACAGGTGGGTTATGGAAAGTTCAATTATACTGCCCCGTCATAAGCATGGATGTTGTGAATGCAAACAACCATCCACCTGACGAGAGACTTCAATTCTCTCTCAAATATCAACAACTTGAAGGCGTTCTTCAATTCAACTACAAAGTCATAATGAAAGAGAAATGGGTCGAAATCGTGGTGAACATTGACAACATAAGGTAATTAATATGAAGGTGTTTTCATTCTTCGTTTGTTTTTTTATCATGTTGAACTGCTGAAATATTTACGCTTCTGTGGAAAGATGCGATGTTTTGAAACTAGTAGATGACAGTATGATGAGAGAGCGAGGAGCAGGTGCAGCTGAAAAACATTTTCCTTCAAGAATCTCGCTGCAACTAACCCCCACGCTTCAACACCAAGTGTTGAGTGTATCAGTTGGGAAATCCTCGGAGAATCCGGTAATAGAGTTTGGAGTGGAGAAAGGAATAGAAGCCTCGTTCGATCCACCGAACCCTTATATGGGACTCAGCGTATCGGCAGGAGAATCCACAACTGTGAGCTTAAAGCCGTGGAAATTCGAAGAATCTGTTAATGGGTACAGTGGAAATTTGAACTGGTTTCTTCATGATAGCACCGATGGGAAGGAAGTGTTCTCGTCAAAGCCTTCAAAGGTTGCGATGTTTAACCCAAAGTCATGGTTCAAAGACAGGTACTCAAGTGTTTATCGTCCTTTCACTAGGCAAGGAGGGGTTATTTTTGCAGGTGATGAATATGGAGAAAGGGTGTGTTGGAAAGTGGATAAAGGTGTTGTGGGGAAGACGATGGAGTGGGAGGTAAGAGGTTGGATATGGTTAACATATTGGCCTAACAAGTACAAGACATTCTACCATGAAACCAAAAGATTCCAGTTTAAAGAAACAGTCTACCTCAAAATTGCATAGTTTATTGAATCTGTATCACAAATTTATTACATATCATATTTTTCATTTTTTTCTACCACTGATTATAACAGTAAAGAAAATAATATACTCAAATTAATGGCCTGTTTTATTTCTCACACACACAATCACCCTACAAAAATTTAATTTTAATGATGAAAAGTGATTTTTTTATCTCCCTTTACTCTTGATTATTACAAAGCAAATGAAATAAAAACTATTTATATATTTATGCTGTATACTTAGATTTGTAGGAATAAAATTAACTTGTTTTTAAAACTATTTATGTTATGCAAATATTACTTAAAAAGTTGCACAATTACTTTTAGAGAGATTGGATCAATATGCATGTATTATATTAAATAATAAATTATTTAATTAAAAATAATACTAAAAAATTATAAAAAAATTATCTTTTATGGAATATTATACATGATTTCAAATAATTTACTTTATACCTTCTTTACTTCCTAATTTTCTTCCTATAGAAAAACGCGTTTCCTCTCTACATATTATATTAGACTTTCGTTTTTTTTGGGGTAAGTCTTTATTAAATTCCTTCCAGATTAATTATAACTAGCATTAATGTATGACACAACTCAAATCTAAACACAACTTACATACAAGGTTAATTTTAATTTTAAAAATAGGACACAATATAATGGTTCTATTCGTTTTTTAATTAACCTTTAAAATTTACAAAGATAATATATATTATATTGCATAACATATTTTTACTTCTAATTTTTTGAATCATTTCAACCTTGCACAGGTTTAGTCCGGTGAAATATCCACTATCAACTCGTTCTAACTAATATGTTAATTAGGGTTTCTTGAAAATAATAATAATAGTAATTTTAAATAACACAACACATTTTACCAATATTGCCAGTAAATAAGTTTAACCAATTTTTTTTAAAAATTAAATTATGCCCTAAAATAATATCTTGTAAAAGTTTTCTTTCTCACAGAGATTTATCGTACAACTTCTACATTTAATTATTTTCTCAAATAACCATACACCCTTTGAAGAAATTAACATAATTAAATAATCACCTGTTAAAGATAATTAGTATGTATAGATGACATAAAATTAAAATTAGAACTTAATAATTAGCAACAATTAAGGATGTAATGACTATATAATTAATTAAAATGCAGCAGTTAATAAAGTAGATCCAAACCTAGTTGTACAATTAGCACTCCAAGAAGATGAGGACAGACAAAAAATGACGTGTAAGTGTGTAACCTTGTCTCCAATGTATCTATGTATGATGAATACAATGAGAATGAGGATGCCATCCATCATCATGACCCATGAAGTGAACCATACATGTGATAAAAATATCTCAAAACAGTGGCTGATCCAAAAACCGTGTTCGAAGTGGAGGCTCACGCGTGTCACGTGTGCAATGCTCCCAACACCCAAGTCGACGTCGTTTTGGCTTCCACACTCGCTATAAATACCCACCCACCTCCGAGTGGATAAGCACAAACTTTGACACCTATTATCTATTTTTCTTCAGTGGTCTCTGTTATCCTTATCCTGTTTGTTTGCAATGGAAGTGATCTCTCCTTCATCCACCTCCTCCAGATTGAATCCCAACGCTCCAATGTTCGTGCCGCTCGCCTATCGGACGGTGGAGGATTTCTCCGACGAATGGTGGAATTTGGTTCGTTCCTCCGCGTGGTTCCGCGACTACTGGCTCCGCGAGTGCTTCCAAGATCCCCAGTACCAGAACGAGCTTTTTGATTTCGACTTCGACTTAGATCTGGGTAACTTTCTACTTCCCATTTTTCGTTAATTTTTTTTTTTTTATATTTATGTTTTCAATTAATTAATTGTTTAATATTAATGGATACAGAAGAAGAAGAAGAGAACGAAGGGGAAGAAGGAAAAGAGGTGGTGTCTTTGGGGGTGCTCAAATGGCGAAGCTCTGGAGGAGGTTGGGCCGAAGCGCCTAGGTATGTTGAAAAGGCCCCAAAGTTCGTCAAGCCCAAAGTTAGTCCTCGGGCTATTCACCAGCCCAGGTAGATCAGCTAGGCCCATCACCGCTGTTCATGTACATAGATCAGCTAGGCCCACCACCACTGTTTATGTACATACATAAAAGTTTCAGTCTTGTGGCTTTAGAAATTTCTTTACATTCTCCATTTTCATTTTCATGTTGTTGTAATGTTTCTATAAGATAAATTTAGTTTCTTTCACCGTTACAATTGTCAATCATGCATCTATTTTCCAGATCTTAAGCTTTATAACTGGATTTTTTTTTCTTGTTTTAACCAAATTATCATTGAGAAAGGAGATAACAAGATAGTATTATGATTTATCAGGGTGTGACTAATTAACATATGAATTTCATGTTTATAAGAATGTTAGAAGATATTTTTCAACTTCATTTTAATTTTTCTTTTGTTCTTTACTTCAATTATTTTAAAAAGTTAAAAAGTGTGTATGGAAGTATCAAGTCAATTACACGTCATTTTGGAATGCTTATGGCAATTTTGAATAAATAAAAGGCATGATTAAGAACATACTAATAAGTGAACCAAAAAGTATATATTAAGTTTTTTTATATAATATTTTAGAAGACGATGAGTTACATAGTGATGTGGGTCAACAACTGATCGTAGATTTGTAGGTAAAAGAGGTAACTCAGAGTAAGACACAATACCCTCTTTGGCTTTTTGGTCAAAGAAATGATATTTAGATAATGCAATTCATATGCATTGCAACAAAGGAAGCTTCTTTGCAAGTGGTATATTAATTTATATTTGTTACTTTTTATACAATTAAAATTTTTAATTGTTTGGTGAAAACTATTTTTTATTATCAATTCGTATCTATTCATTTATTATTTTGAAATAAAGGTGAAAATATTACACATTTAAACTATAAAATAATTCTTAGCAATTAGTAGAAATTGGTCACTTACCAACTTGATGAGTTTATAAAAAGCAATACACCAAAATAATTCTTAAAATTGCGAGTACTAATTAAAATAATCTTTGGAATTAAAAAAAATGAAACTTCAGGTTAAAAATTGTTAAATATAAGTTATTTTTGTTTTCACTGCTGCAACTTGATAATATCTTGATTAAAATTAATTGATATTCATAATTTTATGAATTAAATTGACGTATTAGTTTATGCTTGGAAACGCATTTCTTGGTCAATGTGTCCTTGGGCTTTAATGAACTTTTGGAATCTCAGGAGTGAGTTTTCAAACTTTTGGTTGAGTGCATAATTTTCAAAAATTACTTTTAATCCATAAGTAATAAAGACAATGTTTCTTCCAACCTATTTTCAATATAAGTTTAAACACCTGCAAATGACAATCTAAATATAGCTTCAAAACATGTTTGGGTGAACATCATTTCCTTTTTCATCTTTATTTTCAAAATAATAATTGATAATTTTTTTAGAACAAATTTTTAACTAAACCTTTTTATCAAAAAAATTAAAATGTATAACACAAATATAAAATTGTAACAAATTATTACACATCTGACCAAATATATAATTTTGACTAACTAAGAACAACAAGTGCTTTGAAAAAGTGGACTTAAATATCCAAATAGGACTCCTCATTTTTATCCAACATCCATTACCCTGTTTTCTTTAAAAGCACCATCTGTGACTTCCACCATTTATCTCTGAGTTTTGGTTTTCCAGCATAAAATGCTTTGTCAACTTTGCCAGATTATTTTCATGACCATCAATGTGCTAAGCTAATTTTCAATTGAACCTCTCAATTTTAAAGTTATGTATAAAGTAGATAACTGCAGCTGTTATTACATCTCATCAATGTTTTGCTTGTACTTGTAAGTTGTATCATGAATTCATCTGCAGTCTTGCATATGCTTTAATACACTGCTGGTTTTCATCTACACTCCTTCATTTCTTGGTTTTGGTTGATACTTAAACATCATTTGTATATTTAATAGAGATGTGTGTTACATCATATGAGACAAACACAGCAACAACAATCACGGTTACTCTTACTATTGCTATGACAAGTTATATTGCTCCCTTTTTGTCACTGTAAACAATGTTAAACAATCAGACTGTATACAAATAACTAGAATAATTGTTTTTATTGATCCCTTCCTTCATTTGATGTCTCTGTATCAGGTGTTTTTGTTCTGAGGTAAAGGTTAAGCATTACAAAATTGAAATGGAACTATAACTATACCTCTTCAAACTCTACATATATGATAGAATTTAACTTCACTCGTGTACACTATAATTTATCTCCTTAATTTAGATGTTTCTTGAGGAAAAGAAAACTTGAATTCAGCAATTGGGTTGAGCATTTTCCCATGGGGTTGCATTCTTGCCAATCTTCTGAAGAACCCTAATAACTTCTTCCGTTGTAACATCGCCTGTAACGATGACCTTGTTCAACTGTTTGTCCACGTTATACGTCTCAATATCTGCAAGGCCACACACAAATTATAGTAAATTTTATCTTATGACAGTTTATTTAATAGGATTTAACTTAATTTGAAGGATTAAGTAACTTCTTTTACCTAAGTTCTTTCTTATTAAGTAAAAAAACAAAACATGGTATATCTAGTTATATCACTGTGACCTTTGGAAATGAGTTACTTACCTTCAATCTTCTTGATGGCCTTAAGAATTTTTTTGATACACTCGTCACAGTGTAAACCAACCTTCACTTCCACCACCTGATGACACAAAACAAGAAAGTTAAATGAGTTTCATTGCTGTGCCATATATAGCTGAAAGCAAAAGAATGAAATAGGCAAGTAGTAAGTTTCTTACATTCGCCATTCTAATTATCTGTGAGTGGAAAAATGACAAAAAATTAAAGTTTCTGATGTTAGAAGCCTAGAGAAGGTAGAAGAAAGAAAAAGGGTAGGGTGTTTATGTTAAACAGAGTGTGATGAGTTGCATCCATATTTATATGAAAAAGCATGCAGTGAAGAATCTGGTTCTGCATTTGAAAGATGGAATCCTTCACTTTGTGTGAATGAAAGGTGCATCAAACTTTATTCCAAATTGTTGATTTGGGAATTACTGGCTTCCACTCATTCGATAGGGTTGGCAACCACAATCTCCCTGTTGGGTTTGGCAAAAAACAAGTGAACAGAGATGGAAGAGGAATGCAGCAAGCAACTATTAATTTCTGCAGCTTTCATTTGTCAACTTGTATTGTTCGGTACTATTCGGTACGAAGTCAAGACCAATTAGATTAGGTTGACTAGACACCATGTTCAGTTAGTGAGGTTAATCATAGTACACATTTGAAACGTAGGTGAACATTGTTCTGTGACTTCAATTGGGAGATTGTTGGGAATGAAGCCAAGACCAATTGGATTGGACTGACTAGGCACCATGTTTAGTGAGTGAGCTTAATCATTGTGTGTGCAAGATGATAGAATGAAAATCTAATAGTTGCCCGTGTAAATATAGGTTACAGTTGACGACGAATCACGATAAATCTTGTATTGTTTATTTTCTTCAGTTAATTCATGATTATGTATGTTGGTTTCGCATGCGTTTTTTTCATATATAACAAAAATGTTATTTCATTTCTTTGGATAGAAGGGGTGGAAAATGGAAGGAAAAAAAAAAGAGAAAAGAATGAAAAGTGAAGATATATATTTCGATTAATAATATGAGAATAAAAAAATAGGTGAAAAAATTACTACTAATACGAATCCTTATTGAGTCCTTATTGATTAATGTGTATTTTTACTTCTTTCATCTCTATATATGTACCAAGACAACAAAATAATATATTTATGTCTTTTTTTTTCTCACATCTTTCATTCATAGTAAACAGTGAAAATAAACGAAGCCTTATATACTTATTCAAATATATCTAATAAATCCAAATTTAAACACCCAAGCATACACTTCAAAAAGAAATTATCACATTTCAAGATTTGAAAAGTGTTTATTAAAATATTATGCTTGAATAATGTTGGGTCTAGTTAACAATAATAAGAAAATAAAAAAATAAAGAAACTATATTATAATAATAAAAATTATACATAATTATGTGAAAAAGTAAAACATTTGTTAATATATAAAATAAAGACAACAAAATAACCATTAACACAAATATAATTAAGTACACTACAAAAAATAGATGGAAAATTAAAATCAAGTCTTTCACAGCACATTTTCCTTTTCATTTGAAATGATAACCTTGCTTTGTCGTTTTCCCTTTCTATCAGTAAAGTACCAACAATTATTATTTTCAAACCTTTTCCTACCAACTATCACCACTTTTCCTTAAATAAATTGTGAAAGGACACTATTAAATGTTAAATGGTCACTCTCTTTTTGCATTAGAGTTATAGATATCGATATTCATATTCATATGTATCCGTTTAATTTAAAAAAATTGTTAAATTTTTAATAATTTTAGTATAACTCTAACATAATTAAAAAAAAATATATAGTTAAAAACTTAAATTTATTATATAAATTTTTATTATGATTATAAAAAAAATAAATAAAATTCAACAATCATAAAAATATCTTTTTTTAACTTTTTTTAATCATTTATATATATATATAAATCTTTATTATCAATTTATATAATTTTATAATTATATAATATATAAATTCATCTTCATTTATATTTTAAAAATTTTACATATCACTATATTTATATTCATATTCATATTAGTATAAAAAAACAACTTTAGTCATTGATATTAGGAAGTCTCAAAAAGAGTCTTTGATGACAACCAAACCGTATTTTAAATTATCACTGACAAAAAAAAAATCTAATAGATAAATTTTAAAATATTTTGAATAAAAATTGTAGTAGTTTGGTAAATTTAGCCATCAAAAGCGTCACCCACGTTTTACGTTAAACCGTTGACGAGCACCTTCACAGTTCCTTCCCAACAACATTATCAAATCAGAAGAAAGTAAGAAACAAGGCAAGAGCCAATCATAGCACGCCACCTGTCTTTTGGTGCACTTTCTCTGGACCAATCCCAATTCCTGATTTGTTCTCGCCCCTAGATTTTTTCCCCATTTCCTCAAAGTTTCAACCTTTGATCAAACTCAATCATGGGGAACGCCCTGAGGTTTCTGTACGGGCATTGCTGCAAGCCCACTGCAGCTGGTGATTCTGATTCACTTGGACCTCACGGCGTCTCCTCTGCCACCGTTGGTGTATCAGCACTTGCCCATGATCTCTTTCACTTTGACATCACCTCCCAGGTGCATGCATGTTGCTCCCTTAATCCTTTAATTAGGAACTCACACTTTCTCTAATTCTGTGTTTCAGCTAATTTGGCATGTTCACTTTGTGAGGTTTTTATGCTTTTCAGCTAATTTAGTATACTGATTTTGTGAGGTCTTCATGTTTTCCCTTTTGCAATCTTTTAGGTTCCAGAAGGACTCAGCAAGCATGTTGTGTCTTCTAAGAAGGCCCAGGCTAATTGGTATGTCACCACAGTCCTTTTACTAGCATTCTGATTAATTTATATAAAAAACTTAATTTGTTTTATTTTCTTGCTAGTGATTATTGAGAAATTTGCCTTTGAACTATATGTGCCCTTTCTGTTATCTTACAATTTTTTTGAAGGTATAGAAAGTTAGTAGATGCTTGGAAAGAGGCAAAACCCCCTCCTAAGACACCTGAAGAAGCAGCTACACTTATCATTCGGACATTGAAAAGACACCAAAAAGCAGATGTTGAGGTTTGCATGAACTTCCTAACCTTGAATTAAGTATGAGAGCACTGGAAAAGACAAAGCTCATTGTGGATGAAATTTATGTTGCTTAATTTATAGGGATTGTTGGCTTTCTATGGTCTTCCTCCACCACACACCCTTGTTCAAGGAACTATTCAACCCCCGTCAACTTTGCCTGATGGAGTTCAATTTGAAATGCACACCTTGCCTGTAAGAATAACATTTCTATGCAGTCCATAAAATAAAATCATGTGTACTTGTGCTGAAAATGTGGTTTTTGACAAAATTACATGGTTCATCATTATTTGCAATGGGACTAGGTTGATGCAAAAGCAGTGGCAGATGGGGATACCGTAACAGTGTATGTTAGCACAACAGACCCCAGAGAATCAGCATTTGTCCCTGGCAACGTTCATACAGCAGCAGTGAGAAGATCAGAAGCACGTGCCCGAAGGAACTTTGAAGACGCTGATGCATTTCACAAACAGATAATTGATTCAGGATATCGGTTGGTTTGTAGTTTCCCAACTTCTTATGTCTATGCTTCCAATACTTGATATTTTTCTTCTAATTGTTTGGTTATTTAGGGTGATTCATATTCAAAACGAGGAAATCCTAGCCAAGAAGTATAGAATTCGATTAAGGTAATGACCAAACAAGCACTAGTGGTAGAATGTTAAGTTGTTGTGGAAGCCTGTAATGAACTCTAGCAATAAAGCAGGGGTATTGATGCACCAGAAAGTGCAATGCCATACGGAAAGGAAGCTAAAGCTGAACTGGTCAAGATTGTTCAAGGAAAGCCTTTGAGGGTCCTTGTTTATGGAGATGATCGCTATGGTCGTTGTGTAGGTGATATCTATTGTAATGGCACTTTTGTACAGGTAATCATTTCATTGTTTTGCTCTCAATCTATACATTTATCATTACTTTCTAAGTTTCTCATTTTGATTTTCATTTGTGATTAGGAAATCATGTTGAAGAAGGGTTTAGCATGGCACTACACAGCCTATGACAAACGGCAGGAACTAGAAACAGTAAAATTACTAACCAATGTTATGGTTCTTTCATTATTTTTCAAAGTTATATGTATCCTAATTTTTCTTAAGTTCTTATCTTAGTGGGAAAAACAAGCCAGAGCAAAGCGTGTTGGGTTATGGGCTTCAAACAATCCTGAAAAGCCATGGGACTGGAGAAGAGAAAGACGACAAGCTGCATGACAACACAAATTCAGTCCAGCAGAATTACCAGAGTGCCATTGTCAGCAAATTCTTGGGAAAAACTCAAAACAAAAGGCCCTTCATTCAATATTAATGTATCATATTTGACAAACTGTGTGTATAAGCAAAACAACTGTGAACTAACTGCATATATTTTTCAATGGAATGCTTTGAACCATTGACAAATCTGATGCACATGGTTTTTTTTCTTTTTTTTTTACAGACAAATCATTGTAATGTTGATCAAGTGTTGTACACAAAAGGTTGAGACAATGAGGCTATTTTGCGCGTGGGATTTGAATGTTACTTCTGTGAAATATTAATTATTAATATAAGATTTTGAAAAGTGAAGTGGTAAGTAAATATAAATTAAATGAAGTTAAGAAATTACGTAACTCACTCAGCCAACTGAATTAGATTTTCTTAACAAAATATACAGATATTAAATATTATATGATATTATTATTAGTCATGAACGAATACTTATTAAACATGTCTATTAAAGAAATTCAATGTAATATAAATTATAAAATATAAAATAAAAAATGAATTTATTGAATAGATTCCATTGAATCATTTAATCCAATTTAGAACAAAGTTATATTCATATACATATGAATTTACTTGTAATATTAACATCATATTATCATACTTTTAAAAGTATATATTTGTGAAATTACAAAATTTGAGAGGGCTATGCTTTTTTATCTTATGGAGACATCTTCATATCATATGATGACATGCTTAGAAAGAGAGATCTTGTGGTATCTTTCAATCTTTAGTGTTACAATTTTTTTTTATCACCTTTTCTTGTTCATTTGCTACTATGTTGTGAAATTAGTTTGAGTGTCGTTAGTGATGCAATTTGGTAATTTCCTACTTTTGTTTTTCTAGGATTCTTAGAATCATTTGGTAGCAACCATGTTTTTATCTAAATTCACATAAGTAATTGTTGAAATATGGAATAATCGCATTAGTATCAAGTTTAAAGATCAAAACATAATAAAAAGAAAATCTTTTTAGTAGATCATCTCACAGAAACATTAAGCAAGGGTAATGCAAATTCCTTTATAAAAGAAATTAAAATCATTAAAGATTTTGTTGCTTCTTGTCACTCAAGAAAGGAGGTTAGTATTGTACAGGTTTATTCGATTCTTCCAGATTTTTGTAACTCTTTCTCTAGTGGCCCCTTTTCTAACTTTTTCTTCTTTTATTTAAGGTTTAAGAATGTTGTTGATAATTGATATTGGTTAGTTAGATAAGGTAGTTAAGATTACAGCCAGCAGAGTGGTACTTTACCATTATTATTTTTGATTAAAAATATGAAATCACAATATTTATATTTTAATGGTATTATTACCCACTTCAACATGCTATTTTATTGATAAAAGCATGTTAGTTTAATGTACTTATAAGTATGCACTTATGAAATCACAATATCACAATATTTACTACAATCTAATTAATACTGAAACATCATAAATTTGAATAGTCATTCATTCATATTGACTTGACCACTCTGTAATCCAAACAAAACTAATTTATTGTTTTTCTCTCTACAAATTTAAATCAAACCAATCATAATCAATATAATTACAATTCTAATTAAACAAAAAGCCAAAAATCTATATATTCAAACCCCTTTAAATGAGACCATATTCAATTTTAATACTAAAATAAATTGATTGTATTATTAAAATGATACATTTAAATCAGATTGTTCTGTCTCGTGCCTGCCCCCCTCCAATATAATGTATAAAACCCACCTTTAACAAAAGATGCTGCTTGTTGTGATTGATAACATCACAGAAAAATCACAGTGAAGCATTCATGGATATATCTTGGATTGAACAAGCTGTAAAAGCATAAATTGTACAAGCAGGGAAACTCAACAGCAGTGAACAAGTCATTTGCCAAATACAATTTGGAAAACCAGGCCTGGTTGTGCATACACCATATTTATTTTAACTCTCACAAGAAGGAGCACGTTAAGATTTAAGAATGTACAATGTTCTTTACAACCATTTCCTCTGTCGTTGAAATCATCTCATCTTCGGGGAAAATTGTAAAGAAAACCTCAAAAAAGAAACAAAAGGACCTTGGTTTCAAGCAGACATCTACTCAATTAATTACACAATGTGATTGAATTCAACATCTAGAATGTACTTCCTAAAATAAAATTCAAGACTGATATACACTGTGAGAACTGAGTGGATAAAACCATGAATTAGGATATACTAAGCACAAAATTTAACGGACCATCCCATATAATGCCATGTTTAGCAGTGCCTTTTACCTTCAGGGACCAAGAGATTCCCTTTGTATTAATGGTGGAGTAGGTGGGTTCATTGGATCATCTTTACCTCTTTCAGAAGGCTCTTCTTTTACAGTAGATAGTGGTCTCTCTGGACTACGATATTCCTTCAAGAAACTGCTTGAACTTAGAGGACTAGATGGCTTGATCATAGAAGGGGAAGAGTTGTTACCCAAAGGAGAACTTGTGCCAGATGCCACATCTTCACGAGGCAAAGGTGACATTGGCTGTTGGTCACTACTATAAGAACCTTCTTTCCTGCATAATTTGTCTTCTACAATGTCATAGCTATTTGCCGTCCTTACTTCTTGAGCAAGAGAGCACCAGCAACAACATAGCCAAAGTGTGCAATCAGAAGCTGAAGGTTTGCCAAAACAAAAGTTATAAGAAGGCAGATTGAACCTTCTTCTCATTTGGATCCTCCAAAAGCCACCATAAAGTGCACCAAAAAAACAAAGAATGATCCCAGTAGCTACTAGGGCCTGTCTAACAGTGTCATTTTCAATATTAACAGCAGCCAAGGTAAAAATCCAGAAGGGAGCCATACAGAACAGCATAAATGTAGCAATGTGAACATACATGTTTCCAAAGCCAAGTCTCTCCATGTTCCAACCAAAGACACAAAATGTACAGAAAAGTGATAGATATGCTTGCGAAATGTCATTCCAAATGTCAAGTATTCCTCCACTCCACTGTGGTGGTCTATTTTCAATAACCCTCTGTTGCTGTCTGGATGCAAATGAATATTTCTTCTGAAATGATTTTACTCTCAGCTGATCTAGCCTCGGAGCAACAGAATCTTGAACCTGTGCTTCTTCATCCATCTCAGAATTATAATCTTTACCTAAAGGGCTAACAATGGCATACAGACCAGCGACTGCAGGTGCACCAATAGCAAAAGATATGCATATTCCAACTCCTATGGCCGGGCGGTCAGATCTGTTATATCCCCAGTTTAGACCACAAAGTGCATATTGAGCAAAACAATTCAAATTAAGGAGAATGATCACTACCATCATGTGTGCCCACTCATGGGGCTTATAAGTCCCATTCTTGCAATACACCTTTCTAAGTTTTGAGATATCTTGTGGACTCCACCTGCACAGAAGCACAAGGTGGTAGCACCTCTTTGGATGCTGGTACAAACACATCAGTGTAAACAGTGCATTGAGTATTTGATTGTTCACTTCAAACCATGCATTTCTCTGAGACTTCCTTGGCAGCACACCATTCAACATGCCAGTCATGACAAGGAACAAAATTGCACCTGAAACAGCAACACACAAGATCCACACAAAAAGGGCCATGTTTATTGGGTCCCTAATCCATTCAACACACATCTTCTTGAGTGAACCCCAGTCAAGTTTCTTAGCAAACATGCCGCTGAAGCGCTCCCTCAAGCGAAGCGAACTCGGTGAGGGCACAGCCTGTGAAAGCTGGTCCTTTTCTGTTGCAAGCCGCTTGAATTTGGCAGATGCAGACCCAAACTTCAAGAAGTTGATCCTATTGGGAATAAAACTCAAGGTGCTCTGGAACTTCCTCTGAGGGTTTTCATTGCCCACCAGTGTTCTTCCAGATGTTGAAATATCTATGGAAGCAAAGTCATTTACTTTAATTCCATTAGAATCCTCAATTTCATCTTTACCATTATCAACTGAAACCATTCTGATATGAAGCCTGAGCCTTCTCAATCAAAAAATCAGAACCCTATAATCAATGGTAGGAACAAAATCAGCGAGGATAAGAATAGAGCATTTGTGCTAAATTTTCAAACCCATATCAAATTTCATGGGTATTCATTAGCACAGAGACAAAAATTCAGACTTTATTTAATATATGGGACGATGACCTAGGAAACAGATAATTATGCACTTTAATTAATTAAAATTCACACCCTAGAACAAAAATATCAACTGACAGATTACAAAACTAATTCAAATAACACCAATAGATTCATCTAGGAAAAGAGAAAAGAAAAAAAAAGAAAAGAACAATAACATCAAAGGTTGGAGGTATGAGGCGTTAAGAGCAAGCAAGTAAAAACGTACCTGTAAGGTGACAAAAAAGGAAGAAAGCGTTTGAATCCAAGGAAGAGATATATTCTTTATAAACCTCACAAGCAAATAATGAATCTAAACTCTGGAAAGTGCAAACTGTACATCGTAAAACAAAGAAATCGCATGTAAAACGAACGAAAGAGTTGTTAGTTTCTCAGCATCTGGTCAAACGGACCGCAGAATGCCAATTCCCTGAGAAGTGAAAGGAGGTAAACGTTGAAAATATTGAAAATTTATTTGTTTGGTCGAAATTGAAAATTATATTTATATTTTCTTCCGACCACCATGACAACATTCATCCTGTGTGGTTGAGTCAAAAAGAGATAATAAACAACGATATATCATGTGTTTTTTTGTCATTTAGACAGTAATAACAACATTAGTGAAAATACTCAAGAAAAAGGAGTTTTCTTTCAAAAAATAAGGAAAATTTGTATTATTTATTTAAATAAGTTAAAAGTTTTTTTTTCTTTTTACTACTGTTTATTTAAACAACACAGGTTTACTTTTTATTTATTTATTTATTTATGTTGCCATTTTTTCTTCCTTAATTTACTCCACTTTTCAAAATTCAAACAGAGCGTTCCAAGGAAAATTGAATTTATCTAGAAGCTTATCATTCTAGAAGGGAACCAACCAGCCATTACCGTGACAAATACTCTATTTAATATCGTGTCTCTTTTTTTCGTTCACTCATTTTATTCAATCTTTATTTTTCACAAAGCTGGTGAAACAATCCAATAAATTAATATTTAAATTATTTCTAATTTAAAATATTATTATATTAGTATAACAAATTATCAAGCAGATGTTATTTAATTTTTCGTTGTCAAATAATATTTTCCTTTTCGTAAACTTTACCATTCTTGATTACGTGATGGTTGCTTTTTTCCTGCCCTTTTTCCTAACGTATGATTCATCAATACAGCGAAAAAATAATACTATATTTTTTGAACGTATAATTAAGTAATGTAAACACGAGTAATAATTGTTTAAGCAGATGTATAAAATATAAATTTTCTTGTTTTGTTTAGAAGGTCAATATCTTCTTTTATGTCGGCTGAGCTGAGCTGACATCAATTGTGCATAGTGGACCATGAAATGATTCAACGGTTCTATGTAGTGAGCTATTTAAAAATTAAATAACTATCGATTAAGATGATATCACTTGGAACAGCTAATGCGATGCTGTTTATTTCAGTGTCTATATCTGATTACCTGCTTCACAAACATCAAAGAATATTAAATAATCATTATTATTATAATATATTTAGCTATAGTTTTAGTGTATATGATGATGATATAGAATTATTTTTATGAAGAGGTGAGCACCTAAGAGTTAAAATACAACTAACATGTTGACAATCACAACAACTTGGACATCATTAGTTAACTTGTCTTCCACCAATCAGGCTTTAGGTAGGAATGCAACTACTGGCAAAAATGACAATCAAGGTGTTTCTTTTTTAATGAGTTGAAAAATTAGCAGAGAAAATTTTTAGACTTTTTGAAATTCATTTTTCCCCTTACTCATTATTAAATCATACCGTTCATTTATAAAAACAATAATTATGGAAATATGAGAATATGAAGATGGCACGGCTTAATTGAAAATAGTACCGAGACTGAAGATTTTTCATTCTTCCAAATAAATTGCTACAATAAAATCTCGTTATGATGACCAACAGATCGAATAAAAGTGGATCAACAGATCAGACTCTAGCTACCTCAAGATATTCATTTCAAGCATTCATGAAGACCATTTCAATTGAAACTCAAAGCAAAGTACAATTTATATTAGTAGTGAGATGAACAACTAGACAAACAAGCATAATACAAGATGATAAATATCAAACAAGAAATCCAACCAAAAGAAGATTATTGTCCAATTCAAGTAAGATCATCCTCCTCAAGTTCTTTGGCTTTCAGTTTCTCCTTCACCCTCAAAAGAAGTGTTGTCTTCCAAGAATCCTACAGAACATTGACGTAAACACTCAATGTTGATCAAAATGAGAGTAAGGCTATCTATGGAATGCAAAAGAAAATTGTTCAGAACAAGGAGTTTAAGTTAACAAATACAACAGTTCCTAGCTCTACACAAGTAATGAGAATTATTTTTTCTCAACGTTCTTCTCACAAATAAAATTGTAGAATTCGATACAATTTTACAGTGTCTGACTCAAATTTCACAATATAAGTACTAGTCCTGCAACCTATGTTTAAATGAATGAATCAATATTTCACGGGAACATTTAAAGTAGATGCAAATTAGAGAGAACAAGATTACTAAATTGCTGACAATTGGGTTAATTCAATTTCGATATGTTCATTCGGAAACAAGGATACAGATATTAACTATATTGAAAAAAAAATTATTGTTCATTTGACAACTATTTGGAGCTTACCAGAGGGGTCATACTATCAAATTCTTTTATAACTTCAGTAAACTTCCCAACATCTTCTTCATCAATTGCAGCAGCAATATCCTGTCAATATTAGTACATCATCGGGAATGTGAGTAATGAAATAGCCCATGCAATAATGAAATTTATAATAAAACCAAACATTAATAAGAACATTATAACAGAGGAGGCAGTTATTGATATGTCCACAATTAGCAACATACTGCAAGTAGTCTATATTCTCGTGTTCCTGAAAATGTTGGATCTAAATCCTGCACAAACAAATACATTTGTAAAGAATTTAGTAGATGGTGATGTTATCAGAGTCACAAGAGGTAAATTCTATGAAAATATCGGACCTGATATCGCTCCAATGCATTGCTAATAGCTATAACATCCCCTCTACAGAGTTGGCAAATGCCAGCATTAAGAAGATGTCCTTTAACTCCATACTTCAGTAAATTATTGTTTAGAGACTGGCGAGCAATCTCTTCATAAATCTCAATTGACCTCTGATATCTGGAGATATAAAATAAATTAGAACAGTTCATATTCTATTTAACATACAGAGAAGGCTAGTATAAAGTTCATTTCATTACAAACTATAGCTTTCTTTACATTATTCGGAGTTGGTGCTTAAAATAGAAACCACCCCCACACATCAATATATGAATAACACTAAATGCAGCAATCGGCTAATATTTGTCAAAACCACGTAACCCGGCGGTAGAGGCTAGGGGTGATACAGAGGAATGCCAGCTTACTAAACCAAAAAAAACATAGTAACGAACAAACACGGAACAATAAAATAAAATCATCTTCAGGCATTATTATCAAGGCATTCACAGTTCACTGCAACAAACAAGATCAAAATAAGCAGAAAATTAGAAAAAAACTTACTGTTCTAGCTGGGCAGAGTATTGAGCAACTTTTTGCTTGCACTGGTTTGCAGAAGTGTTCACATCTTCATTTTCATAAAAATCAGCCGCTTTTTCAAAGTAAACTACTGCTTGTTCGATATTTTGTTCAGACTCATACAACTCAGCAATTTCCTGCGAATACAAAAAAATTCAATCTAATCATGATACATTCACGACAATTCCTGCTAGAAAGCCCCAAAAAAGCATTGTCAAATGGAAAAAAGATACCTTCAAATAAAAATAATAATAAGCTATATACCTTCAAATATCTAGCTGCCATAGAGAGTCTTCCAATCTCACAAAAAATATTTACAGCATTGTCTAAGCAAGATACAGCCTCTGCATTAAAAAGATACAAAAAGAACCTTAACATCGAAAATTCCATTAAGCAGTGGCATGCATTATACAATTTGATCACGGGCAAGGAGCACGCACGCGAACATACACAAAAATAAACATGTTCAACTGTTCACAAAACATAAACCTAATGTTTGTAAATTGTAACCGAAAAATACCATTTATGTTAGATTTTTTATAGCAATGCGCAGCGTCAACATAAGCTTGGGCAGCTTCATGCTTGCTTTCCAACTACAACAACAGAATTCGTCACAGCACGTAAAGAAAATCAAATAAAAACAAAATACACCAAAACAACGAAATGAGTTAGTTACCTTCAAATGACAATTCGCCAATTTGATGTAGGTGGATCCTGCTTTGTCCCCTGAAACGCGAATAAATTCGGAAACCTTAACCAACACGACATGAAGGTCATTAATAATGATTAATCTAAGGATTTGGAGAAAAATAAGGTTACATGATTTGGCGAGCTTGAAGGAATTGGCGGATTTGTCGAAGAGATCAGCGGCGTCCTCGAATTTGGAGCCAAACAAACCCCAACCGCTGAGCTTCTTCTCTGCCTTGCCCTCGAAATCCTGGGCCCTAGCCAAATGATCTCCCATGTTTTCAACTATTGGAATCAATCGATCAATTCCCTCTCCTTCATGCAGTCTTCGTTAATTGTTCTTTCATACATACAAACTCTTCATCACCAAATTAAACTGTAACACAAATGAAAATGTTACACGCAATTACCACAATCGTTAGTTTCTCCCATTCCGAATATGCTCGGGCTCCGCTCGTTCCGCCATTTCATCCATTACAAACCAAAAAAGGCTTTTTGCTTACTTCACTTAATAAATTTTAATATTATTAAGGTGAAATTTAGTTTTAAAAAAATTATAATACATGTTAAAATATATTTCGAATTTATTATTTTGAAATACATTCTATTAAAATGGTATATGAAGTTAAGAGACTTCTCTTAAATAACGTGTTTGTGTTGACACTCGTACGATACTCGTAGGACACTTATTGATAAAGTGTTTAATTCAAAAAATATTTGCTGGATTTCTCATCATTTTAGCACAATTCTAACACAACTTTAAAAATGATAAATACAATAATTTTCTAAAAACTCAAATTTATTGTATAAATTTTTGTTGTGATTATAAAAATAAGGAATAAATTCTTTTGAACCAGTCATGAAAAACATCTTCCTCCTCCAAAAATAATCTAAAACATACTTGTGCACATAAATATTTATGGTCAATTTATATAATTCATAATTATATAATATATTGATCTGTGTATCCGTGTCTTACATTCTAGAGATTATACGTATCTCCGTATTTGTGTCCATGTCGTATCATCCGTGTCTGTGTTACATAGAAAATGGTTTTTAAAATATCTTTCGGGAATAGTCTTTTAAGAATATATTTTTTATTTTTGTTTTTCAGAATTTCTTTTCTAAAATACTATAATATTTTTTCAATAATTTTTCATATTTGTTTTCTCACTATGCGAAATAGAATTTTATTTCCAAACCAAAATAATTTATTCAAAATTTCTTTTTCTAAAATATATTTTTCAATTCTAGATTTCGAATTCTAAGAAAAAAAATAATTTTAGAATTTTAAATTAATGCGAGAAAAAAAACACTAAAATTGTACTTCCACAAAGTATTATCATACATTTTGGTTCTAAATATTTTAACACGTGTTATAAGATTAGTAAAAAGTAACAAAAGCTTTTACATCCAACTATCCTATAATAATTATTATATTAAAAAATGTCCCGATTGCTTCTTACTTGTTTCAGTATAGCAAAACCTTTATATACACTAGCAGAAACACAGTTTTTTTCACGACTATTTATAAGTATTTTTAAAATATTTTTTATATAATATTATTATATTATCAATTTTATAATAATTGTATTTTTTAATTAATATATGATAAATTTACTATAAAAAATTAGAGTCTTATAGTTTGTAATAAAAAACTTAAACGAAATTTAAATTATTTATAACTACTTGATCTATTTTAATAATTTGAACGTCAATTGCATAGTAATAGTATTTGTAAAACTACTTATTCTTAAATTTTAGTATCTCAAAAGTTAACTTATTTATTTTATAAACCGATAAAATCCTACCTTAACCGTTTAAACGAATATATATATATATATATATATATATAAAATACAATATGAAATTTTTATGTAAGTCCTTTTATATTTATTCTTGAAAAGCTATATGTTTACGTTGTCAAAATAAATTTTAAGAAAGCCACAAAATATGACAGGAAAATAAGGATGGATTAATTATTTAATTAAATCTATATTATATAATTAATATATTAATAAATACATATTAATTATATAAAAAAATTAGCATTTTTATCAATTAAATATATCTAATAATATATTGACTCCTCCAGGTTATTAAAATCAAGTTCAGGCTCTAATAACATTTCTTAAGATAGCTAGTTTATATAGTAACTTTATTATATTTGATACAAATCTCATCTCATCTAAGTATATTTTATAATAAGATAATTTTTTACACATATATCATTAAATATATCATCAAAGTAACGATAATTCTTTATTATTAACTTAATACTTGAATTTTTTTATCAATTTTCGTCATCCGATAACTCTGTTTACTTGACTTTATGTATCATGAGACATTGAAATCTCATTTAACCTCTTAACTTAACACTCATACAAAACATAAATATCGATTAAATAATATCTCTCAACTACATACACAATTATGAATTATTCACAATAATATCAACAATCACACTTTATGATTTTAAGTTAACAAATTTCAAAATCACTTTATATAAAAGAAAAATATACAAGTAACAGAATAATCAATATTTAATCAATCATCAATAATTAAAGTTTTAACACAAAACAAGTTATGAAAATATAGAGAATGATGATAGAGCAATTACTTTAATAGTTTGGTGATATCATGTGTCACACTCTAATTGCTTAAGCCATATGTTGAAGGAGGAGAGAAAATTGATGTGATCTCTTCCACACTTGAGAGGTCAATAATTGTTCGAGTGTCCAACTTTAAAATAGTGAGAGAATTGTCATCAACTCTCTCATTGCGCAAGTGTTCAAACAAAGTTTAAGTGACCTAAATTAGTATATAATAATACAACATCAAGTTCCATAACACATTGTAAAACCTCATCACACCATCACTTGAGTGATAAGATTTGATGAGGATAAAGAGTTGATTCGACAACTCTCTAACTCAAACAAAAAAACTAACTTGAGTAATTAGCACTATCACTCAAGGGACCAAAAGAACACTTGAGTGATAATGTTTTGCACTTGAAATCAAAGTTACAACTTAATGTCGCTTAAGCAATCAATCTGACACTCAAGCAAGATACGTAAAACAACAAAAATAAACGAATTACCCAATTTTAGTAAACTATTTAGAAATCCCTAAATGATTTTTAAACATCAATCTATGATTTTAAAAAAAATCAAAGTCACATGTTCATTTATCATTCAAAATATGGTTGTATAACACCTAAAAGCAAACCAAACTAATATAATACATTTTTCAAATTCACGTAAATTAACAAAATTTTAGTCAATCAAACATCTATGAAAAAGTTCGACTTAATATTTTTATAATCCAACAATCTATTATTAAACTCGGGCAATAATATACATCAATCTACACATACATATAAGTAAAAAAACAAAACACTTAAATTTTAAACAACACAAAGTATTTTGGGTTAGCTCTTCTTAGTTATTACTTGTTCACTAAGCAATGCAAACACTATGACAACAAAAGTGTTGAAAGTGTAGTAAAATCCTCCAAGATCCTAAGGAAATATCATATAGTCAACTAAAACATTAATTAGATATTGAATCATTAGAGATAGTACATTCATCAACTAATTAAATCCGTGAAACCTTAGACACATTCATAAAAGGAGTAGGGAGGAAATAATGTAGAAAGACTTTCGCACAAAATGGAAACTCTAAAACAAATTTTAACAAGTCAAAGTTGATCTTTACTCAATTATCGTCTTACTAGTAGAATTTATTCAAGAAAAATATGAAAAATAACTCAAAAAAACTAGAGAGAAGTCAAAAAAAGGAACAAAGATTAGATAGAGGGACTTGAGAAAAAAAAGAGGAAAAGGCATAAAACTCACAAATCCTAGTTGTTAATTATAATAAATTTGATTTTCATAAACATACACACATACACTTAATATGATAATAATTTTTAGTGCGAATGTAATAACTTAGTTTTCTTCATTTTGTAAAGTAATCCATCTTCTTTATGAGAGTAATGTTTATAAACTCCTTTTATAAGTTTATAATTAGAAGTGGTAACAAAAATTACTTGAGTTTTTAATTTTAGAGGGGAGATTAAAATGCGTGATTATGAGTGATTTGTGTACTTATTGTAATTTAGAGTGATTTTAATTAAGTTATTACTTTGTAGAACCCTCAATAGTTCTTGAAGGAGAACCAGATGTATATCAAAAGTTAGGAGTTAACCAACATAAATTTTGTGTGTGTTTTCCTTCACTAGACAATATAAATTTCAATCAAGAATGAGTTTTAAGATTTTATGCAACCTCCCCGCCTTTTTCTAGAGCTTGCCTATACCATCATGGAAATATTTTTTATAATGGTTGAGTTTTTATTTGTTTTTCTTTATTTTTTCTAGAAAAGGAAAATGATTTTTACTTAAGCAAAGTTAAATCCTTTAAGCAAAACAAGTTAAAGAGCACATGAATCACATTAAGGCTCTCACTCAAGTGAATTATTTGCTTGCTTGAGAGTGTGATGCTCGTTTAAGTAGTTTGAGCAAATGACTCTCGCTTAAGCGAGCACTTAAGTGAGAGACATGTCATATATACACTTTAATTCAATAATCATTAGAGTTAGGTGTATACTTTGTCGCTAGTATCATTGTTGTTGTTTTGCTTAGGAGACATTCTTTGAACAGGTCACAAAGAAAAAACTCAACTCCAAATGTTATAAATTGAGAACTAGACAACACACAAAACACAATCTTGTACATAAAACATGGTACAAAGAACCTTGTCAGGGTAGTACTCTCAAGACCTAAGCACCACACTACATTCTTAGTATTTTAGTATTTTCTTTTAGTGTTGGTACAAGTGTTAAGCCATGAGCAAGTAAACACCCTATTATTAGAGGTTTATGTAGTTGTTCGACTCATGTTAATCATTTCCTTTTTCAACAAAACTAGTTATTCAATTAAGTATTTTTATTTTGTTCTTAATTCTTGTTTGACCTAGCTAGCTAAATCACAATCACAATTTTAATTGTAATGGATAAACTCTTTATAAATTAGGATCTAGGTAAAAACATTGTTCAACCTATAACAATGGGGTAGGAGCTACCATTGAATTTTTAGTTCATCTACTTTAATGTTGGTTGCTTAACAAATTTCACCAAGGACATGAAATATTCCTTAAGTAATCTAAGTATTCTTTCATTGAGAATCATATTTAAATCAATTTTTTGAATTATTAAATTAATTAGATCACTACAATTATTAGATTGGGGAAGAGGGAATTACATGAGAAAGATAGTGAGAGGTTAGTTTTGATCTCAAAATCCATCAAGTTGCAAAAATTTATCATGCACAAGAAATTGACAATCATCTCATGATAAAATTGACCTTCATGAGCCAATGATATGAGATATTAGAACAAAGATGAATAAGATATCCTTGATGACCATCCCTCAAGGATAAATTTGGGTTATCGTAAACTGATGTACAAATCCACTTGTAAACACTTTTAGAAGTATGGATAAATATTGTTCCAGTAAAAGATCTCATATTTTTGGATTTGGATGTCCCATGCCAAATAAAAAAGATTTAAAATTCCTCTTATACGTTATTGTGCTTTAACAATATCACAACACTTGCAAAAGAGTAATGTGTTTCCAAATAAATGACAATGGCATGCTTATATAGTGCACTAATTCTTTAACATATTTTGTACCTTTGGCATTAATTTCCCCATGTATATTTCAACTCAAAAATTGTATTTTTTTTTCATCATTATAATAGAGAGAACAAATAAAATGAGTGTACATTGATGCATCACATTTTCATAGGCTTGGATAATGTGTCATTATGCATTGAATTGTCCTTGTCTATGACATATTTTCTTGTTAAAAGCTTCATGAGATTGATTGTCACATAAGGTTTGTGCAATATCACATTCATAGTATGGTTAGATGTTTACTCATCTTTATCATTCTAGTGGTATTGGCTATCTCCAACATGAATTAGATTCATAGTTCTTTTTTCATTTTTTTTTAGGTTGTGTGACATCTCATCATTAGTTTATTTTGTTAAGTGTTTAGTCTAATATTTTTCTTCTCAATTTTTGTTCATGAAAATCTTACCCTTAACCATTTCTTGTTGGCGGGTGGTGGGGTATTAATTGTTTTTTCACAAATGGCAGATTTCATCTTAGAGTTTTAAGATCCATATCTTATCTCTTTGTGCAACCTATAATTTGTAAAAACAATATCTTTTTTAACGCATAATTCAAATTTGAGAGCTATGTTTTTTTATCACATGATACAAATATTCAAATTTATATTTTTTAAGACATTTTCTCTTCTTCTATCTTTGCATAACTTAATAGTTTCAATGATGCAATATCTTTATAAGTAGAACTTTATATTAGTCTATCACCATGCTCTCTCAATAAAACTTTATTTTATTTTATCTATTTGATTCTACAAACCCAAATTGTTAATATCGAGTAGAGTCTCATTTTGTGATAAATGTTTTAATATAAACATAAAGTTAGGTGGTGACATATAAGTGACATTTTGATGAAACAACCTGAAATACATGTTACTAGAAAAAAAAATAATCAATTCAATCATTATTAGTATAAGTAATGCATTTTAATCATAGTTGACCATAAGTCAATTTAGTTATTAATGAAAAAAAAGTTTAAATTCTTAACTATTATAAAATATAATATTTTAATATTGTTGATAACTTTTAATACAAATTTAGTAATATTATTTTAAAATATTTCATTTTATTTTAAAAAAATCTCAATTTTATAACTGTTATAAATAATATATGTAAGTATTTCACAAATTATAATTAAAAAAATACATATATGTAAAGTCATATATATTAAAAACAATTTAAACGATTGTATATGGTTTTAAAATATAGTTTCATAGTATGACAAATAGAGAACACATGCACTTTCGATCTCTTTGTCCATCTGTTGTCTATATAAGACTCTGATATGTAAGAGTCACACAGTTCTATTAAATGATGTGTCGGACACGTATTAGACATTGATACTCATATGATACATATCGGTGAAGTGTCTAATTTATAAAATATTTGTTAAATTTCTGACAACTCTAATACGACACGTATCAGTGAAGTGTCCAATTCATAAAATATTTGTTAAATTTCTGACAATTCTAACACAGCTCTAACATAATTTTAAACAAGATAAATACGTTAATTTTTTAAAAACTCAAATTTATTGGATAAATTTTTATTATAATTATAAAAATAAAGAACAAATCTTTTTGAATTAACCATGAAAAATATTTTTCTAATAAAAATATATGAAACATACTTGTACACATAAATATTTATTATGAATAATTCATAATTATATAATATATAGATCTGTGTCTGGTATCCTACATTTTAAAGAATATACGTATCTTCATGTTCATATCTCTGTCGGATGAGTGTCCGTGTTGAATTAATTTTGGAGGAAATTTGAAAATACGAATTCAGTCGATTAAGATAAGATATGAATCATCAACTCCATCCCATTTCTATGATTCGGACCTAACCATAATAGATCAGAATTACACGTCATACCACTTAAATTGCACCATTTTTCTTCAGATATAATCATAGATAACACCAGCGACAAAGATAATCATACATGGAAAATAAATTATTAAGAGTTTAATAATTGTTTATTGATTGCAGAAGAGAATCAAATATATTGTGCTATACAAATTACCAAAATTCTTTAAGGGGAAAAAGTGTTTGGCCACCTTCATAATCTCTTTTTTAAATAACGAGTTTTGTTTTTTTTTTTGTAAATGATAAAAAAAAAGGGAAGAAAAAGGATAAAAGTGTCATGCTTGTGTCTCCACTCTTCTTCCAATCCACAACATTCATGATTTCCGAATGAAGATTCCATCTCACTCCAACATCACTGAAGGAGTCCAGCCTCTCCTGTCGCCCGAATGCGAGCACTCGGCGGAGGATCGGAGTGCGCCGAATGGGTCAATCAGCGGCGCGGTGTTCAACATATCGACGACCATGATCGGCGCCGGAATCATGTCGGTTCCGGCCACGATGAAGGTGCTTGGCATAGTTCCGGGGTTCGCGGTGATCGTGTTGGTGGCACTGATAACAGATGTGACCGTGGAGTTTATGCTGAGGTACACGAATTCCGGTAAATCCACTACTTACGCGGGCATGATGGGTGAATCGTTTGGGTCCATTGGATCCCTTGCCGTTAAGCTTTGCGTCCTCGTAACAAATTTCGGAATCCTTATCATCTATCTCATTATTCTAGGTAACTTCCTCTTCCTTCTTTTTGCAGTTCTTATCTATGCATATTTTTTTTATTTTTTTTACTGGACTATAAGAATTAAAATGAATATGTGTTAAAATTAGAGTAGATTTTTATAATTATTGGAACCAAATAATTGCTAAACCAGTAGAAAAAGATTAAAGAAGAGGGAACTTGTGATTATTTTTAGTCTTTTCCTTTTACCTGCACTTTCGGTATTTTGGGTGAAATTATGGGAGTGGGTTAATAAAATTACAAGATACACAATAAATAATTATTAAAATTTCCATTACTATGATTACCATTTAAGTTTTTAACAATAATAGATATATTATTTTTCGAAACAATTTTATTTTAATACTCTCATCTTTAATAACTATTTTACTTTTATTGAAACAGAATAATTAATTTAGGTATCAAAATTAATGTTTATTAAAAATATGACTTAGTTTGATTTTTTTAATAAGCTAAAACTATTGTTAGTGTGGGACGGATGAAATAGTTTTTAGTAAGATTAATGTGCATTTATATATTTTGTCAATCCGAGTGTTAACAATACATTTTCAATACAACTTTTTTCTTATATACATTTTACTATTGATTAAACTTTATTTAAATGAATAAAGTTATCAGAGAATTAAAAACATATTTCTAATATATTTTAGCTAACAATAAAACGTGTTTAGAAGAGAACAGATATAATTAAGCTGTTCATACCATCACAACTAAACTCTACGTTATATGTATTGAAGTTTTTACTATATGAAAAAAAATAATACATGGATTACATATTATCTGAAAATTAAACCAAACTATGCGGTCCAGAATTTATTAATAACTTTTCATATTTTGTTCTTTAATAACTTGATTTCAAAAGTACATTTGGGTAGTTTAAAATTTTAATTTTGGTGAGAAAGCCTTGTTCATGACGCTCAAATTATTGAAGTCTCACCAACCATCTTCTTTAGTTTGCACAGCGTTGCTCCATTGTACTTCAGTAATTGGCTATGGTTGCAACTTTAATTACGTAATCATTAACTAGAAAGAATACTTGTCTTTCATTACTAACTACATCGTGGTTAGTGTCTTTCATAGTAAAAATTTGAACTATGATTCACCATTATTAGACCCACTCTTGTTTACTGTTTAGAATTTAGTATTTAGAAGAACATTATTTAAATTACAAATAATAGAATGAAAGAAAAACAAAACTAGGAATAGGAATAGAAGTTCCTAGAAGTTATAAGTTGTGTTTTATTATAAGTTCTTCTTACCATTGGACTAAAAACAAAGTGAAGTATGAATAGGACTTGATTACATTTCAAAACTGTTATATGTCTGCTATACATATAAATTTGACTGTGTTCATTGGCTTGGTTTATGAAGGAGACGTGCTGTGTGGAAGTCAGTCCAACGGAACTACACACTTAGGTGTTCTACAAGAATGGTTTGGAATGAATTGGTGGACCTCTCGTGCTTTTACTCTTCTTATTGTTGCTCTGTTCATAATGCTTCCACTCGTTATGTTACGTCGTGTTGGTAAGTACTGTTACTACCCAAATGCACAAGCAATTAATTGCCGATGCCGCCCTTTATCTTAACAATTGGCTAATTAAGCATTGCCTGTGTCTTGTTTTCGATGTTTATTGTAAACAGATTCACTAAGGTATAGTTCTGCAATATCAATCCTACTAGCATTGGTCTTTATTGCAATATGCTCATCAATGGCGTTTAGTGCATTGTTGTCCGGCAAAACTCAATCACTGAGGATGGTGCCTGATTTCTCTCAAGTCACTGTTCTTGATCTTTTCACCACTGTCCCAGTCTTTGTCACTGGTTTCGGATTCCATGTCAATGGTTAGTTTCTTGATTTTTTAGTTTTCTACTGATTATATATCATCTTTTTCCTTTTAATTTTGAAGAAAATGTTCTGTTTATTTATGTGTTAATATGAAGTCTTAAGAGTATTTTGAAGAAATTATAAATAAAATTTGTTGTGAATGAGATTGTTTACTTTTCTTTTATTCGATGTATTATAATCCTCACTAATAAACAAACAGATGAAGGATTATTTAAAATATCAATTAATTAACTTTCTAATAATTATTATTTTCCTCTCTTAAGAACATTGTGGAAAAATTATTATTTATTCATTAATTTTTATTCTTTCTCAATCAATCTCTCTCTCTCTCTCTCTCTCTATATATATATATATATATATATATATATATTAATCACTAAATTATATATAGTTGAGGTCAAATTAAAAATGATAGATCTTGCTAATTTTACTTAATTTACTTATATATTTCGCATCATTAACATAGCTTTTAGCTGTGATTATGAATAGTTCACTTCAATCCAATTTTTTTAGTGAAATTTATTGTAAAACAATGTTTATAAGATAAGCTAAGAAAATGTGAAACTGTGAGAGTTCGAAGAATAAAGTATCTGTTCTGGTTCAATGTTCAAATTGCCTTAAACCAAAGTATTCAAGTGTGTTGGTAGCATCAAAGTCGTTATGTATTTAGAGGGAGAATCTGTTAGGTGAACGCGTAAGTACTGGAAAACAACATATACCCAATTCTTCTTATATTCTGACGAGTTCAAATGAACAAAAAGTGATCAGGATTGGAACAAACAAGAGAATTAAACCGATTCCTGTATTAGTTTTCTGTCAATAACCACCTTGCAGGGATTCAAGGTCTAGGTATAGGGCCTAGTCCCTTCGAAACCATTCTGAAAGTATTAGCGATCTCGTCTTTTAGAGACTCTTCAATTGTGCTCCAGGTCTTTTCCTTCTCGATCCAGCTTAAGTTTAACTTCTCTGGCTCATTAGTTTTTTCTTTGAGGCGTTGCCTTCTCCTTCACCCATTCCTTCTGTCTGCCGACGAAGGAGTTCTACTTCAGCAGCATCAGACTTAAGCTGGTCAACCTCTTGTTGGGTCTCAAGAAGTTGTTTAGACCTTTTTTCTTCAACCAATGCAGCTTCTTGAGTTCGGTTCCCTGCCAGGGAAGCCATAGCTGTTACTTTGTTAAGCAGCCCTTAGATACCTTCAAAGAGAGAAGCCAAGTTTTAGATAACTTCTGTTGGTATTCCGACCACTAACGAAGCTCGAATCTTCTGAGTAGGGAATTGAATATGATGAGGCAAGCAGCAGCTACTATTGTGGATCATGAAGTGGACATCCATGGAGTTTAGGGAAGAGTCTGATGTAGTGGGTACCCAGCAGTTTAACGTTTACGGAGAATCTGATAAGGTGTACACTTCGAAAAATTATAGTTTGACACCCATAAGACAAAATAATCTCATTTTACAACATATTCTGACAATATAATAATATGAAACTTGGAACACCAATTTGGCTTATGGGTTGTCCATTTTTTATGCCATGCGAACAGAGAACCGTACATTGCTTCTGGCTGTGTCCTTTCTATCCTGAAGAGGACACGGATAAACTTGGGTCCAATCATACATGAGGTCTGATCTGAGAAGGGTATCAGGCTTACAACAGTGAACGTACCGTCAGAAGCTGATGATTTCTTTGTGGACGTAAAGAATTGTAAGAAATGCAAGAGGACTGAGATAATGATATATCATGGTTACTTTTTCCTTCTACTCTTCAAGAATGTATCTAGCAACAACTACAATGCATTCTTTTCCAGGCGCATAACAGCTATGATGAAGGCTTTAGCAGGTTACCCAGAGGACATGGAGATCTTGCCTGTCTTTAAGCTGAAAATGGTGAAGGCTGTGAAGACCCTCTTAGGTTCAAATATAGAACTGTGCAAGCAAATCATAGAGAGTCTCCAGGAGGAAAGAAAGGGGAAAAGAGAAAGGGAAATTGGCAAACTATATCCTAGACATTATTGCCTGGACTGACATGAGTGCATACAAATGGATCTATGAGTGTGTAATGCTCACATCATCCCCAGTATTCATGCATGAAGTTGTGCGTGCTGAAATTGGCCCCTTAGTTGAAACATTTGAGAAGATCATCAGATGCAAATACCCACAGCAGTTCTTTGACTATTACTGGAGCTTAGAGGAGGTTGGGAAGCTGAAAAGATCGAGATTTTCATTGTTGTTGTCAATTGCACGGATTGTGAAAGAGAAAACCAGCTCTCCTACTTCCTTTCAATTCATAATACCAGTGACTGGGGATCAACTAATGATTGCAACCGAGCTATCTCAGTATCATATCAAGATAGTAAAGACAAGGCCTTTAGAAAGTGAGATGCCAGCTGTAGTCAAGCTAGTGACAGGTAAGTACCCTCCAGGCTATCTGCGGAGACAAACTGAGAGCGACACAGTGGATGAGGAGAACCACCTTCAACATGATGCAAATGGAGGTGTTCAGCGAGATGGGCAACAAGCGGGACAAGATAATTAGAAAAGTAGGACCTTTGCAGGGTTTTCATGAAAGCCATTTTTTACCACTTCCTTGAATGCTCTGATTTGAGGTCATTTTGAATTTTGAACCAGAACTCTATGCAATAATTTATAATAAAGATATGCAAACACACCTCAATTAATACTTTTTCTTATACATAAACTGCCTTAGTAATCTTATCAAGTCATCTGCATCTCTCTCCCTCTTATGAAATCCAACCCTATGATAGTGTGAGTGGGCATTAGATTTTAGCAAATAGAAGTGTAAAGAGCACAATGCCAAAGTTTTTCTTATGATTAACTTAATTACACATGATTTAGTGCAGTTCATCCAATTAGAGCAGAGCTTGGAAAAGCTACACACATGCGAATGGCTGTGCGGATTTCCCTACTAATATGCATGGCTGTTTACTTTGCCATTGGCTTCTTTGCGTACCTATTATTTGGGGATTCCATCATGCCCGACGTGCTAGTAAACTTTGACCAAAACTCCAATACCCATGTTGGTCGATTGCTGAATGATATTGTTAGACTAAGCTATGCACTCCATCTTGCCCTGGTGTTCCCCATCATGAACTTTTCCTTGAGGGTCAACATAGATGAACTTATTTTCTCAAACAAAAATAAGCCTCCCTTGACTTCGGACACCCCAAGATTTGTGTCACTCACTTTGTCTTTGCTAGCTCTCACATACTTGGTGGCTGTGGCCATCCCAAACATTTGGTATTTCTTCCAGTTCTTGGGATCCACAACCGTTGTTTGCACCTCATTCATCTTTCCTGCTGCTATTGTTCTAAGGTATGCTACTATCAATTTTTCCCTCTCTTTATATATCTATAACTATGCTTAATTTATATATATATATATATATATATATATATATATATATATATAGATTGATGTTTTCTGTTTGTACCTAGAGATGGCAAAATAGAGCTGTTTGTACCTCATTCATCTCCTCTTTTGAGTGCAGGGACATGCATGGCATATCAAAGACAAAAGATCGAGTGATTGCAATATCGGTAATTGTTTTTGCTGTAGGGACAAGCGGAATTGCTATATGGACCAACTTGAATCCAGGGGATGGTTAATGATTAGAATTAACCATGTTCATATATGAAGGGTTGATGCATCTGATGATTCCAAAATAAATTAAAGTTCAAAATCTTGAGTCTCGTCAGGTTATCTAAATTAATTAGTTTAAAATTCCATTAAATCCAAATTGAACAAATGATGTTAAATATTGTGGATGATTTTATTATTTATTTGCAAGCTATTTTTTTATAGAATATCCTTTACATCATGTATTACTTTTGTAATTTTTCTATTATTTAGTTAGTAGTCTAAAACACTCTTAAATAATTATGTATTGCTTTTTTAGAGGGTTATGTGGTTTTCTTATTCTTTCAAAATATATCATTTGTGTAATTGAATAATAGGAAATTCATTCAATCTTATTTAAACTATTTTATTTTTTATTTAGTTGCTTTGATTCATCCTGTAAACAATCCTAGTTATTCTCTGCACAGTTTTTTGATTTCAGGGAAGCTTAATAATAAATTTAGGGTTTTTCAGGGAAATTTTTCTGTAAGTATTTTTGATAGAAAATTAAAATTAATTTTTTATATTTAATTTGTAAAATTTATTTTCATGTAATTTATATAAAATCTATTTTTTATTTTAGTTTATAAATAAATTTAGCTATTTATTTTTCTCTCCAAAAAAGAACAAGGTTTATGAAAATAATACTTCCAAAGATGTAACTTCATCAACCTATCCTTTGATGGTGTTTTAATTTGTCAAAACATTGAGTTATATTTCTTTTTACTTTTTATCTAATTTTTTCTATGAGAAAGTGTTAGATTCAGTCAATCCAAATTGAACAAAATAGTTAATTTTATTAGAAACGTAACTTTTTTAGTTAATTAACCATTAACAATTTTGTGTTTTGAGAAACTCATTTAGAGTTTGATTATATTTATCAAAATTACAACAAATTTATATTATAATTTTTAATTAAAAAATTATGTTATTTAACTTATAAATATGAGAGTTAAAAAAATATGAAAATGATTATATATAGGCACACTAATAATAGATTTTTTTTACAAAACTTTCATTACAAGACATTTAACAATTTTATAATGGAAAAACTCATAAAATTCAATTCAAGTCAAACCACTAAATTTAATTTAATTTAAGTTTATATTAAACAAAAAACAAATTAAATCAAACCACATATTTTTTATGTTTAATAAAATTTATAATAAAAAAACCACAACTGCTTCTAATAGTTAATATTGGATTATAACTACAAACTGAGAAAATAAATCCATTTAAAAAAATTAAATAATTCTATGTTGAAATATATATTTTTGGTGCGTGAGTAAAAATATATCTATTCTAAATTTCAATATCTTAGTATAATTAACAATGTATCTTAAACTCAATATTTATTTCCTTTTCAATATAATTTACTATAGTTTTTTCATTAAAATATATTATGTAAAGTTAGAAGAAATTTCGAAAACCCATCTTGTAATCTTAACTCTATTTGACCTGTCTAGATTGTCACTAAAGAAATTATTGAGATATTTAAACATTGATAATTTATTATCTGCTATGTTTTATACAATTCACACATATGAATTTTATTTTGGAACATTATTTATTCTTTCTCTTTTCTCTTTGAAGGTAGGTTTTATTTCTTTCTTTCTTTAAATGTAGATTTACATTGTCTCTACATTTTTTTTTTATCATTATCATGATTTTCAACTATACATTTCTTCCAATCAGGCAAAACAACAACAATTATTTTTAATTTAAAATAACGGCTATATAGTCGTATTTGAAGTACACGTAGTCTTAAATCAAAGAGATAAAAAGACAGTTATTTAGCTGCATTCTTAAATTTAATTTATAAATGCGGTTATTTACCATAATCGCATTTATAAATCGCATTTACGAATGGCGTTTAAGTTTCTTTTCTTTTTCGCTATTGTTTGTGTTTCTAATCAAAGTTTTATGAAGAACATGTCATTATTTTAACATTTATTTTGATCTCTTGGTGCATCCATTCATGTTCACATTTTTTTATTTCATCCCAATTTGAATCTGAATCTGACATTTCTGAATAACTAAAAAAAAACAATACAAATAATGGATTGATATTGGAAGGCCTGATAAGAGGAACATAAATAAAAGTCTAGAAAACGAAAATAAAAATTTCCTAATAAAATGCAAATACATGACAGAGTAAGGCGACAACCGCGACCATGAAGGCACATTAGAAAGCAAATAAAAAACTTCTCAATGAAATAGTGACCTTAACAATGACATAAGACAAAACATAAGACAAACAAAAAACATATAAAAATCAATGGTCAAGAAGAAGAGAGGAAGACAATGTTTACCAATGACATGAAGACAATGCAAAGAAGAAATGAAGAAAAGAGGAAGCACACTTAATGGAGGTAGCAAAGACAAACAAAGCGCAAGAGATAGAAGAATATGAAAACGTAAGTGACACGCTTTTGAGTTATAGTAAAAAAAAGTTTTAAGAAAACGAATTTGTAATATTTATTTTATTCTTTTATAAATTAATAAATATTTTTTTGTATATTTAATAAAATAATTAACTATGAAAAATCAAGATTAATTTAAGAACCTACCTTAATATTAATTGAGTGTTAGAAATTCATCATAATTTTATAAATAAACACACTTATCAAAATAAATATACATATTAAAATAATATATATTACATTCAACTACGTTAAAGGAAACACTAATAGAAGACAACAAGTAAAATTCTTTTGAAAAACTTAAGAGAGGACTCACACTTCTCTGACTTTTTAGAAGTACAATAAATATATAAATGTATCAGGAATATGAGACAGAATGAAACATTAATTTTACTTTTGTTACCCAATATTAAAGGTAATAAATATCTAAATGTTTTATCAAGATAGATTATTATGCTGTAAGCAAATTCTTAATATTTTAATACTTTAGTTTAAACTTTTAAACTTAAATGCACCAATATTTGATTGGGTTGAAAGGATAAACAATTGACCAATAAGGGAAAAAGAGCAACACCACTTTTCCTTACTTTCCTGTCCAAGTTCATTCTGCTGCTGTCCACATTCACCACGTTTTACTCCCATCTGTGATCGACAATTCTCTTTCATGTCAATTCACCAATGGCATTATCGTAATCTCTCAACCTTAATAATTGGAAATTTAACTATAAATCCAACAATCATGTACATTACTCACTACCCTACAAATAATCATCTCTTCCATCACTGCCAGGATGTCGCCGGTGGCCGGAGCTCGCGTTCCTCTCCTCCCGGGCTCCAAGGGTGGTGTTCCTCCGGCGACGGTTTCTGGCGCGGTGTTCAATGTCGCCAACAGCATAATCGGTGCCGGCATAATGTCTCTTCCCGCGACCTTGAAGGTTCTGGGTGTGATTCCGGCGTTGGTGTTGATTCTGGTAATTGCGTTTCTGGCAGAACTTTCGGTGGAGTTCCTGATGAGGTTCACACGCGCCGGAGAAACTACAACTTATGCTGGTGTTATGAGAGAGGCCTTTGGACCGGTGGGAGCTGTAGCAGCTCAGATCGCTGTTGTAGTTACTAATATGGGGTGTTTAATTATGTACCTTATTATTGCTGGTAACCAAATATTTAACCTACTTTTTAAGTTGTTTAATTTGGTCATGCACAAAATTGTTTGATAGCAGCTCTATGAAAAGACATATAATGACAATTTTCCCCTGAAGAAAATTAATTTACTTATAGATAAACTCATTTACTTGTTTTTTTGACTTTTTTACAAAAGTGCATGGGAAAGTTATTTTTGTAGAAGTTTTATAAATTTTATTTTTTTACTTTATCCTTGAACAAATTTTAGTTTATAAAGAAAGTCATTGCACTTCTTTCTATTTTTGTTCTTTTACAAGTCTTTATGAAAATCCCTCTGAAAAAGTTTGTTCCAAGATGAATTATGAACTTAACTTGAGTTACTTAGATTAATTATGAACTTGTAGTAATTATTTGAAGTGTTATTTTGATGCAATGAACAGCGGATGTGTTTTCTGGGAATAAGCGCGAAGGGGAAGTGCACTTTGGTGTTTTGCAACAGTGGTTTGGAGTTCACTGGTGGAATTCAAGGGAATTTGCTTTGTTAGTTATCTTGTTTTTGATTTTGCTTCCATTGGTCTTGTACCGTCGTGTAGGTAAGTTCTCATTGCATTTCTGTTTGATTCTTGGTATTTAATTAGGTGAAAATGTCTACACTGTAGTTTGATAGTCAAATTTGTATTAGAAAATGAAGTAGAACTTTTGTTTCTTTTGTTATTGATATGAGATGTGCATGAATGTGCATAGTCAGGACTAACATTTTATTTTGTGTCCTACCATTTGTGTATTGGTTGCAGAGTCTTTGAAGTTCAGTTCTGCAATATCAACTTTTCTTGCTGTGGCTTTTGTTACAACATGTACTGTGTTAGCCGTGATTGCTATTATAGAAGGAAGAACAGAGTCTCCTAAATTGATTCCTCGTTTAGACGAACAAACCTCTTTCTTTGACCTGTTTACTGCAGTTCCAGTGATTGTCACAGCTTACACATTTCATTTTAATGGTACTTATCATTACTGGTGGTTTTGCCACCTTTCCTTTTTTTTTTAGAAGATTTGGTTGCTGATAATTGATTTTAATTGCATTGCAGTACATCCAATTGGGTTTGAACTTGCCAATGCGTCAGATATGACAACAGCAGTTCGATTAGCATTACTGCTTTGTGCAGCCATTTACTTTTCTATTGGACTATTTGGTTACCTCTTGTTTGGAGATTCCACACAATCTGATATTCTCGTCAATTTTGACCAGAATACTGGATCTGCCATTGGTTCCTTGCTCAATGTTTTAGTTCGATTAAGTTATGGATTTCATGTTATACTCACTTTTCCTCTTCTGAACTTCTCCTTGAGAACCAACATAGATGAATTCTTCTTCTCCAAGAAGCCTCTATTAGCAACCGACACTAAGAGATTTGTGAGCCTCACTCTAGTGTTACTAGTCTTGAGCTACATTGCTGCTGTAGCAGTCCCAGATATTTGGTACATCTTTCAGTTTGTGGGATCAACATCTACTGTGTGCCTTTCCTTTGTCTTCCCTGGTGCTATTGTTCTAAGGTAATCGACTACTCCTTTCTCTCATAATCTTATTCATTTATCTTCCATTTAAGACTTGTAATTTCCAAATAAATAAACAAAACCCCATTCTAAGTTGTTTTTCTTTCAAAAAATGACAGGGATTCTAACGGTATAGCAACTAGAAGGGACAAAATCATTGCACTAGTTATGATCATACTAGCTGCAATAACTAGTGTAATTGCTATCTCCACCAACATATACAAAGCTTTTCAGTAGAAGCTCATCATTTGTGTTTTCTACTTTTTTCTATTTCTTAGCATTTATAAAAGTTTTGATCCGTGGAGAGAGCAAGAGGAAGACAATAGGACATTCATTCGATGCACCCATGTGTTTGTAATTTTTAGGATGGTATTGGATCTCATTATTATTTGTTTGTTGTAAAATTGGCATATGTAGCTATGTAAAATAAAAGTACGCAAACAAACTAAGATCGTCTAAATTGTTTGAGTTTTTAATTTTTTTTAAATAAAAGCTTTTAGGTATTATGCAATTCATCTAAGTTATATTGACATTTCAAGTAACAACAATCCTTTCATGAAAAAAGTATTATTAAAAAAATATTTAAAAAAAAATATTTAAAAAAATACAAAAATATGGAAGGACTAAACCAAAACTCATGTTAACAAAAACGATACATAGGTAGATTATACCTACTCATAAAGAATTCTAAGAACAATCTAGATGGTATCCTATTATACCAATGAAAAGATTTTCTATGAATAAATCTTAAATTAGTCAACTTATCAGCACACACATTCCCATCACAAAAAATATGAGTAACTCTAAACCTGATTTTCCCACGGTAATTAAGACAAGTATTCCATCGATTACGAAACATCCAAAGGTCCTAATAGTAAACACAACACAAACCAAGATAGAATCACATTCCAGCCAGACATTAGTAAGTCTCATCTTTTCAGCTTCCTCCATAGCATGTATAATCCCATAAAACTCAACAACCAGAGCAGTTTGAGCTTCAAGAAACGCAAAGAAAGCTCCAATAAATTCTTCCATACTCCCATGGAAAATACCTCTACAAGTAACAAAATCAGGATATCCCTAACAGTCCCATCAGTGTTAATTTTAACCCAACTTAGTGAAGGAAACTCCCAGCTAACAGGACGAAGAACTTTACTAGTACGAGTATTAATACAAAAAAAACTTGATCACATTTGAAATCCAACATATCATTCTTCATTGAAGTTTTAGACGAATTACCCACTAGACGAGTTAAATCTTTAATAACCGAAATAGCCCTAGAAACATCAATCTTATCCTGAAAATGAGCATAATTCCTGATATGCCATATCATCCAAATAGAAAAGGTTATCACAACAAGCTTAATCAATTTAACCAAAGGACTACCATCACTTTTAATAAAAGAGAGAAATCATCCTTATTAGAGAAATGAGAAATAGAAAAAATCTGGCGAACCCAACTCCAAATATGCAAAGCATTAGAGCATTAAAAAAAATGCTGAATAGATTTCTCGTACTTTTCACAAAGCATACACATAGAACAAATATGCAAACCTTTATTTTGAATATGTTGATTTGTAGGATGTCACCCGCAAAGAACTTTTCAAATGACAATAGTTTTCGAAAAGTGAAAGATATAAAAATTAAATAAATTTACCTAAGTTTTTAATTATGTTCACTGAAAATTATTTTTTAATTATGTTTACTCTATATTACTTTCTATTTTCTAAACTTGAACAAGCCCAATGCTCAAAAGATTACTACATAAACAACACTTTTTTTACCATATGTAAAATCCATTTTAGTCATTTATAAGATCTCTATCCTCCAAATACAAAAACTAGTCTCATTACTTAAAATAAAAAATTTAATGTTGAAAGGTGACACATTCTGGCCATATCCCAATTGCAAATACAATGCTTGTTAACTTCTTGGTGGTACGTGGTATCTGTCCATTGGTTTGAACAAATCTTGGTCAACTTCACTGTTCATATATTTAATAAATTATTCACTGTTTGTCTTGCTGTTTTGTCCATCAATTCTTTAACAATTTGTTTTCTGTCATATGGGTGGAGGAGGCACAGCTCAGCTGGTAGTACAGGCAGAAGACAAATGGCTTAAAATAAGCAATTTCCTTAGTTATCTATATATTACTTATTTTTTTAATATAAGCATATTTTAAAAATATTATCCAAAAATTAAATGCTCACTGGAAACAAAATTTCCTTAATGCCTTATCTAGATTAGATGAAAAAAGTGTTCTCATAATTTGCATGCAAATATGGATTGAATAAACTGTTTAAAGAAAAATCCCTTTATTGCATTTCACTGTAACGAATATCTTTCTTCTAATAAATTTAAAAGAATTTAAAGAATGAGAATTTTATTGCATTTCATTAGAGCATATTAAAAAAATTGATACAATGAAATTAACAATTTTATTCCACATTTATACGTAATCATTCACAGTGAGTATTACAAGTAAGGCAACAATGAAAGCGTAGTCTACGCCTGCATTTATTTTGACTCTAAAGCTTTCTGTCCAATTGCTGAAGTTGTTCCTTGGATATACATCAATTACCTGCAAACATGCTGTAATTTATCAGTCATTTCTTTTAAAATTATTTCATAATTTACTCAGTGACAAAAAAAAAAAACAAATTAATCTCAACTTATTGAAAAGTTAAATGAGAAAGTTTTATGAAAATAGATACATAAATTAATTTAATTTATAGAAGAAGTTCGAGTTACTTCATTTCTTTAATTTAATTCTATAAATACTATTGGAATGTTTATTTAATTTGAACATTTTTCTAGATTTAAAGAGTTAAAACAAAAAGGATACTTCTAATACACCCACCATAGACTACTGACATGTTCATGATTTAAAATTTATTAAAGTCAACTCAATCCAGATGTATCTTATTTTTTAGATTCAATGTACACTACACATCTAACCAGCTAAAAAAATTCAAATTTCTTTAGTTATATTAAATAAATTTAGTTGAACATTTTGGTAAAAGAATTTTAGAAGATATTTATTTTATAAAGATTGAAATATTTTATGACAAATTTAAAAAGATTCTAAACATATATAAAAATAATTTGATTATTATTTCAAATTTTATTTAACAAAAAAGGTAAAAATTCAAAAAATTTCTCACTTTTATTTTGTATTTTGTCTTCAACAAGATCTTGGTTAGAATATAAGCTAAAGAACACTTTAGAGAATGTCCACAACCATACTTTTAGTTGAACAAGTTATGCAAAGCTGAAGATTAAAATCTGCAGAATAATTGTGAAAGCAGGTACGCACCTCTGCAATGATGGTGTCTCCTTTGTAAACTTTGCAGGAGTTGTCGATGTGGCTTCCAACAAGTTGAAAGCTGCTCATACCTTTATTCATATTGGTGGCCATGAACACATCAAGCCGTGGCTTCATGTCAAGAGGGTGCGATCTTTGAACCCCAAATATCAGATCTTTCTCCTCAGAGCTTCTTCCTTTATGAACCATCCACCGATGCCTCAGTGATATCAGATTAATCTTCAACATCACAGACTCAATATCTTATTCATATCACACCAATATTTCAAACTATCACTCATCAATCAATGAGACACTATGTTAAAGTAATCATATTATGTTCTCAAATAGTTGTATAGGATATTGTTGGGTTATCGAACTTGGGCCGACTTTGATCATTTAGATAGAAGATCAATGTAAATGAATAATGTAAAAGAAATAGTATAGGACGGAAATTTGAATTAATTAGCATAATGACAGACACGGAGTTAAGACTGATTCCATATATACTAGATAAAACCTCACAGATAGACATATCACAAATTTAGGTTAAGAGCACAATTGTTTTTGACTACCTTGAATGTTCTGGGTTTAGGTTACCTATTGTCCTGTCTGGATCAGATATAATTATTAAAAAGTAAATTTTAAGTCTAATTTAACTTTTCAAGTTAAGTGAGATTTTTTATTTCTAACCCTCTCAGTTCAACATATACTATCAAATGTTATTTTTAAGATATACTATCAAATGTTATCTTTAAGAGACTTATATCAAGATTATCTAATTTTTACGAAACTATGTATTTATGGGTGATCTGATAAATTTAACCAACTCTTAGAATCAACAAGAGTTACGATATTCATGCATGAAGAAGAGAAAGATTTACCTTCTCACGCATTATAAGTATAGGGGAACCAGCAGCATCACGCATGATTCTCTTCTTGCGAAACTCTAGGCTTGAGCCATCAACTTGAAACAAGAGATTGCCGTTAACATCTAATACTTTGTATCTTTGGTTTAAGAAGACTCCGCAGTATTTCTTTTTGACAGTTATTTCTGTTGGCGAAGTTACACAGAAGCTATCGTCCACAACACTCATCATGGGGAACCCTTCTACTGCTTCCAATGGCAATTCAGGAGCACTGCTCTCCATAAGAGCTTACAGAAACAAGCTTTTGCTTAGATTTTGTTGCTTTATAGGGCAGAAAGCAAACACTATATATATTTTGAGAGCTGAACTGCCTCTCTTCTCTCATGTTTGGTGTTCTTGAATTATCAGCACAAACACGGTGGAAAAGTGAGATAAGGAATCATTATTTTAGTTAATTAATTTTGTTAACACGAGCTTGTTGTCTATTATCAATCAGAAATTCAAAATGACTTTTCATAGTCAGCTCCGAGACCTGAAGATAGATCATGACTTTGATCGCCTTAATTTTTTGACGGTTCTCTTCTGTAAATCTGTTATTTACTAAAAATAATTTAGACACAATTAATATATACCCGTTCTTAATAATTACATTTAACTTTTTAAAACAGTTAAATTTTTAGTTTGTGATTATAGTTTTAACTTATATAGAAAAACTTATTTCATTATTCTTTTCTTATTTTCTCAAAGGATATTTTTTGTTTAAATCTTGATTCAAAAAGGTTGGCTGAAAACTTTTGTAGAATATCTCTCTCGAAGTTCAAACTGAGGAATATTTGAAATTTAGGGGGAAAAACACTTGACCCTGCACCTTTTAGAGACAATGTACCAAGTTGAAATTGATATTTAATGTATGTGAAAACATTTAGAAGAACCGAGTCAACATTAAATATGTGTACTTCATATTTTACAAGTAATCGAAGGAAGGACGTGATTTGTTTCGAGTCTTCAATATGTATTTGGCTAAAAATATACTATCATCTCTAATGTAAGAACTTGGTTAATGATAAATTATACTTTAAACCTAAAAAATTATAAAAATGATGATTTTTGAACCTTTTCAACATATTCCTTTAAGTGATTTGTTATGGAAAGATAGCGTCAAAGATGGATGCTCTCAAGGTATTCAAGGATTGGATTAGGCAGGATTTGAGAGAAAGTCATAATTATCTAATCCATTAAGAAAATATCGAATTTGATTTGGTTGAGTTACTGCATTTTTTTAATCCAACTCAACCTATTGAATATGTTAATTGGTTAGATCAATTGGGTTAAAATTTTGAATTTTTTTAAAATTTTACAATCAATCTAATTAAAAATAATACAATTTTGTAAAAATTAATTCAACACTTCAAATAAGGTAGGTCGTCAGATAACCGGATTTAATAAACATTCATAACTTAATCAAAGTTAAATGTGTGAAATTATTTTAAAATTAAAAATTAAATTAGTTTAGCTATCTCTCAATATATTTTGCAACTCTATTAAAGATATTTATTAAGTTAATATGCTCTGTTTGGTTATACACCGATGCTCAAAATTGAGATAATTTTTCAAATATAAAGTTTACTTATATTATTTTATTTTTTTTATGAAGAAAATGTGTTAAGGTGTGAGTTAGTAAAAGTTATATAAATATGTTATATGTTTTTATAAAATAAGGGGAAGTTAGACAACATATCAAACTTAGTTGTAAGAAGAACCCTAACTTCTTTCCCTAGTTACACCTAAATCCCAAATCCTCTAATCTCAAATCTATTCTCAATTGAAAATTCCTTAATCAACCTAATATCAGGCTAACTATCCATGAATTAAGGTTGGTCTTCATAGCTTCTGTATCCTCCTTATCTATACTCAAAAGTCTTCTGTAATATATCCTGCCATAATTGTCTACTTGCTGACACAAACCATTCCATCTTCCAAGTCAATTTCCATTCTCATTCATTCTTGTTACAGCTTACACATTCTGCTAATGACATCCTTTTTTAGTTATTAGTGAACAAGGAACACTCTAGTTCCTGTATAATAATACATGCACAAAATATGAACATAACATTGCATTCAAAATGTCCCACAAAACATACAATGTTATGGAAGGAAAATCGTAAGTTGATTCTGTTTAAAACATACATCATCACAATGAAGTCCAAATGTAAGAAAGTACAAGCCTGGAGTATGAAAATATGGTAGTTATTGTTTTTCTGAAGAAGACAGTAGTACTGATTGCAGTATATGATCCACATTTCTCCAAAAGGAAAATATAAAGCCATAAGCCAAATCTGTATGATCATAAAATAACAGAGAAGTTTGAACTAACTTCTTTGTAGATACTACTCCAAAATTTTGAAACCTCTTGTAAGAGCCCTGTTCTTCGTCATGTGAGTAGGAAATTTGGCTCCAAAAGAAGTAGGAAATTTGGTTTATGTTCATTCAAACATTCGATTTTTGTCTATTAAAAAATATAGTAAAGCAAAGGAAAAGTTAAGGATATTAGTGGAGATGCAAGTGATATATAAGATTCTGGTGCAGGATTTCTTGAATACAAATCTTGAGTAAAAGTCACGCCTTTTCTTCATGACGGGAGTGAGGAGGATACAGTCAAATAATGTTGATAAAAGAAATAGCATATTCTACATATTCTGTTATGGTTGGGCTAAGAATCTCTTGATCACAAGATTTATTTTTCAAGTTGTGATCATAATCATCACAAAAACAAGACTTCTTCATATTGATCGTGGTGATTTTTCCTCTATCCTTCCTGTCTATTTCCAGGTGTTCATCAAAACAGAGAATTTAAACTATTTCTCCAAGAGAACATCACAAATGCTACCCCAAAATACTATTTTGCCTTTTGCTAAAGTTTGAAGTTCCAATTATAATTTTGCTGCATAGGAGTGCTAATTCCACTGGTTTGGCTATAGAATACATTTTTATATTTTTTTTGTTAGAGTCTATCCATATCTTATCTTAAGTTTTTTAAAACATCTTTAGAGTATCTTACCCACGTATCATACTTAAGTATTATTTATTTGGGCTCACAGCTTTTATCAGCAGTTGTCATACTATCAAATAACATTAAAACTGCAACAAAGACCAAACGAAATATAAAATGCAAAATTTCTGAAGTGTACCTTTTACCACTTCTTGTCCCCATCTGGATGATAGTATCAAAGAATGCTGCATTTAGCATCCCATTAACACAAGAAGTAACCCAATACTTTGGATCAATAAACACACAAGGTAGGTACGTAAATTTATATCGACATATAAATCAAGCATAGCCAAATCATTCCGACAAATCGTTATTGAGAAGAGAAGTTAATAAAGAAAAATTGAGGTATAATGGTTTGGATGAAAAGATAAAAAAGAAGTGACTAACCCCAGTGGTCCAAATATGATTGCAGGATAGTATTCAAACATGTGCAACTCCTACTCCTACTGCTTCATCCTCTCTGCAACAATGTACAACTTCCTGACCTTATGACCATCCTGATTTGCCTCTTTCGTAGTAGAGACCAGGCTAGAGTTTCTAGAGCCCTTGTTCACAGTGGAACACTTTTTCGCTGTGCTTTTCAATGCTTATCTTCACCTAGCCATGTCAAATTAGATAGGTTCAATCACAGACCAATATAGGCAAGGATCAATAAGAAGAAAGAAGGCAAAGTTTGTTATAAAATATAAGGTTATAGAGCCTTTTTCTAAACCAAAACACCAAGCAGGAACATTAGAAAAATGACGTTACCCTTTTGCTTTCTTCACCATTCTCCCACCTGCAATGACCATGGTTCAGATCAACTGTATCTCGAATTCAAAGACAACGGTTTTCAGCAACAACGGTAGTACGAGGTACGTTGTGCAGGAGGAAAACCATGTTGTCGTGCTCTACTTACATTGGTCTCGGAACAAGCCCAGAATTAAAAAAGTTTTGGGCCTTCCACAGAACATGTTATCATAATGCACACGTTATGCAGTCAATTAATTAAAATGAAAAGAACTAACTTTAATTTTACATTTATATTATCCTCATGCATGTGAAAACTATATTAAGTTTTAATACAAAGGACCAAATTAATCATATATATACTTTGTTTAAAAGAATATAGGTTAAACTGTATTTTTGAAATACCCTTGGGTGACCCACCAGATATTATTGATATAATATATTGTATTGGTAATGCTGGTGTGTATTATTACTATAGTATAGGATATAGTATATAGTACATAGTATAGCTAGCACGTAGTATAGGTAGTGAATCTGGTGAGGCTCACAGTGTGATCTGACACTCCCTAGAGTGGTGGTTTTCAAATTTGGAGTGATGTCGTTATCAATTTTTGTACCCTTTTGTTCAAATGTTGTTTGTGAGTGTTGTTGGATACATGAAATGAACCTTGTTCCTGACTGCATCAATCGCTGCCAAATCACAGATAGATAAATGTGAAATGCCATAATTTCTAAATTAACAAATGCACACAAACTGTTGAAAATGAAAAAAATAATAATAAACCTGCTGAGATATGTCTCTCTTAGAAAAGACCTGATCATAACATAACCATGCACAACTGTTTCTCGCTCTCTGCCATTTTGAGCCTTTTCATTGTTTCCTCTGATGGCTTTTGCAGCCTTCTCAACAACAACCTGTGAACACTCTATGCCTTGCTTCATCATTCATGTCTTTTCCTCTATTTTATTCTTAATATTTTTATCAGACCATTTTCCTTTGCAATTCAGATCACATTCTTTCTACATGTCCACATCTCAGACGTACCCTTACACTTCAAATAGATTATCTGTCATATTACAAAAAAGTAAATAACGTCAAGTTAATTATTACTTTTTATTATTCTTTTGCAATGGATGTTGATGTACACCAACCTTTGCTGATAAAAAGAACCAGATCAGATTGATGTTTTAAAATTATTATTTAGATCTACTTGTTAGTTTGAATTGAATTTTTAAAAACTAGATTTATACCAAATCTATTCAATAAAATCAACATGAATTCGACTTGATCATTTTTTATTTAAATTTGTTAATTTTAAAAGGTGAGAGTTATTCATTGACTAACAACATGAGAATTTTATTTTTCTTTTATGTGTTAATTTTTTTCATTGCTTCACCATTTTCACTTATAAAAGTTTTTCTTATTTTTTTATATTGGGGCAACATGAGTGAGTGGTGAGTGGGGTTCAGTGTACAAACTAGATTTCATATATATATATATATATATATATATATATATATATATATATATATATATATATATATATATATATAAAAAAAATAATTATTTTTTTTATATATATATATATATATATATATATATATATATATATATATATATATATATATATATATATATATGAAATCTAGTTTGTACACTGAACCCCACTCACCACTCACTCATGTTGCCCCAATATAAAAAAATAAGAAAAACTTTTATAAGTGAAAATGGTGAAGCAATGAAAAAAATTAACACATAAAAGAAAAATAAAATTCTCATGTTGTTAGTCAATGAATAACTCTCACCTTTTAAAATTAACAAATTTAAATAAAAAATGATCAAGTCGAATTCATGTTGATTTTATTGAATAGATTTGGTATAAATCTAGTTTTTAAAAATTCAATTCAAACTAACAAGTAGATCTAAATAATAATTTTAAAACATCAATCTGATCTGGTTCTTTTTATCAGCAAAGGTTGGTGTACATCAACATCCATTGCAAAAGAATAATAAAAAGTAATAATTAACTTGACGTTATTTACTTTTTTGTAATATGACAGATAATCTATTTGAAGTGTAAGGGTACGTCTGAGATGTGGACATGTAGAAAGAATGTGATCTGAATTGCAAAGGAAAATGGTCTGATAAAAATATTAAGAATAAAATAGAGGAAAAGACATGAATGATGAAGCAAGGCATAGAGTGTTCACAGGTTGTTGTTGAGAAGGCTGCAAAAGCCATCAGAGGAAACAATGAAAAGGCTCAAAATGGCAGAGAGCGAGAAACAGTTGTGCATGGTTATGTTATGATCAGGTCTTTTCTAAGAGAGACATATCTCAGCAGGTTTATTATTATTTTTTTCATTTTCAACAGTTTGTGTGCATTTGTTAATTTAGAAATTATGGCATTTCACATTTATCTATCTGTGATTTGGCAGCGATTGATGCAGTCAGGAACAAGGTTCATTTCATGTATCCAACAACACTCACAAACAACATTTGAACAAAAGGGTACAAAAATTGATAACGACATCACTCCAAATTTGAAAACCACCACTCTAGGGAGTGTCAGATCACACTGTGAGCCTCACCAGATTCACTACCTATACTACGTGCTAGCTATACTATGTACTATATACTATATCCTATACTATAGTAATAATACACACCAGCATTACCAATACAATATATTATATCAATAATATCTGGTGGGTCACCCAAGGGTATTTCAAAAATACAGTTTAACCTATATTCTTTTAAACAAAGTATATATATGATTAATTTGGTCCTTTGTATTAAAACTTAATATAGTTTTCACATGCATGAGGATAATATAAATGTAAAATTAAAGTTAGTTCTTTTCATTTTAATTAATTGACTGCATAACGTGTGCATTATGATAACATGTTCTGTGGAAGGCCCAAAACTTTTTTAATTCTGGGCTTGTTCCGAGACCAATGTAAGTAGAGCACGACAACATGGTTTTCCTCCTGCACAACGTACCTCGTACTACCGTTGTTGCTGAAAACCGTTGTCTTTGAATTCGAGATACAGTTGATCTGAACCATGGTCATTGCAGGTGGGAGAATGGTGAAGAAAGCAAAAGGGTAACGTCATTTTTCTAATGTTCCTGCTTGGTGTTTTGGTTTAGAAAAAGGCTCTATAACCTTATATTTTATAACAAACTTTGCCTTCTTTCTTCTTATTGATCCTTGCCTATATTGGTCTGTGATTGAACCTATCTAATTTGACATGGCTAGGTGAAGATAAGCATTGAAAAGCACAGCGAAAAAGTGTTCCACTGTGAACAAGGGCTCTAGAAACTCTAGCCTGGTCTCTACTACGAAAGAGGCAAATCAGGATGGTCATAAGGTCAGGAAGTTGTACATTGTTGCAGAGAGGATGAAGCAGTAGGAGTAGGAGTTGCACATGTTTGAATACTATCCTGCAATCATATTTGGACCACTGGGGTTAGTCACTTCTTTTTTATCTTTTCATCCAAACCATTATACCTCAATTTTTCTTTATTAACTTCTCTTCTCAATAACGATTTGTCGGAATGATTTGGCTATGCTTGATTTATATGTCGATATAAATTTACGTACCTACCTTGTGTGTTTATTGATCCAAAGTATTGGGTTACTTCTTGTGTTAATGGGATGCTAAATGCAGCATTCTTTGATACTATCATCCAGATGGGGACAAGAAGTGGTAAAAGGTACACTTCAGAAATTTTGCATTTTATATTTCGTTTGGTCTTTGTTGCAGTTTTAATGTTATTTGATAGTATGACAACTGCTGATAAAAGCTGTGAGCCCAAATAAATAATACTTAAGTATGATACGTGGGTAAGATACTCTAAAGATGTTTTAAAAAACTTAAGATAAGATATGGATAGACTCTAACAAAAAAAATATAAAAATGTATTCTATAGCCAAACCAGTGGAATTAGCACTCCTATGCAGCAAAATTATAATTGGAACTTCAAACTTTAGCAAAAGGCAAAATAGTATTTTGGGGTAGCATTTGTGATGTTCTCTTGGAGAAATAGTTTAAATTCTCTGTTTTGATGAACACCTGGAAATAGACAGGAAGGATAGAGGAAAAATCACCACGATCAATATGAAGAAGTCTTGTTTTTGTGATGATTATGATCACAACTTGAAAAATAAATCTTGTGATCAAGAGATTCTTAGCCCAACCATAACAGAATATGTAGAATATGCTATTTCTTTTATCAACATTATTTGACTGTATCCTCCTCACTCCCGTCATGAAGAAAAGGCGTGACTTTTACTCAAGATTTGTATTCAAGAAATCCTGCACCAGAATCTTATATATCACTTGCATCTCCACTAATATCCTTAACTTTTCCTTTGCTTTACTATATTTTTTAATAGACAAAAATCGAATGTTTGAATGAACATAAACCAAATTTCCTACTTCTTTTGGAGCCAAATTTCCTACTCACATGACGAAGAACAGGGCTCTTACAAGAGGTTTCAAAATTTTGGAGTAGTATCTACAAAGAAGTTAGTTCAAACTTCTCTGTTATTTTATGATCATACAGATTTGGCTTATGGCTTTATATTTTCCTTTTGGAGAAATGTGGATCATATACTGCAATCAGTACTACTGTCTTCTTCAGAAAAACAATAACTACCATATTTTCATACTCCAGGCTTGTACTTTCTTACATTTGGACTTCATTGTGATGATGTATGTTTTAAACAGAATCAACTTACGATTTTCCTTCCATAACATTGTATGTTTTGTGGGACATTTTGAATGCAATGTTATGTTCATATTTTGTGCATGTATTATTATACAGGAACTAGAGTGTTCCTTGTTCACTAATAACTAAAAAAGGATGTCATTAGCAGAATGTGTAAGCTGTAACAAGAATGAATGAGAATGGAAATTGACTTGGAAGATGGAATGGTTTGTGTCAGCAAGTAGACAATTATGGCAGGATATATTACAGAAGACTTTTGAGTATAGATAAGGAGGATACAGAAGCTATGAAGACCAACCTTAATTCATGGATAGTTAGCCTGATATTAGGTTGATTAAGGAATTTTCAATTGAGAATAGATTTGAGATTAGAGGATTTGGGATTTAGGTGTAACTAGGGAAAGAAGTTAGGGTTCTTCTTACAACTAAGTTTGATATGTTGTCTAACTTCCCCTTATTTTATAAAAACATATAACATATTTATATAACTTTTACTAACTCACACCTTAACACATTTTCTTCATAAAAAAAATAAAATAATATAAGTAAACTTTATATTTGAAAAATTATCTCAATTTTGAGCATCGGTGTATAACCAAACAGAGCATATTAACTTAATAAATATCTTTAATAGAGTTGCAAAATATATTGAGAGATAGCTAAACTAATTTAATTTTTAATTTTAAAATAATTTCACACATTTAACTTTGATTAAGTTATGAATGTTTATTAAATCCGGTTATCTGACGACCTACCTTATTTGAAGTGTTGAATTAATTTTTACAAAATTGTATTATTTTTAATTAGATTGATTGTAAAATTTTAAAAAAATTCAAAATTTTAACCCAATTGATCTAACCAATTAACATATTCAATAGGTTGAGTTGGATTAAAAAAATGCAGTAACTCAACCAAATCAAATTCGATATTTTCTTAATGGATTAGATAATTATGACTTTCTCTCAAATCCTGCCTAATCCAATCCTTGAATACCTTGAGAGCATCCATCTTTGACGCTATCTTTCCATAACAAATCACTTAAAGGAATATGTTGAAAAGGTTCAAAAATCATCATTTTTATAATTTTTTAGGTTTAAAGTATAATTTATCATTAACCAAGTTCTTACATTAGAGATGATAGTATATTTTTAGCCAAATACATATTGAAGACTCGAAACAAATCACGTCCTTCCTTCGATTACTTGTAAAATATGAAGTACACATATTTAATGTTGACTCGGTTCTTCTAAATGTTTTCACATACATTAAATATCAATTTCAACTTGGTACATTGTCTCTAAAAGGTGCAGGGTCAAGTGTTTTTCCCCCTAAATTTCAAATATTCCTCAGTTTGAACTTCGAGAGAGATATTCTACAAAAGTTTTCAGCCAACCTTTTTGAATCAAGATTTAAACAAAAAATATCCTTTGAGAAAATAAGAAAAGAATAATGAAATAAGTTTTTCTATATAAGTTAAAACTATAATCACAAACTAAAAATTTAACTGTTTTAAAAAGTTAAATGTAATTATTAAGAACGGGTATATATTAATTGTGTCTAAATTATTTTTAGTAAATAACAGATTTACAGAAGAGAACCGTCAAAAAATTAAGGCGATCAAAGTCATGATCTATCTTCAGGTCTCGGAGCTGACTATGAAAAGTCATTTTGAATTTCTGATTGATAATAGACAACAAGCTCGTGTTAACAAAATTAATTAACTAAAATAATGATTCCTTATCTCACTTTTCCACCGTGTTTGTGCTGATAATTCAAGAACACCAAACATGAGAGAAGAGAGGCAGTTCAGCTCTCAAAATATATATAGTGTTTGCTTTCTGCCCTATAAAGCAACAAAATCTAAGCAAAAGCTTGTTTCTGTAAGCTCTTATGGAGAGCAGTGCTCCTGAATTGCCATTGGAAGCAGTAGAAGGGTTCCCCATGATGAGTGTTGTGGACGATAGCTTCTGTGTAACTTCGCCAACAGAAATAACTGTCAAAAAGAAATACTGCGGAGTCTTCTTAAACCAAAGATACAAAGTATTAGATGTTAACGGCAATCTCTTGTTTCAAGTTGATGGCTCAAGCCTAGAGTTTCGCAAGAAGAGAATCATGCGTGATGCTGCTGGTTCCCCTATACTTATAATGCGTGAGAAGGTAAATCTTTCTCTTCTTCATGCATGAATATCGTAACTCTTGTTGATTCTAAGAGTTGGTTAAATTTATCAGATCACCCATAAATACATAGTTTCGTAAAAATTAGATAATCTTGATATAAGTCTCTTAAAGATAACATTTGATAGTATATCTTAAAAATAACATTTGATAGTATATGTTGAACTGAGAGGGTTAGAAATAAAAAATCTCACTTAACTTGAAAAGTTAAATTAGACTTAAAATTTACTTTTTAATAATTATATCTGATCCAGACAGGACAATAGGTAACCTAAACCCAGAACATTCAAGGTAGTCAAAAACAATTGTGCTCTTAACCTAAATTTGTGATATGTCTATCTGTGAGGTTTTATCTAGTATATATGGAATCAGTCTTAACTCCGTGTCTGTCATTATGCTAATTAATTCAAATTTCCGTCCTATACTATTTCTTTTACATTATTCATTTACATTGATCTTCTATCTAAATGATCAAAGTCGGCCCAAGTTCGATAACCCAACAATATCCTATACAACTATTTGAGAACATAATATGATTACTTTAACATAGTGTCTCATTGATTGATGAGTGATAGTTTGAAATATTGGTGTGATATGAATAAGATATTGAGTCTGTGATGTTGAAGATTAATCTGATATCACTGAGGCATCGGTGGATGGTTCATAAAGGAAGAAGCTCTGAGGAGAAAGATCTGATATTTGGGGTTCAAAGATCGCACCCTCTTGACATGAAGCCACGGCTTGATGTGTTCATGGCCACCAATATGAATAAAGGTATGAGCAGCTTTCAACTTGTTGGAAGCCACATCGACAACTCCTGCAAAGTTTACAAAGGAGACACCATCATTGCAGAGGTGCGTACCTGCTTTCACAATTATTCTGCAGATTTTAATCTTCAGCTTTGCATAACTTGTTCAACTAAAAGTATGGTTGTGGACATTCTCTAAAGTGTTCTTTAGCTTATATTCTAACCAAGATCTTGTTGAAGACAAAATACAAAATAAAAGTGAGAAATTTTTTGAATTTTTACCTTTTTTGTTAAATAAAATTTGAAATAATAATCAAATTATTTTTATATATGTTTAGAATCTTTTTAAATTTGTCATAAAATATTTCAATCTTTATAAAATAAATATCTTCTAAAATTCTTTTACCAAAATGTTCAACTAAATTTATTTAATATAACTAAAGAAATTTGAATTTTTTTAGCTGGTTAGATGTGTAGTGTACATTGAATCTAAAAAATAAGATACATCTGGATTGAGTTGACTTTAATAAATTTTAAATCATGAACATGTCAGTAGTCTATGGTGGGTGTATTAGAAGTATCCTTTTTGTTTTAACTCTTTAAATCTAGAAAAATGTTCAAATTAAATAAACATTCCAATAGTATTTATAGAATTAAATTAAAGAAATGAAGTAACTCGAACTTCTTCTATAAATTAAATTAATTTATGTATCTATTTTCATAAAACTTTCTCATTTAACTTTTCAATAAGTTGAGATTAATTTGTTTTTTTTTTTTGTCACTGAGTAAATTATGAAATAATTTTAAAAGAAATGACTGATAAATTACAGCATGTTTGCAGGTAATTGATGTATATCCAAGGAACAACTTCAGCAATTGGACAGAAAGCTTTAGAGTCAAAATAAATGCAGGCGTAGACTACGCTTTCATTGTTGCCTTACTTGTAATACTCACTGTGAATGATTACGTATAAATGTGGAATAAAATTGTTAATTTCATTGTATCAATTTTTTTAATATGCTCTAATGAAATGCAATAAAATTCTCATTCTTTAAATTCTTTTAAATTTATTAGAAGAAAGATATTCGTTACAGTGAAATGCAATAAAGGGATTTTTCTTTAAACAGTTTATTCAATCCATATTTGCATGCAAATTATGAGAACACTTTTTTCATCTAATCTAGATAAGGCATTAAGGAAATTTTGTTTCCAGTGAGCATTTAATTTTTGGATAATATTTTTAAAATATGCTTATATTAAAAAAATAAGTAATATATAGATAACTAAGGAAATTGCTTATTTTAAGCCATTTGTCTTCTGCCTGTACTACCAGCTGAGCTGTGCCTCCTCCACCCATATGACAGAAAACAAATTGTTAAAGAATTGATGGACAAAACAGCAAGACAAACAGTGAATAATTTATTAAATATATGAACAGTGAAGTTGACCAAGATTTGTTCAAACCAATGGACAGATACCACGTACCACCAAGAAGTTAACAAGCATTGTATTTGCAATTGGGATATGGCCAGAATGTGTCACCTTTCAACATTAAATTTTTTATTTTAAGTAATGAGACTAGTTTTTGTATTTGGAGGATAGAGATCTTATAAATGACTAAAATGGATTTTACATATGGTAAAAAAAGTGTTGTTTATGTAGTAATCTTTTGAGCATTGGGCTTGTTCAAGTTTAGAAAATAGAAAGTAATATAGAGTAAACATAATTAAAAAATAATTTTCAGTGAACATAATTAAAAACTTAGGTAAATTTATTTAATTTTTATATCTTTCACTTTTCGAAAACTATTGTCATTTGAAAAGTTCTTTGCGGGTGACATCCTACAAATCAACATATTCAAAATAAAGGTTTGCATATTTGTTCTATGTGTATGCTTTGTGAAAAGTACGAGAAATCTATTCAGCATTTTTTTTAATGCTCTAATGCTTTGCATATTTGGAGTTGGGTTCGCCAGATTTTTTCTATTTCTCATTTCTCTAATAAGGATGATTTCTCTCTTTTATTAAAAGTGATGGTAGTCCTTTGGTTAAATTGATTAAGCTTGTTGTGATAACCTTTTCTATTTGGATGATATGGCATATCAGGAATTATGCTCATTTTCAGGATAAGATTGATGTTTCTAGGGCTATTTCGGTTATTAAAGATTTAACTCGTCTAGTGGGTAATTCGTCTAAAACTTCAATGAAGAATGATATGTTGGATTTCAAATGTGATCAAGTTTTTTTTGTATTAATACTCGTACTAGTAAAGTTCTTCGTCCTGTTAGCTGGGAGTTTCCTTCACTAAGTTGGGTTAAAATTAACACTGATGGGACTGTTAGGGATATCCTGATTTTGTTACTTGTAGAGGTATTTTCCATGGGAGTATGGAAGAATTTATTGGAGCTTTCTTTGCGTTTCTTGAAGCTCAAACTGCTCTGGTTGTTGAGTTTTATGGGATTATACATGCTATGGAGGAAGCTGAAAAGATGAGACTTACTAATGTCTGGCTGGAATGTGATTCTATCTTGGTTTGTGTTGTGTTTACTATTAGGACCTTTGGATGTTTCGTAATCGATGGAATACTTGTCTTAATTACCGTGGGAAAATCAGGTTTAGAGTTACTCATATTTTTTGTGATGGGAATGTGTGTGCTGATAAGTTGACTAATTTAAGATTTATTCATAGAAAATCTTTTCATTGGTATAATAGGATACCATCTAGATTGTTCTTAGAATTCTTTATGAGTAGGTATAATCTACCTATGTATCGTTTTTGTTAACATGAGTTTTGGTTTAGTCCTTCCATATTTTTGTATTTTTTTAAATATTTTTTTTTAAATATTTTTTTAATAATACTTTTTTCATGAAAGGATTGTTGTTACTTGAAATGTCAATATAACTTAGATGAATTGCATAATACCTAAAAGCTTTTATTTAAAAAAAATTAAAAACTCAAACAATTTAGACGATCTTAGTTTGTTTGCGTACTTTTATTTTACATAGCTACATATGCCAATTTTACAACAAACAAATAATAATGAGATCCAATACCATCCTAAAAATTACAAACACATGGGTGCATCGAATGAATGTCCTATTGTCTTCCTCTTGCTCTCTCCACGGATCAAAACTTTTATAAATGCTAAGAAATAGAAAAAAGTAGAAAACACAAATGATGAGCTTCTACTGAAAAGCTTTGTATATGTTGGTGGAGATAGCAATTACACTAGTTATTGCAGCTAGTATGATCATAACTAGTGCAATGATTTTGTCCCTTCTAGTTGCTATACCGTTAGAATCCCTGTCATTTTTTGAAAGAAAAACAACTTAGAATGGGGTTTTGTTTATTTATTTGGAAATTACAAGTCTTAAATGGAAGATAAATGAATAAGATTATGAGAGAAAGGAGTAGTCGATTACCTTAGAACAATAGCACCAGGGAAGACAAAGGAAAGGCACACAGTAGATGTTGATCCCACAAACTGAAAGATGTACCAAATATCTGGGACTGCTACAGCAGCAATGTAGCTCAAGACTAGTAACACTAGAGTGAGGCTCACAAATCTCTTAGTGTCGGTTGCTAATAGAGGCTTCTTGGAGAAGAAGAATTCATCTATGTTGGTTCTCAAGGAGAAGTTCAGAAGAGGAAAAGTGAGTATAACATGAAATCCATAACTTAATCGAACTAAAACATTGAGCAAGGAACCAATGGCAGATCCAGTATTCTGGTCAAAATTGACGAGAATATCAGATTGTGTGGAATCTCCAAACAAGAGGTAACCAAATAGTCCAATAGAAAAGTAAATGGCTGCACAAAGCAGTAATGCTAATCGAACTGCTGTTGTCATATCTGACGCATTGGCAAGTTCAAACCCAATTGGATGTACTGCAATGCAATTAAAATCAATTATCAGCAACCAAATCTTCTAAAAAAAAAAGGAAAGGTGGCAAAACCACCAGTAATGATAAGTACCATTAAAATGAAATGTGTAAGCTGTGACAATCACTGGAACTGCAGTAAACAGGTCAAAGAAAGAGGTTTGTTCGTCTAAACGAGGAATCAATTTAGGAGACTCTGTTCTTCCTTCTATAATAGCAATCACGGCTAACACAGTACATGTTGTAACAAAAGCCACAGCAAGAAAAGTTGATATTGCAGAACTGAACTTCAAAGACTCTGCAACCAATACACAAATGGTAGGACACAAAATAAAATGTTAGTCCTGACTATGCACATTCATGCACATCTCATATCAATAACAAAAGAAACAAAAGTTCTACTTCATTTTCTAATACAAATTTGACTATCAAACTACAGTGTAGACATTTTCACCTAATTAAATACCAAGAATCAAACAGAAATGCAATGAGAACTTACCTACACGACGGTACAAGACCAATGGAAGCAAAATCAAAAACAAGATAACTAACAAAGCAAATTCCCTTGAATTCCACCAGTGAACTCCAAACCACTGTTGCAAAACACCAAAGTGCACTTCCCCTTCGCGCTTATTCCCAGAAAACACATCCGCTGTTCATTGCATCAAAATAACACTTCAAATAATTACTACAAGTTCATAATTAATCTAAGTAACTCAAGTTAAGTTCATAATTCATCTTGGAACAAACTTTTTCAGAGGGATTTTCATAAAGACTTGTAAAAGAACAAAAATAGAAAGAAGTGCAATGACTTTCTTTATAAACTAAAATTTGTTCAAGGATAAAGTAAAAAAATAAAATTTATAAAACTTCTACAAAAATAACTTTCCCATGCACTTTTGTAAAAAAGTCAAAAAAACAAGTAAATGAGTTTATCTATAAGTAAATTAATTTTCTTCAGGGGAAAATTGTCATTATATGTCTTTTCATAGAGCTGCTATCAAACAATTTTGTGCATGACCAAATTAAACAACTTAAAAAGTAGGTTAAATATTTGGTTACCAGCAATAATAAGGTACATAATTAAACACCCCATATTAGTAACTACAACAGCGATCTGAGCTGCTACAGCTCCCACCGGTCCAAAGGCCTCTCTCATAACACCAGCATAAGTTGTAGTTTCTCCGGCGCGTGTGAACCTCATCAGGAACTCCACCGAAAGTTCTGCCAGAAACGCAATTACCAGAATCAACACCAACGCCGGAATCACACCCAGAACCTTCAAGGTCGCGGGAAGAGACATTATGCCGGCACCGATTATGCTGTTGGCGACATTGAACACCGCGCCAGAAACCGTCGCCGGAGGAACACCACCCTTGGAGCCCGGGAGGAGAGGAACGCGAGCTCCGGCCACCGGCGACATCCTGGCAGTGATGGAAGAGATGATTATTTGTAGGGTAGTGAGTAATGTACATGATTGTTGGATTTATAGTTAAATTTCCAATTATTAAGGTTGAGAGATTACGATAATGCCATTGGTGAATTGACATGAAAGAGAATTGTCGATCACAGATGGGAGTAAAACGTGGTGAATGTGGACAGCAGCAGAATGAACTTGGACAGGAAAGTAAGGAAAAGTGGTGTTGCTCTTTTTCCCTTATTGGTCAATTGTTTATCCTTTCAACCCAATCAAATATTGGTGCATTTAAGTTTAAAAGTTTAAACTAAAGTATTAAAATATTAAGAATTTGCTTACAGCATAATAATCTATCTTGATAAAACATTTAGATATTTATTACCTTTAATATTGGGTAACAAAAGTAAAATTAATGTTTCATTCTGTCTCATATTCCTGATACATTTATATATTTATTGTACTTCTAAAAAGTCAGAGAAGTGTGAGTCCTCTCTTAAGTTTTTCAAAAGAATTTTACTTGTTGTCTTCTATTAGTGTTTCCTTTAACGTAGTTGAATGTAATATATATTATTTTAATATGTATATTTATTTTGATAAGTGTGTTTATTTATAAAATTATGATGAATTTCTAACACTCAATTAATATTAAGGTAGGTTCTTAAATTAATCTTGATTTTTCATAGTTAATTATTTTATTAAATATACAAAAAAATATTTATTAATTTATAAAAGAATAAAATAAATATTACAAATTCGTTTTCTTAAAACTTTTTTTTACTATAACTCAAAAGCGTGTCACTTACGTTTTCATATTCTTCTATCTCTTGCGCTTTGTTTGTCTTTGCTACCTCCATTAAGTGTGCTTCCTCTTTTCTTCATTTCTTCTTTGCATTGTCTTCATGTCATTGGTAAACATTGTCTTCCTCTCTTCTTCTTGACCATTGATTTTTATATGTTTTTTGTTTGTCTTATGTTTTGTCTTATGTCATTGTTAAGGTCACTATTTCATTGAGAAGTTTTTTATTTGCTTTCTAATGTGCCTTCATGGTCGCGGTTGTCGCCTTACTCTGTCATGTATTTGCATTTTATTAGGAAATTTTTATTTTCGTTTTCTAGACTTTTATTTATGTTCCTCTTATCAGGCCTTCCAATATCAATCCATTATTTGTATTGTTTTTTTTTAGTTATTCAGAAATGTCAGATTCAGATTCAAATTGGGATGAAATAAAAAAATGTGAACATGAATGGATGCACCAAGAGATCAAAATAAATGTTAAAATAATGACATGTTCTTCATAAAACTTTGATTAGAAACACAAACAATAGCGAAAAAGAAAAGAAACTTAAACGCCATTCGTAAATGCGATTTATAAATGCGATTATGGTAAATAACCGCATTTATAAATTAAATTTAAGAATGCAGCTAAATAACTGTCTTTTTATCTCTTTGATTTAAGACTACGTGTACTTCAAATACGACTATATAGCCGTTATTTTAAATTAAAAATAATTGTTGTTGTTTTGCCTGATTGGAAGAAATGTATAGTTGAAAATCATGATAATGATAAAAAAAAAATGTAGAGACAATGTAAATCTACATTTAAAGAAAGAAAGAAATAAAACCTACCTTCAAAGAGAAAAGAGAAAGAATAAATAATGTTCCAAAATAAAATTCATATGTGTGAATTGTATAAAACATAGCAGATAATAAATTATCAATGTTTAAATATCTCAATAATTTCTTTAGTGACAATCTAGACAGGTCAAATAGAGTTAAGATTACAAGATGGGTTTTCGAAATTTCTTCTAACTTTACATAATATATTTTAATGAAAAAACTATAGTAAATTATATTGAAAAGGAAATAAATATTGAGTTTAAGATACATTGTTAATTATACTAAGATATTGAAATTTAGAATAGATATATTTTTACTCACGCACCAAAAATATATATTTCAACATAGAATTATTTAATTTTTTTAAATGGATTTATTTTCTCAGTTTGTAGTTATAATCCAATATTAACTATTAGAAGCAGTTGTGGTTTTTTTATTATAAATTTTATTAAACATAAAAAATATGTGGTTTGATTTAATTTGTTTTTTGTTTAATATAAACTTAAATTAAATTAAATTTAGTGGTTTGACTTGAATTGAATTTTATGAGTTTTTCCATTATAAAATTGTTAAATGTCTTGTAATGAAAGTTTTGTAAAAAAAATCTATTATTAGTGTGCCTATATATAATCATTTTCATATTTTTTTAACTCTCATATTTATAAGTTAAATAACATAATTTTTTAATTAAAAATTATAATATAAATTTGTTGTAATTTTGATAAATATAATCAAACTCTAAATGAGTTTCTCAAAACACAAAATTGTTAATGGTTAATTAACTAAAAAAGTTACGTTTCTAATAAAATTAACTATTTTGTTCAATTTGGATTGACTGAATCTAACACTTTCTCATAGAAAAAATTAGATAAAAAGTAAAAAGAAATATAACTCAATGTTTTGACAAATTAAAACACCATCAAAGGATAGGTTGATGAAGTTACATCTTTGGAAGTATTATTTTCATAAACCTTGTTCTTTTTTGGAGAGAAAAATAAATAGCTAAATTTATTTATAAACTAAAATAAAAAATAGATTTTATATAAATTACATGAAAATAAATTTTACAAATTAAATATAAAAAATTAATTTTAATTTTCTATCAAAAATACTTACAGAAAAATTTCCCTGAAAAACCCTAAATTTATTATTAAGCTTCCCTGAAATCAAAAAACTGTGCAGAGAATAACTAGGATTGTTTACAGGATGAATCAAAGCAACTAAATAAAAAATAAAATAGTTTAAATAAGATTGAATGAATTTCCTATTATTCAATTACACAAATGATATATTTTGAAAGAATAAGAAAACCACATAACCCTCTAAAAAAGCAATACATAATTATTTAAGAGTGTTTTAGACTACTAACTAAATAATAGAAAAATTACAAAAGTAATACATGATGTAAAGGATATTCTATAAAAAAATAGCTTGCAAATAAATAATAAAATCATCCACAATATTTAACATCATTTGTTCAATTTGGATTTAATGGAATTTTAAACTAATTAATTTAGATAACCTGACGAGACTCAAGATTTTGAACTTTAATTTATTTTGGAATCATCAGATGCATCAACCCTTCATATATGAACATGGTTAATTCTAATCATTAACCATCCCCTGGATTCAAGTTGGTCCATATAGCAATTCCGCTTGTCCCTACAGCAAAAACAATTACCGATATTGCAATCACTCGATCTTTTGTCTTTGATATGCCATGCATGTCCCTGCACTCAAAAGAGGAGATGAATGAGGTACAAACAGCTCTATTTTGCCATCTCTAGGTACAAACAGAAAACATCAATCTATATATATATATATATATATATATATATATATATATATATAAATTAAGCATAGTTATAGATATATAAAGAGAGGGAAAAATTGATAGTAGCATACCTTAGAACAATAGCAGCAGGAAAGATGAATGAGGTGCAAACAACGGTTGTGGATCCCAAGAACTGGAAGAAATACCAAATGTTTGGGATGGCCACAGCCACCAAGTATGTGAGAGCTAGCAAAGACAAAGTGAGTGACACAAATCTTGGGGTGTCCGAAGTCAAGGGAGGCTTATTTTTGTTTGAGAAAATAAGTTCATCTATGTTGACCCTCAAGGAAAAGTTCATGATGGGGAACACCAGGGCAAGATGGAGTGCATAGCTTAGTCTAACAATATCATTCAGCAATCGACCAACATGGGTATTGGAGTTTTGGTCAAAGTTTACTAGCACGTCGGGCATGATGGAATCCCCAAATAATAGGTACGCAAAGAAGCCAATGGCAAAGTAAACAGCCATGCATATTAGTAGGGAAATCCGCACAGCCATTCGCATGTGTGTAGCTTTTCCAAGCTCTGCTCTAATTGGATGAACTGCACTAAATCATGTGTAATTAAGTTAATCATAAGAAAAACTTTGGCATTGTGCTCTTTACACTTCTATTTGCTAAAATCTAATGCCCACTCACACTATCATAGGGTTGGATTTCATAAGAGGGAGAGAGATGCAGATGACTTGATAAGATTACTAAGGCAGTTTATGTATAAGAAAAAGTATTAATTGAGGTGTGTTTGCATATCTTTATTATAAATTATTGCATAGAGTTCTGGTTCAAAATTCAAAATGACCTCAAATCAGAGCATTCAAGGAAGTGGTAAAAAATGGCTTTCATGAAAACCCTGCAAAGGTCCTACTTTTCTAATTATCTTGTCCCGCTTGTTGCCCATCTCGCTGAACACCTCCATTTGCATCATGTTGAAGGTGGTTCTCCTCATCCACTGTGTCGCTCTCAGTTTGTCTCCGCAGATAGCCTGGAGGGTACTTACCTGTCACTAGCTTGACTACAGCTGGCATCTCACTTTCTAAAGGCCTTGTCTTTACTATCTTGATATGATACTGAGATAGCTCGGTTGCAATCATTAGTTGATCCCCAGTCACTGGTATTATGAATTGAAAGGAAGTAGGAGAGCTGGTTTTCTCTTTCACAATCCGTGCAATTGACAACAACAATGAAAATCTCGATCTTTTCAGCTTCCCAACCTCCTCTAAGCTCCAGTAATAGTCAAAGAACTGCTGTGGGTATTTGCATCTGATGATCTTCTCAAATGTTTCAACTAAGGGGCCAATTTCAGCACGCACAACTTCATGCATGAATACTGGGGATGATGTGAGCATTACACACTCATAGATCCATTTGTATGCACTCATGTCAGTCCAGGCAATAATGTCTAGGATATAGTTTGCCAATTTCCCTTTCTCTTTTCCCCTTTCTTTCCTCCTGGAGACTCTCTATGATTTGCTTGCACAGTTCTATATTTGAACCTAAGAGGGTCTTCACAGCCTTCACCATTTTCAGCTTAAAGACAGGCAAGATCTCCATGTCCTCTGGGTAACCTGCTAAAGCCTTCATCATAGCTGTTATGCGCCTGGAAAAGAATGCATTGTAGTTGTTGCTAGATACATTCTTGAAGAGTAGAAGGAAAAAGTAACCATGATATATCATTATCTCAGTCCTCTTGCATTTCTTACAATTCTTTACGTCCACAAAGAAATCATCAGCTTCTGACGGTACGTTCACTGTTGTAAGCCTGATACCCTTCTCAGATCAGACCTCATGTATGATTGGACCCAAGTTTATCCGTGTCCTCTTCAGGATAGAAAGGACACAGCCAGAAGCAATGTACGGTTCTCTGTTCGCATGGCATAAAAAATGGACAACCCATAAGCCAAATTGGTGTTCCAAGTTTCATATTATTATATTGTCAGAATATGTTGTAAAATGAGATTATTTTGTCTTATGGGTGTCAAACTATAATTTTTCGAAGTGTACACCTTATCAGATTCTCCGTAAACGTTAAACTGCTGGGTACCCACTACATCAGACTCTTCCCTAAACTCCATGGATGTCCACTTCATGATCCACAATAGTAGCTGCTGCTTGCCTCATCATATTCAATTCCCTACTCAGAAGATTCGAGCTTCGTTAGTGGTCGGAATACCAACAGAAGTTATCTAAAACTTGGCTTCTCTCTTTGAAGGTATCTAAGGGCTGCTTAACAAAGTAACAGCTATGGCTTCCCTGGCAGGGAACCGAACTCAAGAAGCTGCATTGGTTGAAGAAAAAAGGTCTAAACAACTTCTTGAGACCCAACAAGAGGTTGACCAGCTTAAGTCTGATGCTGCTGAAGTAGAACTCCTTCGTCGGCAGACAGAAGGAATGGGTGAAGGAGAAGGCAACGCCTCAAAGAAAAAACTAATGAGCCAGAGAAGTTAAACTTAAGCTGGATCGAGAAGGAAAAGACCTGGAGCACAATTGAAGAGTCTCTAAAAGACGAGATCGCTAATACTTTCAGAATGGTTTCGAAGGGACTAGGCCCTATACCTAGACCTTGAATCCCTGCAAGGTGGTTATTGACAGAAAACTAATACAGGAATCGGTTTAATTCTCTTGTTTGTTCCAATCCTGATCACTTTTTGTTCATTTGAACTCGTCAGAATATAAGAAGAATTGGGTATATGTTGTTTTCCAGTACTTACGCGTTCACCTAACAGATTCTCCCTCTAAATACATAACGACTTTGATGCTACCAACACACTTGAATACTTTGGTTTAAGGCAATTTGAACATTGAACCAGAACAGATACTTTATTCTTCGAACTCTCACAGTTTCACATTTTCTTAGCTTATCTTATAAACATTGTTTTACAATAAATTTCACTAAAAAAATTGGATTGAAGTGAACTATTCATAATCACAGCTAAAAGCTATGTTAATGATGCGAAATATATAAGTAAATTAAGTAAAATTAGCAAGATCTATCATTTTTAATTTGACCTCAACTATATATAATTTAGTGATTAATATATATATATATATATATATATATATATAGAGAGAGAGAGAGAGAGAGAGATTGATTGAGAAAGAATAAAAATTAATGAATAAATAATAATTTTTCCACAATGTTCTTAAGAGAGGAAAATAATAATTATTAGAAAGTTAATTAATTGATATTTTAAATAATCCTTCATCTGTTTGTTTATTAGTGAGGATTATAATACATCGAATAAAAGAAAAGTAAACAATCTCATTCACAACAAATTTTATTTATAATTTCTTCAAAATACTCTTAAGACTTCATATTAACACATAAATAAACAGAACATTTTCTTCAAAATTAAAAGGAAAAAGATGATATATAATCAGTAGAAAACTAAAAAATCAAGAAACTAACCATTGACATGGAATCCGAAACCAGTGACAAAGACTGGGACAGTGGTGAAAAGATCAAGAACAGTGACTTGAGAGAAATCAGGCACCATCCTCAGTGATTGAGTTTTGCCGGACAACAATGCACTAAACGCCATTGATGAGCATATTGCAATAAAGACCAATGCTAGTAGGATTGATATTGCAGAACTATACCTTAGTGAATCTGTTTACAATAAACATCGAAAACAAGACACAGGCAATGCTTAATTAGCCAATTGTTAAGATAAAGGGCGGCATCGGCAATTAATTGCTTGTGCATTTGGGTAGTAACAGTACTTACCAACACGACGTAACATAACGAGTGGAAGCATTATGAACAGAGCAACAATAAGAAGAGTAAAAGCACGAGAGGTCCACCAATTCATTCCAAACCATTCTTGTAGAACACCTAAGTGTGTAGTTCCGTTGGACTGACTTCCACACAGCACGTCTCCTTCATAAACCAAGCCAATGAACACAGTCAAATTTATATGTATAGCAGACATATAACAGTTTTGAAATGTAATCAAGTCCTATTCATACTTCACTTTGTTTTTAGTCCAATGGTAAGAAGAACTTATAATAAAACACAACTTATAACTTCTAGGAACTTCTATTCCTATTCCTAGTTTTGTTTTTCTTTCATTCTATTATTTGTAATTTAAATAATGTTCTTCTAAATACTAAATTCTAAACAGTAAACAAGAGTGGGTCTAATAATGGTGAATCATAGTTCAAATTTTTACTATGAAAGACACTAACCACGATGTAGTTAGTAATGAAAGACAAGTATTCTTTCTAGTTAATGATTACGTAATTAAAGTTGCAACCATAGCCAATTACTGAAGTACAATGGAGCAACGCTGTGCAAACTAAAGAAGATGGTTGGTGAGACTTCAATAATTTGAGCGTCATGAACAAGGCTTTCTCACCAAAATTAAAATTTTAAACTACCCAAATGTACTTTTGAAATCAAGTTATTAAAGAACAAAATATGAAAAGTTATTAATAAATTCTGGACCGCATAGTTTGGTTTAATTTTCAGATAATATGTAATCCATGTATTATTTTTTTTCATATAGTAAAAACTTCAATACATATAACGTAGAGTTTAGTTGTGATGGTATGAACAGCTTAATTATATCTGTTCTCTTCTAAACACGTTTTATTGTTAGCTAAAATATATTAGAAATATGTTTTTAATTCTCTGATAACTTTATTCATTTAAATAAAGTTTAATCAATAGTAAAATGTATATAAGAAAAAAGTTGTATTGAAAATGTATTGTTAACACTCGGATTGACAAAATATATAAATGCACATTAATCTTACTAAAAACTATTTCATCCGTCCCACACTAACAATAGTTTTAGCTTATTAAAAAAATCAAACTAAGTCATATTTTTAATAAACATTAATTTTGATACCTAAATTAATTATTCTGTTTCAATAAAAGTAAAATAGTTATTAAAGATGAGAGTATTAAAATAAAATTGTTTCGAAAAATAATATATCTATTATTGTTAAAAACTTAAATGGTAATCATAGTAATGGAAATTTTAATAATTATTTATTGTGTATCTTGTAATTTTATTAACCCACTCCCATAATTTCACCCAAAATACCGAAAGTGCAGGTAAAAGGAAAAGACTAAAAATAATCACAAGTTCCCTCTTCTTTAATCTTTTTCTACTGGTTTAGCAATTATTTGGTTCCAATAATTATAAAAATCTACTCTAATTTTAACACATATTCATTTTAATTCTTATAGTCCAGTAAAAAAAATAAAAAAAATATGCATAGATAAGAACTGCAAAAAGAAGGAAGAGGAAGTTACCTAGAATAATGAGATAGATGATAAGGATTCCGAAATTTGTTACGAGGACGCAAAGCTTAACGGCAAGGGATCCAATGGACCCAAACGATTCACCCATCATGCCCGCGTAAGTAGTGGATTTACCGGAATTCGTGTACCTCAGCATAAACTCCACGGTCACATCTGTTATCAGTGCCACCAACACGATCACCGCGAACCCCGGAACTATGCCAAGCACCTTCATCGTGGCCGGAACCGACATGATTCCGGCGCCGATCATGGTCGTCGATATGTTGAACACCGCGCCGCTGATTGACCCATTCGGCGCACTCCGATCCTCCGCCGAGTGCTCGCATTCGGGCGACAGGAGAGGCTGGACTCCTTCAGTGATGTTGGAGTGAGATGGAATCTTCATTCGGAAATCATGAATGTTGTGGATTGGAAGAAGAGTGGAGACACAAGCATGACACTTTTATCCTTTTTCTTCCCTTTTTTTTTATCATTTACAAAAAAAAAAACAAAACTCGTTATTTAAAAAAGAGATTATGAAGGTGGCCAAACACTTTTTCCCCTTAAAGAATTTTGGTAATTTGTATAGCACAATATATTTGATTCTCTTCTGCAATCAATAAACAATTATTAAACTCTTAATAATTTATTTTCCATGTATGATTATCTTTGTCGCTGGTGTTATCTATGATTATATCTGAAGAAAAATGGTGCAATTTAAGTGGTATGACGTGTAATTCTGATCTATTATGGTTAGGTCCGAATCATAGAAATGGGATGGAGTTGATGATTCATATCTTATCTTAATCGACTGAATTCGTATTTTCAAATTTCCTCCAAAATTAATTCAACACGGACACTCATCCGACAGAGATATGAACATGAAGATACGTATATTCTTTAAAATGTAGGATACCAGACACAGATCTATATATTATATAATTATGAATTATTCATAATAAATATTTATGTGTACAAGTATGTTTCATATATTTTTATTAGAAAAATATTTTTCATGGTTAATTCAAAAAGATTTGTTCTTTATTTTTATAATTATAATAAAAATTTATCCAATAAATTTGAGTTTTTAAAAAATTAACGTATTTATCTTGTTTAAAATTATGTTAGAGCTGTGTTAGAATTGTCAGAAATTTAACAAATATTTTATGAATTGGACACTTCACTGATACGTGTCGTATTAGAGTTGTCAGAAATTTAACAAATATTTTATAAATTAGACACTTCACCGATATGTATCATATGAGTATCAATGTCTAATACGTGTCCGACACATCATTTAATAGAACTGTGTGACTCTTACATATCAGAGTCTTATATAGACAACAGATGGACAAAGAGATCGAAAGTGCATGTGTTCTCTATTTGTCATACTATGAAACTATATTTTAAAACCATATACAATCGTTTAAATTGTTTTTAATATATATGACTTTACATATATGTATTTTTTTAATTATAATTTGTGAAATACTTACATATATTATTTATAACAGTTATAAAATTGAGATTTTTTTAAAATAAAATGAAATATTTTAAAATAATATTACTAAATTTGTATTAAAAGTTATCAACAATATTAAAATATTATATTTTATAATAGTTAAGAATTTAAACTTTTTTTTCATTAATAACTAAATTGACTTATGGTCAACTATGATTAAAATGCATTACTTATACTAATAATGATTGAATTGATTATTTTTTTTTCTAGTAACATGTATTTCAGGTTGTTTCATCAAAATGTCACTTATATGTCACCACCTAACTTTATGTTTATATTAAAACATTTATCACAAAATGAGACTCTACTCGATATTAACAATTTGGGTTTGTAGAATCAAATAGATAAAATAAAATAAAGTTTTATTGAGAGAGCATGGTGATAGACTAATATAAAGTTCTACTTATAAAGATATTGCATCATTGAAACTATTAAGTTATGCAAAGATAGAAGAAGAGAAAATGTCTTAAAAAATATAAATTTGAATATTTGTATCATGTGATAAAAAAACATAGCTCTCAAATTTGAATTATGCGTTAAAAAAGATATTGTTTTTACAAATTATAGGTTGCACAAAGAGATAAGATATGGATCTTAAAACTCTAAGATGAAATCTGCCATTTGTGAAAAAACAATTAATACCCCACCACCCGCCAACAAGAAATGGTTAAGGGTAAGATTTTCATGAACAAAAATTGAGAAGAAAAATATTAGACTAAACACTTAACAAAATAAACTAATGATGAGATGTCACACAACCTAAAAAAAAATGAAAAAAGAACTATGAATCTAATTCATGTTGGAGATAGCCAATACCACTAGAATGATAAAGATGAGTAAACATCTAACCATACTATGAATGTGATATTGCACAAACCTTATGTGACAATCAATCTCATGAAGCTTTTAACAAGAAAATATGTCATAGACAAGGACAATTCAATGCATAATGACACATTATCCAAGCCTATGAAAATGTGATGCATCAATGTACACTCATTTTATTTGTTCTCTCTATTATAATGATGAAAAAAAAATACAATTTTTGAGTTGAAATATACATGGGGAAATTAATGCCAAAGGTACAAAATATGTTAAAGAATTAGTGCACTATATAAGCATGCCATTGTCATTTATTTGGAAACACATTACTCTTTTGCAAGTGTTGTGATATTGTTAAAGCACAATAACGTATAAGAGGAATTTTAAATCTTTTTTATTTGGCATGGGACATCCAAATCCAAAAATATGAGATCTTTTACTGGAACAATATTTATCCATACTTCTAAAAGTGTTTACAAGTGGATTTGTACATCAGTTTACGATAACCCAAATTTATCCTTGAGGGATGGTCATCAAGGATATCTTATTCATCTTTGTTCTAATATCTCATATCATTGGCTCATGAAGGTCAATTTTATCATGAGATGATTGTCAATTTCTTGTGCATGATAAATTTTTGCAACTTGATGGATTTTGAGATCAAAACTAACCTCTCACTATCTTTCTCATGTAATTCCCTCTTCCCCAATCTAATAATTGTAGTGATCTAATTAATTTAATAATTCAAAAAATTGATTTAAATATGATTCTCAATGAAAGAATACTTAGATTACTTAAGGAATATTTCATGTCCTTGGTGAAATTTGTTAAGCAACCAACATTAAAGTAGATGAACTAAAAATTCAATGGTAGCTCCTACCCCATTGTTATAGGTTGAACAATGTTTTTACCTAGATCCTAATTTATAAAGAGTTTATCCATTACAATTAAAATTGTGATTGTGATTTAGCTAGCTAGGTCAAACAAGAATTAAGAACAAAATAAAAATACTTAATTGAATAACTAGTTTTGTTGAAAAAGGAAATGATTAACATGAGTCGAACAACTACATAAACCTCTAATAATAGGGTGTTTACTTGCTCATGGCTTAACACTTGTACCAACACTAAAAGAAAATACTAAAATACTAAGAATGTAGTGTGGTGCTTAGGTCTTGAGAGTACTACCCTGACAAGGTTCTTTGTACCATGTTTTATGTACAAGATTGTGTTTTGTGTGTTGTCTAGTTCTCAATTTATAACATTTGGAGTTGAGTTTTTTCTTTGTGACCTGTTCAAAGAATGTCTCCTAAGCAAAACAACAACAATGATACTAGCGACAAAGTATACACCTAACTCTAATGATTATTGAATTAAAGTGTATATATGACATGTCTCTCACTTAAGTGCTCGCTTAAGCGAGAGTCATTTGCTCAAACTACTTAAACGAGCATCACACTCTCAAGCAAGCAAATAATTCACTTGAGTGAGAGCCTTAATGTGATTCATGTGCTCTTTAACTTGTTTTGCTTAAAGGATTTAACTTTGCTTAAGTAAAAATCATTTTCCTTTTCTAGAAAAAATAAAGAAAAACAAATAAAAACTCAACCATTATAAAAAATATTTCCATGATGGTATAGGCAAGCTCTAGAAAAAGGCGGGGAGGTTGCATAAAATCTTAAAACTCATTCTTGATTGAAATTTATATTGTCTAGTGAAGGAAAACACACACAAAATTTATGTTGGTTAACTCCTAACTTTTGATATACATCTGGTTCTCCTTCAAGAACTATTGAGGGTTCTACAAAGTAATAACTTAATTAAAATCACTCTAAATTACAATAAGTACACAAATCACTCATAATCACGCATTTTAATCTCCCCTCTAAAATTAAAAACTCAAGTAATTTTTGTTACCACTTCTAATTATAAACTTATAAAAGGAGTTTATAAACATTACTCTCATAAAGAAGATGGATTACTTTACAAAATGAAGAAAACTAAGTTATTACATTCGCACTAAAAATTATTATCATATTAAGTGTATGTGTGTATGTTTATGAAAATCAAATTTATTATAATTAACAACTAGGATTTGTGAGTTTTATGCCTTTTCCTCTTTTTTTTCTCAAGTCCCTCTATCTAATCTTTGTTCCTTTTTTTGACTTCTCTCTAGTTTTTTTGAGTTATTTTTCATATTTTTCTTGAATAAATTCTACTAGTAAGACGATAATTGAGTAAAGATCAACTTTGACTTGTTAAAATTTGTTTTAGAGTTTCCATTTTGTGCGAAAGTCTTTCTACATTATTTCCTCCCTACTCCTTTTATGAATGTGTCTAAGGTTTCACGGATTTAATTAGTTGATGAATGTACTATCTCTAATGATTCAATATCTAATTAATGTTTTAGTTGACTATATGATATTTCCTTAGGATCTTGGAGGATTTTACTACACTTTCAACACTTTTGTTGTCATAGTGTTTGCATTGCTTAGTGAACAAGTAATAACTAAGAAGAGCTAACCCAAAATACTTTGTGTTGTTTAAAATTTAAGTGTTTTGTTTTTTTACTTATATGTATGTGTAGATTGATGTATATTATTGCCCGAGTTTAATAATAGATTGTTGGATTATAAAAATATTAAGTCGAACTTTTTCATAGATGTTTGATTGACTAAAATTTTGTTAATTTACGTGAATTTGAAAAATGTATTATATTAGTTTGGTTTGCTTTTAGGTGTTATACAACCATATTTTGAATGATAAATGAACATGTGACTTTGATTTTTTTTAAAATCATAGATTGATGTTTAAAAATCATTTAGGGATTTCTAAATAGTTTACTAAAATTGGGTAATTCGTTTATTTTTGTTGTTTTACGTATCTTGCTTGAGTGTCAGATTGATTGCTTAAGCGACATTAAGTTGTAACTTTGATTTCAAGTGCAAAACATTATCACTCAAGTGTTCTTTTGGTCCCTTGAGTGATAGTGCTAATTACTCAAGTTAGTTTTTTTGTTTGAGTTAGAGAGTTGTCGAATCAACTCTTTATCCTCATCAAATCTTATCACTCAAGTGATGGTGTGATGAGGTTTTACAATGTGTTATGGAACTTGATGTTGTATTATTATATACTAATTTAGGTCACTTAAACTTTGTTTGAACACTTGCGCAATGAGAGAGTTGATGACAATTCTCTCACTATTTTAAAGTTGGACACTCGAACAATTATTGACCTCTCAAGTGTGGAAGAGATCACATCAATTTTCTCTCCTCCTTCAACATATGGCTTAAGCAATTAGAGTGTGACACATGATATCACCAAACTATTAAAGTAATTGCTCTATCATCATTCTCTATATTTTCATAACTTGTTTTGTGTTAAAACTTTAATTATTGATGATTGATTAAATATTGATTATTCTGTTACTTGTATATTTTTCTTTTATATAAAGTGATTTTGAAATTTGTTAACTTAAAATCATAAAGTGTGATTGTTGATATTATTGTGAATAATTCATAATTGTGTATGTAGTTGAGAGATATTATTTAATCGATATTTATGTTTTGTATGAGTGTTAAGTTAAGAGGTTAAATGAGATTTCAATGTCTCATGATACATAAAGTCAAGTAAACAGAGTTATCGGATGACGAAAATTGATAAAAAAATTCAAGTATTAAGTTAATAATAAAGAATTATCGTTACTTTGATGATATATTTAATGATATATGTGTAAAAAATTATCTTATTATAAAATATACTTAGATGAGATGAGATTTGTATCAAATATAATAAAGTTACTATATAAACTAGCTATCTTAAGAAATGTTATTAGAGCCTGAACTTGATTTTAATAACCTGGAGGAGTCAATATATTATTAGATATATTTAATTGATAAAAATGCTAATTTTTTTATATAATTAATATGTATTTATTAATATATTAATTATATAATATAGATTTAATTAAATAATTAATCCATCCTTATTTTCCTGTCATATTTTGTGGCTTTCTTAAAATTTATTTTGACAACGTAAACATATAGCTTTTCAAGAATAAATATAAAAGGACTTACATAAAAATTTCATATTGTATTTTATATATATATATATATATATATATATTCGTTTAAACGGTTAAGGTAGGATTTTATCGGTTTATAAAATAAATAAGTTAACTTTTGAGATACTAAAATTTAAGAATAAGTAGTTTTACAAATACTATTACTATGCAATTGACGTTCAAATTATTAAAATAGATCAAGTAGTTATAAATAATTTAAATTTCGTTTAAGTTTTTTATTACAAACTATAAGACTCTAATTTTTTATAGTAAATTTATCATATATTAATTAAAAAATACAATTATTATAAAATTGATAATATAATAATATTATATAAAAAATATTTTAAAAATACTTATAAATAGTCGTGAAAAAAACTGTGTTTCTGCTAGTGTATATAAAGGTTTTGCTATACTGAAACAAGTAAGAAGCAATCGGGACATTTTTTAATATAATAATTATTATAGGATAGTTGGATGTAAAAGCTTTTGTTACTTTTTACTAATCTTATAACACGTGTTAAAATATTTAGAACCAAAATGTATGATAATACTTTGTGGAAGTACAATTTTAGTGTTTTTTTTCTCGCATTAATTTAAAATTCTAAAATTATTTTTTTTCTTAGAATTCGAAATCTAGAATTGAAAAATATATTTTAGAAAAAGAAATTTTGAATAAATTATTTTGGTTTGGAAATAAAATTCTATTTCGCATAGTGAGAAAACAAATATGAAAAATTATTGAAAAAATATTATAGTATTTTAGAAAAGAAATTCTGAAAAACAAAAATAAAAAATATATTCTTAAAAGACTATTCCCGAAAGATATTTTAAAAACCATTTTCTATGTAACACAGACACGGATGATACGACATGGACACAAATACGGAGATACGTATAATCTCTAGAATGTAAGACACGGATACACAGATCAATATATTATATAATTATGAATTATATAAATTGACCATAAATATTTATGTGCACAAGTATGTTTTAGATTATTTTTGGAGGAGGAAGATGTTTTTCATGACTGGTTCAAAAGAATTTATTCCTTATTTTTATAATCACAACAAAAATTTATACAATAAATTTGAGTTTTTAGAAAATTATTGTATTTATCATTTTTAAAGTTGTGTTAGAATTGTGCTAAAATGATGAGAAATCCAGCAAATATTTTTTGAATTAAACACTTTATCAATAAGTGTCCTACGAGTATCGTACGAGTGTCAACACAAACACGTTATTTAAGAGAAGTCTCTTAACTTCATATACCATTTTAATAGAATGTATTTCAAAATAATAAATTCGAAATATATTTTAACATGTATTATAATTTTTTTAAAACTAAATTTCACCTTAATAATATTAAAATTTATTAAGTGAAGTAAGCAAAAAGCCTTTTTTGGTTTGTAATGGATGAAATGGCGGAACGAGCGGAGCCCGAGCATATTCGGAATGGGAGAAACTAACGATTGTGGTAATTGCGTGTAACATTTTCATTTGTGTTACAGTTTAATTTGGTGATGAAGAGTTTGTATGTATGAAAGAACAATTAACGAAGACTGCATGAAGGAGAGGGAATTGATCGATTGATTCCAATAGTTGAAAACATGGGAGATCATTTGGCTAGGGCCCAGGATTTCGAGGGCAAGGCAGAGAAGAAGCTCAGCGGTTGGGGTTTGTTTGGCTCCAAATTCGAGGACGCCGCTGATCTCTTCGACAAATCCGCCAATTCCTTCAAGCTCGCCAAATCATGTAACCTTATTTTTCTCCAAATCCTTAGATTAATCATTATTAATGACCTTCATGTCGTGTTGGTTAAGGTTTCCGAATTTATTCGCGTTTCAGGGGACAAAGCAGGATCCACCTACATCAAATTGGCGAATTGTCATTTGAAGGTAACTAACTCATTTCGTTGTTTTGGTGTATTTTGTTTTTATTTGATTTTCTTTACGTGCTGTGACGAATTCTGTTGTTGTAGTTGGAAAGCAAGCATGAAGCTGCCCAAGCTTATGTTGACGCTGCGCATTGCTATAAAAAATCTAACATAAATGGTATTTTTCGGTTACAATTTACAAACATTAGGTTTATGTTTTGTGAACAGTTGAACATGTTTATTTTTGTGTATGTTCGCGTGCGTGCTCCTTGCCCGTGATCAAATTGTATAATGCATGCCACTGCTTAATGGAATTTTCGATGTTAAGGTTCTTTTTGTATCTTTTTAATGCAGAGGCTGTATCTTGCTTAGACAATGCTGTAAATATTTTTTGTGAGATTGGAAGACTCTCTATGGCAGCTAGATATTTGAAGGTATATAGCTTATTATTATTTTTATTTGAAGGTATCTTTTTTCCATTTGACAATGCTTTTTTGGGGCTTTCTAGCAGGAATTGTCGTGAATGTATCATGATTAGATTGAATTTTTTTGTATTCGCAGGAAATTGCTGAGTTGTATGAGTCTGAACAAAATATCGAACAAGCAGTAGTTTACTTTGAAAAAGCGGCTGATTTTTATGAAAATGAAGATGTGAACACTTCTGCAAACCAGTGCAAGCAAAAAGTTGCTCAATACTCTGCCCAGCTAGAACAGTAAGTTTTTTTCTAATTTTCTGCTTATTTTGATCTTGTTTGTTGCAGTGAACTGTGAATGCCTTGATAATAATGCCTGAAGATGATTTTATTTTATTGTTCCGTGTTTGTTCGTTACTATGTTTTTTTTGGTTTAGTAAGCTGGCATTCCTCTGTATCACCCCTAGCCTCTACCGCCGGGTTACGTGGTTTTGACAAATATTAGCCGATTGCTGCATTTAGTGTTATTCATATATTGATGTGTGGGGGTGGTTTCTATTTTAAGCACCAACTCCGAATAATGTAAAGAAAGCTATAGTTTGTAATGAAATGAACTTTATACTAGCCTTCTCTGTATGTTAAATAGAATATGAACTGTTCTAATTTATTTTATATCTCCAGATATCAGAGGTCAATTGAGATTTATGAAGAGATTGCTCGCCAGTCTCTAAACAATAATTTACTGAAGTATGGAGTTAAAGGACATCTTCTTAATGCTGGCATTTGCCAACTCTGTAGAGGGGATGTTATAGCTATTAGCAATGCATTGGAGCGATATCAGGTCCGATATTTTCATAGAATTTACCTCTTGTGACTCTGATAACATCACCATCTACTAAATTCTTTACAAATGTATTTGTTTGTGCAGGATTTAGATCCAACATTTTCAGGAACACGAGAATATAGACTACTTGCAGTATGTTGCTAATTGTGGACATATCAATAACTGCCTCCTCTGTTATAATGTTCTTATTAATGTTTGGTTTTATTATAAATTTCATTATTGCATGGGCTATTTCATTACTCACATTCCCGATGATGTACTAATATTGACAGGATATTGCTGCTGCAATTGATGAAGAAGATGTTGGGAAGTTTACTGAAGTTATAAAAGAATTTGATAGTATGACCCCTCTGGTAAGCTCCAAATAGTTGTCAAATGAACAATAATTTTTTTTTCAATATAGTTAATATCTGTATCCTTGTTTCCGAATGAACATATCGAAATTGAATTAACCCAATTGTCAGCAATTTAGTAATCTTGTTCTCTCTAATTTGCATCTACTTTAAATGTTCCCGTGAAATATTGATTCATTCATTTAAACATAGGTTGCAGGACTAGTACTTATATTGTGAAATTTGAGTCAGACACTGTAAAATTGTATCGAATTCTACAATTTTATTTGTGAGAAGAACGTTGAGAAAAAATAATTCTCATTACTTGTGTAGAGCTAGGAACTGTTGTATTTGTTAACTTAAACTCCTTGTTCTGAACAATTTTCTTTTGCATTCCATAGATAGCCTTACTCTCATTTTGATCAACATTGAGTGTTTACGTCAATGTTCTGTAGGATTCTTGGAAGACAACACTTCTTTTGAGGGTGAAGGAGAAACTGAAAGCCAAAGAACTTGAGGAGGATGATCTTACTTGAATTGGACAATAATCTTCTTTTGGTTGGATTTCTTGTTTGATATTTATCATCTTGTATTATGCTTGTTTGTCTAGTTGTTCATCTCACTACTAATATAAATTGTACTTTGCTTTGAGTTTCAATTGAAATGGTCTTCATGAATGCTTGAAATGAATATCTTGAGGTAGCTAGAGTCTGATCTGTTGATCCACTTTTATTCGATCTGTTGGTCATCATAACGAGATTTTATTGTAGCAATTTATTTGGAAGAATGAAAAATCTTCAGTCTCGGTACTATTTTCAATTAAGCCGTGCCATCTTCATATTCTCATATTTCCATAATTATTGTTTTTATAAATGAACGGTATGATTTAATAATGAGTAAGGGGAAAAATGAATTTCAAAAAGTCTAAAAATTTTCTCTGCTAATTTTTCAACTCATTAAAAAAGAAACACCTTGATTGTCATTTTTGCCAGTAGTTGCATTCCTACCTAAAGCCTGATTGGTGGAAGACAAGTTAACTAATGATGTCCAAGTTGTTGTGATTGTCAACATGTTAGTTGTATTTTAACTCTTAGGTGCTCACCTCTTCATAAAAATAATTCTATATCATCATCATATACACTAAAACTATAGCTAAATATATTATAATAATAATGATTATTTAATATTCTTTGATGTTTGTGAAGCAGGTAATCAGATATAGACACTGAAATAAACAGCATCGCATTAGCTGTTCCAAGTGATATCATCTTAATCGATAGTTATTTAATTTTTAAATAGCTCACTACATAGAACCGTTGAATCATTTCATGGTCCACTATGCACAATTGATGTCAGCTCAGCTCAGCCGACATAAAAGAAGATATTGACCTTCTAAACAAAACAAGAAAATTTATATTTTATACATCTGCTTAAACAATTATTACTCGTGTTTACATTACTTAATTATACGTTCAAAAAATATAGTATTATTTTTTCGCTGTATTGATGAATCATACGTTAGGAAAAAGGGCAGGAAAAAAGCAACCATCACGTAATCAAGAATGGTAAAGTTTACGAAAAGGAAAATATTATTTGACAACGAAAAATTAAATAACATCTGCTTGATAATTTGTTATACTAATATAATAATATTTTAAATTAGAAATAATTTAAATATTAATTTATTGGATTGTTTCACCAGCTTTGTGAAAAATAAAGATTGAATAAAATGAGTGAACGAAAAAAAGAGACACGATATTAAATAGAGTATTTGTCACGGTAATGGCTGGTTGGTTCCCTTCTAGAATGATAAGCTTCTAGATAAATTCAATTTTCCTTGGAACGCTCTGTTTGAATTTTGAAAAGTGGAGTAAATTAAGGAAGAAAAAATGGCAACATAAATAAATAAATAAATAAAAAGTAAACCTGTGTTGTTTAAATAAACAGTAGTAAAAAGAAAAAAAAACTTTTAACTTATTTAAATAAATAATACAAATTTTCCTTATTTTTTGAAAGAAAACTCCTTTTTCTTGAGTATTTTCACTAATGTTGTTATTACTGTCTAAATGACAAAAAAACACATGATATATCGTTGTTTATTATCTCTTTTTGACTCAACCACACAGGATGAATGTTGTCATGGTGGTCGGAAGAAAATATAAATATAATTTTCAATTTCGACCAAACAAATAAATTTTCAATATTTTCAACGTTTACCTCCTTTCACTTCTCAGGGAATTGGCATTCTGCGGTCCGTTTGACCAGATGCTGAGAAACTAACAACTCTTTCGTTCGTTTTACATGCGATTTCTTTGTTTTACGATGTACAGTTTGCACTTTCCAGAGTTTAGATTCATTATTTGCTTGTGAGGTTTATAAAGAATATATCTCTTCCTTGGATTCAAACGCTTTCTTCCTTTTTTGTCACCTTACAGGTACGTTTTTACTTGCTTGCTCTTAACGCCTCATACCTCCAACCTTTGATGTTATTGTTCTTTTCTTTTTTTTTCTTTTCTCTTTTCCTAGATGAATCTATTGGTGTTATTTGAATTAGTTTTGTAATCTGTCAGTTGATATTTTTGTTCTAGGGTGTGAATTTTAATTAATTAAAGTGCATAATTATCTGTTTCCTAGGTCATCGTCCCATATATTAAATAAAGTCTGAATTTTTGTCTCTGTGCTAATGAATACCCATGAAATTTGATATGGGTTTGAAAATTTAGCACAAATGCTCTATTCTTATCCTCGCTGATTTTGTTCCTACCATTGATTATAGGGTTCTGATTTTTTGATTGAGAAGGCTCAGGCTTCATATCAGAATGGTTTCAGTTGATAATGGTAAAGATGAAATTGAGGATTCTAATGGAATTAAAGTAAATGACTTTGCTTCCATAGATATTTCAACATCTGGAAGAACACTGGTGGGCAATGAAAACCCTCAGAGGAAGTTCCAGAGCACCTTGAGTTTTATTCCCAATAGGATCAACTTCTTGAAGTTTGGGTCTGCATCTGCCAAATTCAAGCGGCTTGCAACAGAAAAGGACCAGCTTTCACAGGCTGTGCCCTCACCGAGTTCGCTTCGCTTGAGGGAGCGCTTCAGCGGCATGTTTGCTAAGAAACTTGACTGGGGTTCACTCAAGAAGATGTGTGTTGAATGGATTAGGGACCCAATAAACATGGCCCTTTTTGTGTGGATCTTGTGTGTTGCTGTTTCAGGTGCAATTTTGTTCCTTGTCATGACTGGCATGTTGAATGGTGTGCTGCCAAGGAAGTCTCAGAGAAATGCATGGTTTGAAGTGAACAATCAAATACTCAATGCACTGTTTACACTGATGTGTTTGTACCAGCATCCAAAGAGGTGCTACCACCTTGTGCTTCTGTGCAGGTGGAGTCCACAAGATATCTCAAAACTTAGAAAGGTGTATTGCAAGAATGGGACTTATAAGCCCCATGAGTGGGCACACATGATGGTAGTGATCATTCTCCTTAATTTGAATTGTTTTGCTCAATATGCACTTTGTGGTCTAAACTGGGGATATAACAGATCTGACCGCCCGGCCATAGGAGTTGGAATATGCATATCTTTTGCTATTGGTGCACCTGCAGTCGCTGGTCTGTATGCCATTGTTAGCCCTTTAGGTAAAGATTATAATTCTGAGATGGATGAAGAAGCACAGGTTCAAGATTCTGTTGCTCCGAGGCTAGATCAGCTGAGAGTAAAATCATTTCAGAAGAAATATTCATTTGCATCCAGACAGCAACAGAGGGTTATTGAAAATAGACCACCACAGTGGAGTGGAGGAATACTTGACATTTGGAATGACATTTCGCAAGCATATCTATCACTTTTCTGTACATTTTGTGTCTTTGGTTGGAACATGGAGAGACTTGGCTTTGGAAACATGTATGTTCACATTGCTACATTTATGCTGTTCTGTATGGCTCCCTTCTGGATTTTTACCTTGGCTGCTGTTAATATTGAAAATGACACTGTTAGACAGGCCCTAGTAGCTACTGGGATCATTCTTTGTTTTTTTGGTGCACTTTATGGTGGCTTTTGGAGGATCCAAATGAGAAGAAGGTTCAATCTGCCTTCTTATAACTTTTGTTTTGGCAAACCTTCAGCTTCTGATTGCACACTTTGGCTATGTTGTTGCTGGTGCTCTCTTGCTCAAGAAGTAAGGACGGCAAATAGCTATGACATTGTAGAAGACAAATTATGCAGGAAAGAAGGTTCTTATAGTAGTGACCAACAGCCAATGTCACCTTTGCCTCGTGAAGATGTGGCATCTGGCACAAGTTCTCCTTTGGGTAACAACTCTTCCCCTTCTATGATCAAGCCATCTAGTCCTCTAAGTTCAAGCAGTTTCTTGAAGGAATATCGTAGTCCAGAGAGACCACTATCTACTGTAAAAGAAGAGCCTTCTGAAAGAGGTAAAGATGATCCAATGAACCCACCTACTCCACCATTAATACAAAGGGAATCTCTTGGTCCCTGAAGGTAAAAGGCACTGCTAAACATGGCATTATATGGGATGGTCCGTTAAATTTTGTGCTTAGTATATCCTAATTCATGGTTTTATCCACTCAGTTCTCACAGTGTATATCAGTCTTGAATTTTATTTTAGGAAGTACATTCTAGATGTTGAATTCAATCACATTGTGTAATTAATTGAGTAGATGTCTGCTTGAAACCAAGGTCCTTTTGTTTCTTTTTTGAGGTTTTCTTTACAATTTTCCCCGAAGATGAGATGATTTCAACGACAGAGGAAATGGTTGTAAAGAACATTGTACATTCTTAAATCTTAACGTGCTCCTTCTTGTGAGAGTTAAAATAAATATGGTGTATGCACAACCAGGCCTGGTTTTCCAAATTGTATTTGGCAAATGACTTGTTCACTGCTGTTGAGTTTCCCTGCTTGTACAATTTATGCTTTTACAGCTTGTTCAATCCAAGATATATCCATGAATGCTTCACTGTGATTTTTCTGTGATGTTATCAATCACAACAAGCAGCATCTTTTGTTAAAGGTGGGTTTTATACATTATATTGGAGGGGGGCAGGCACGAGACAGAACAATCTGATTTAAATGTATCATTTTAATAATACAATCAATTTATTTTAGTATTAAAATTGAATATGGTCTCATTTAAAGGGGTTTGAATATATAGATTTTTGGCTTTTTGTTTAATTAGAATTGTAATTATATTGATTATGATTGGTTTGATTTAAATTTGTAGAGAGAAAAACAATAAATTAGTTTTGTTTGGATTACAGAGTGGTCAAGTCAATATGAATGAATGACTATTCAAATTTATGATGTTTCAGTATTAATTAGATTGTAGTAAATATTGTGATATTGTGATTTCATAAGTGCATACTTATAAGTACATTAAACTAACATGCTTTTATCAATAAAATAGCATGTTGAAGTGGGTAATAATACCATTAAAATATAAATATTGTGATTTCATATTTTTAATCAAAAATAATAATGGTAAAGTACCACTCTGCTGGCTGTAATCTTAACTACCTTATCTAACTAACCAATATCAATTATCAACAACATTCTTAAACCTTAAATAAAAGAAGAAAAAGTTAGAAAAGGGGCCACTAGAGAAAGAGTTACAAAAATCTGGAAGAATCGAATAAACCTGTACAATACTAACCTCCTTTCTTGAGTGACAAGAAGCAACAAAATCTTTAATGATTTTAATTTCTTTTATAAAGGAATTTGCATTACCCTTGCTTAATGTTTCTGTGAGATGATCTACTAAAAAGATTTTCTTTTTATTATGTTTTGATCTTTAAACTTGATACTAATGCGATTATTCCATATTTCAACAATTACTTATGTGAATTTAGATAAAAACATGGTTGCTACCAAATGATTCTAAGAATCCTAGAAAAACAAAAGTAGGAAATTACCAAATTGCATCACTAACGACACTCAAACTAATTTCACAACATAGTAGCAAATGAACAAGAAAAGGTGATAAAAAAAAATTGTAACACTAAAGATTGAAAGATACCACAAGATCTCTCTTTCTAAGCATGTCATCATATGATATGAAGATGTCTCCATAAGATAAAAAAGCATAGCCCTCTCAAATTTTGTAATTTCACAAATATATACTTTTAAAAGTATGATAATATGATGTTAATATTACAAGTAAATTCATATGTATATGAATATAACTTTGTTCTAAATTGGATTAAATGATTCAATGGAATCTATTCAATAAATTCATTTTTTATTTTATATTTTATAATTTATATTACATTGAATTTCTTTAATAGACATGTTTAATAAGTATTCGTTCATGACTAATAATAATATCATATAATATTTAATATCTGTATATTTTGTTAAGAAAATCTAATTCAGTTGGCTGAGTGAGTTACGTAATTTCTTAACTTCATTTAATTTATATTTACTTACCACTTCACTTTTCAAAATCTTATATTAATAATTAATATTTCACAGAAGTAACATTCAAATCCCACGCGCAAAATAGCCTCATTGTCTCAACCTTTTGTGTACAACACTTGATCAACATTACAATGATTTGTCTGTAAAAAAAAAAGAAAAAAAACCATGTGCATCAGATTTGTCAATGGTTCAAAGCATTCCATTGAAAAATATATGCAGTTAGTTCACAGTTGTTTTGCTTATACACACAGTTTGTCAAATATGATACATTAATATTGAATGAAGGGCCTTTTGTTTTGAGTTTTTCCCAAGAATTTGCTGACAATGGCACTCTGGTAATTCTGCTGGACTGAATTTGTGTTGTCATGCAGCTTGTCGTCTTTCTCTTCTCCAGTCCCATGGCTTTTCAGGATTGTTTGAAGCCCATAACCCAACACGCTTTGCTCTGGCTTGTTTTTCCCACTAAGATAAGAACTTAAGAAAAATTAGGATACATATAACTTTGAAAAATAATGAAAGAACCATAACATTGGTTAGTAATTTTACTGTTTCTAGTTCCTGCCGTTTGTCATAGGCTGTGTAGTGCCATGCTAAACCCTTCTTCAACATGATTTCCTAATCACAAATGAAAATCAAAATGAGAAACTTAGAAAGTAATGATAAATGTATAGATTGAGAGCAAAACAATGAAATGATTACCTGTACAAAAGTGCCATTACAATAGATATCACCTACACAACGACCATAGCGATCATCTCCATAAACAAGGACCCTCAAAGGCTTTCCTTGAACAATCTTGACCAGTTCAGCTTTAGCTTCCTTTCCGTATGGCATTGCACTTTCTGGTGCATCAATACCCCTGCTTTATTGCTAGAGTTCATTACAGGCTTCCACAACAACTTAACATTCTACCACTAGTGCTTGTTTGGTCATTACCTTAATCGAATTCTATACTTCTTGGCTAGGATTTCCTCGTTTTGAATATGAATCACCCTAAATAACCAAACAATTAGAAGAAAAATATCAAGTATTGGAAGCATAGACATAAGAAGTTGGGAAACTACAAACCAACCGATATCCTGAATCAATTATCTGTTTGTGAAATGCATCAGCGTCTTCAAAGTTCCTTCGGGCACGTGCTTCTGATCTTCTCACTGCTGCTGTATGAACGTTGCCAGGGACAAATGCTGATTCTCTGGGGTCTGTTGTGCTAACATACACTGTTACGGTATCCCCATCTGCCACTGCTTTTGCATCAACCTAGTCCCATTGCAAATAATGATGAACCATGTAATTTTGTCAAAAACCACATTTTCAGCACAAGTACACATGATTTTATTTTATGGACTGCATAGAAATGTTATTCTTACAGGCAAGGTGTGCATTTCAAATTGAACTCCATCAGGCAAAGTTGACGGGGGTTGAATAGTTCCTTGAACAAGGGTGTGTGGTGGAGGAAGACCATAGAAAGCCAACAATCCCTATAAATTAAGCAACATAAATTTCATCCACAATGAGCTTTGTCTTTTCCAGTGCTCTCATACTTAATTCAAGGTTAGGAAGTTCATGCAAACCTCAACATCTGCTTTTTGGTGTCTTTTCAATGTCCGAATGATAAGTGTAGCTGCTTCTTCAGGTGTCTTAGGAGGGGGTTTTGCCTCTTTCCAAGCATCTACTAACTTTCTATACCTTCAAAAAAATTGTAAGATAACAGAAAGGGCACATATAGTTCAAAGGCAAATTTCTCAATAATCACTAGCAAGAAAATAAAACAAATTAAGTTTTTTATATAAATTAATCAGAATGCTAGTAAAAGGACTGTGGTGACATACCAATTAGCCTGGGCCTTCTTAGAAGACACAACATGCTTGCTGAGTCCTTCTGGAACCTAAAAGATTGCAAAAGGGAAAACATGAAGACCTCACAAAATCAGTATACTAAATTAGCTGAAAAGCATAAAAACCTCACAAAGTGAACATGCCAAATTAGCTGAAACACAGAATTAGAGAAAGTGTGAGTTCCTAATTAAAGGATTAAGGGAGCAACATGCATGCACCTGGGAGGTGATGTCAAAGTGAAAGAGATCATGGGCAAGTGCTGATACACCAACGGTGGCAGAGGAGACGCCGTGAGGTCCAAGTGAATCAGAATCACCAGCTGCAGTGGGCTTGCAGCAATGCCCGTACAGAAACCTCAGGGCGTTCCCCATGATTGAGTTTGATCAAAGGTTGAAACTTTGAGGAAATGGGGAAAAAATCTAGGGGCGAGAACAAATCAGGAATTGGGATTGGTCCAGAGAAAGTGCACCAAAAGACAGGTGGCGTGCTATGATTGGCTCTTGCCTTGTTTCTTACTTTCTTCTGATTTGATAATGTTGTTGGGAAGGAACTGTGAAGGTGCTCGTCAACGGTTTAACGTAAAACGTGGGTGACGCTTTTGATGGCTAAATTTACCAAACTACTACAATTTTTATTCAAAATATTTTAAAATTTATCTATTAGATTTTTTTTTTGTCAGTGATAATTTAAAATACGGTTTGGTTGTCATCAAAGACTCTTTTTGAGACTTCCTAATATCAATGACTAAAGTTGTTTTTTTATACTAATATGAATATGAATATAAATATAGTGATATGTAAAATTTTTAAAATATAAATGAAGATGAATTTATATATTATATAATTATAAAATTATATAAATTGATAATAAAGATTTATATATATATATAAATGATTAAAAAAAGTTAAAAAAAGATATTTTTATGATTGTTGAATTTTATTTATTTTTTTTATAATCATAATAAAAATTTATATAATAAATTTAAGTTTTTAACTATATATTTTTTTTTAATTATGTTAGAGTTATACTAAAATTATTAAAAATTTAACAATTTTTTTAAATTAAACGGATACATATGAATATGAATATCGATATCTATAACTCTAATGCAAAAAGAGAGTGACCATTTAACATTTAATAGTGTCCTTTCACAATTTATTTAAGGAAAAGTGGTGATAGTTGGTAGGAAAAGGTTTGAAAATAATAATTGTTGGTACTTTACTGATAGAAAGGGAAAACGACAAAGCAAGGTTATCATTTCAAATGAAAAGGAAAATGTGCTGTGAAAGACTTGATTTTAATTTTCCATCTATTTTTTGTAGTGTACTTAATTATATTTGTGTTAATGGTTATTTTGTTGTCTTTATTTTATATATTAACAAATGTTTTACTTTTTCACATAATTATGTATAATTTTTATTATTATAATATAGTTTCTTTATTTTTTTATTTTCTTATTATTGTTAACTAGACCCAACATTATTCAAGCATAATATTTTAATAAACACTTTTCAAATCTTGAAATGTGATAATTTCTTTTTGAAGTGTATGCTTGGGTGTTTAAATTTGGATTTATTAGATATATTTGAATAAGTATATAAGGCTTCGTTTATTTTCACTGTTTACTATGAATGAAAGATGTGAGAAAAAAAAAGACATAAATATATTATTTTGTTGTCTTGGTACATATATAGAGATGAAAGAAGTAAAAATACACATTAATCAATAAGGACTCAATAAGGATTCGTATTAGTAGTAATTTTTTCACCTATTTTTTTATTCTCATATTATTAATCGAAATATATATCTTCACTTTTCATTCTTTTCTCTTTTTTTTTTCCTTCCATTTTCCACCCCTTCTATCCAAAGAAATGAAATAACATTTTTGTTATATATGAAAAAAACGCATGCGAAACCAACATACATAATCATGAATTAACTGAAGAAAATAAACAATACAAGATTTATCGTGATTCGTCGTCAACTGTAACCTATATTTACACGGGCAACTATTAGATTTTCATTCTATCATCTTGCACACACAATGATTAAGCTCACTCACTAAACATGGTGCCTAGTCAGTCCAATCCAATTGGTCTTGGCTTCATTCCCAACAATCTCCCAATTGAAGTCACAGAACAATGTTCACCTACGTTTCAAATGTGTACTATGATTAACCTCACTAACTGAACATGGTGTCTAGTCAACCTAATCTAATTGGTCTTGACTTCGTACCGAATAGTACCGAACAATACAAGTTGACAAATGAAAGCTGCAGAAATTAATAGTTGCTTGCTGCATTCCTCTTCCATCTCTGTTCACTTGTTTTTTGCCAAACCCAACAGGGAGATTGTGGTTGCCAACCCTATCGAATGAGTGGAAGCCAGTAATTCCCAAATCAACAATTTGGAATAAAGTTTGATGCACCTTTCATTCACACAAAGTGAAGGATTCCATCTTTCAAATGCAGAACCAGATTCTTCACTGCATGCTTTTTCATATAAATATGGATGCAACTCATCACACTCTGTTTAACATAAACACCCTACCCTTTTTCTTTCTTCTACCTTCTCTAGGCTTCTAACATCAGAAACTTTAATTTTTTGTCATTTTTCCACTCACAGATAATTAGAATGGCGAATGTAAGAAACTTACTACTTGCCTATTTCATTCTTTTGCTTTCAGCTATATATGGCACAGCAATGAAACTCATTTAACTTTCTTGTTTTGTGTCATCAGGTGGTGGAAGTGAAGGTTGGTTTACACTGTGACGAGTGTATCAAAAAAATTCTTAAGGCCATCAAGAAGATTGAAGGTAAGTAACTCATTTCCAAAGGTCACAGTGATATAACTAGATATACCATGTTTTGTTTTTTTACTTAATAAGAAAGAACTTAGGTAAAAGAAGTTACTTAATCCTTCAAATTAAGTTAAATCCTATTAAATAAACTGTCATAAGATAAAATTTACTATAATTTGTGTGTGGCCTTGCAGATATTGAGACGTATAACGTGGACAAACAGTTGAACAAGGTCATCGTTACAGGCGATGTTACAACGGAAGAAGTTATTAGGGTTCTTCAGAAGATTGGCAAGAATGCAACCCCATGGGAAAATGCTCAACCCAATTGCTGAATTCAAGTTTTCTTTTCCTCAAGAAACATCTAAATTAAGGAGATAAATTATAGTGTACACGAGTGAAGTTAAATTCTATCATATATGTAGAGTTTGAAGAGGTATAGTTATAGTTCCATTTCAATTTTGTAATGCTTAACCTTTACCTCAGAACAAAAACACCTGATACAGAGACATCAAATGAAGGAAGGGATCAATAAAAACAATTATTCTAGTTATTTGTATACAGTCTGATTGTTTAACATTGTTTACAGTGACAAAAAGGGAGCAATATAACTTGTCATAGCAATAGTAAGAGTAACCGTGATTGTTGTTGCTGTGTTTGTCTCATATGATGTAACACACATCTCTATTAAATATACAAATGATGTTTAAGTATCAACCAAAACCAAGAAATGAAGGAGTGTAGATGAAAACCAGCAGTGTATTAAAGCATATGCAAGACTGCAGATGAATTCATGATACAACTTACAAGTACAAGCAAAACATTGATGAGATGTAATAACAGCTGCAGTTATCTACTTTATACATAACTTTAAAATTGAGAGGTTCAATTGAAAATTAGCTTAGCACATTGATGGTCATGAAAATAATCTGGCAAAGTTGACAAAGCATTTTATGCTGGAAAACCAAAACTCAGAGATAAATGGTGGAAGTCACAGATGGTGCTTTTAAAGAAAACAGGGTAATGGATGTTGGATAAAAATGAGGAGTCCTATTTGGATATTTAAGTCCACTTTTTCAAAGCACTTGTTGTTCTTAGTTAGTCAAAATTATATATTTGGTCAGATGTGTAATAATTTGTTACAATTTTATATTTGTGTTATACATTTTAATTTTTTTGATAAAAAGGTTTAGTTAAAAATTTGTTCTAAAAAAATTATCAATTATTATTTTGAAAATAAAGATGAAAAAGGAAATGATGTTCACCCAAACATGTTTTGAAGCTATATTTAGATTGTCATTTGCAGGTGTTTAAACTTATATTGAAAATAGGTTGGAAGAAACATTGTCTTTATTACTTATGGATTAAAAGTAATTTTTGAAAATTATGCACTCAACCAAAAGTTTGAAAACTCACTCCTGAGATTCCAAAAGTTCATTAAAGCCCAAGGACACATTGACCAAGAAATGCGTTTCCAAGCATAAACTAATACGTCAATTTAATTCATAAAATTATGAATATCAATTAATTTTAATCAAGATATTATCAAGTTGCAGCAGTGAAAACAAAAATAACTTATATTTAACAATTTTTAACCTGAAGTTTCATTTTTTTTAATTCCAAAGATTATTTTAATTAGTACTCGCAATTTTAAGAATTATTTTGGTGTATTGCTTTTTATAAACTCATCAAGTTGGTAAGTGACCAATTTCTACTAATTGCTAAGAATTATTTTATAGTTTAAATGTGTAATATTTTCACCTTTATTTCAAAATAATAAATGAATAGATACGAATTGATAATAAAAAATAGTTTTCACCAAACAATTAAAAATTTTAATTGTATAAAAAGTAACAAATATAAATTAATATACCACTTGCAAAGAAGCTTCCTTTGTTGCAATGCATATGAATTGCATTATCTAAATATCATTTCTTTGACCAAAAAGCCAAAGAGGGTATTGTGTCTTACTCTGAGTTACCTCTTTTACCTACAAATCTACGATCAGTTGTTGACCCACATCACTATGTAACTCATCGTCTTCTAAAATATTATATAAAAAAACTTAATATATACTTTTTGGTTCACTTATTAGTATGTTCTTAATCATGCCTTTTATTTATTCAAAATTGCCATAAGCATTCCAAAATGACGTGTAATTGACTTGATACTTCCATACACACTTTTTAACTTTTTAAAATAATTGAAGTAAAGAACAAAAGAAAAATTAAAATGAAGTTGAAAAATATCTTCTAACATTCTTATAAACATGAAATTCATATGTTAATTAGTCACACCCTGATAAATCATAATACTATCTTGTTATCTCCTTTCTCAATGATAATTTGGTTAAAACAAGAAAAAAAAATCCAGTTATAAAGCTTAAGATCTGGAAAATAGATGCATGATTGACAATTGTAACGGTGAAAGAAACTAAATTTATCTTATAGAAACATTACAACAACATGAAAATGAAAATGGAGAATGTAAAGAAATTTCTAAAGCCACAAGACTGAAACTTTTATGTATGTACATAAACAGTGGTGGTGGGCCTAGCTGATCTATGTACATGAACAGCGGTGATGGGCCTAGCTGATCTACCTGGGCTGGTGAATAGCCCGAGGACTAACTTTGGGCTTGACGAACTTTGGGGCCTTTTCAACATACCTAGGCGCTTCGGCCCAACCTCCTCCAGAGCTTCGCCATTTGAGCACCCCCAAAGACACCACCTCTTTTCCTTCTTCCCCTTCGTTCTCTTCTTCTTCTTCTGTATCCATTAATATTAAACAATTAATTAATTGAAAACATAAATATAAAAAAAAAAAAATTAACGAAAAATGGGAAGTAGAAAGTTACCCAGATCTAAGTCGAAGTCGAAATCAAAAAGCTCGTTCTGGTACTGGGGATCTTGGAAGCACTCGCGGAGCCAGTAGTCGCGGAACCACGCGGAGGAACGAACCAAATTCCACCATTCGTCGGAGAAATCCTCCACCGTCCGATAGGCGAGCGGCACGAACATTGGAGCGTTGGGATTCAATCTGGAGGAGGTGGATGAAGGAGAGATCACTTCCATTGCAAACAAACAGGATAAGGATAACAGAGACCACTGAAGAAAAATAGATAATAGGTGTCAAAGTTTGTGCTTATCCACTCGGAGGTGGGTGGGTATTTATAGCGAGTGTGGAAGCCAAAACGACGTCGACTTGGGTGTTGGGAGCATTGCACACGTGACACGCGTGAGCCTCCACTTCGAACACGGTTTTTGGATCAGCCACTGTTTTGAGATATTTTTATCACATGTATGGTTCACTTCATGGGTCATGATGATGGATGGCATCCTCATTCTCATTGTATTCATCATACATAGATACATTGGAGACAAGGTTACACACTTACACGTCATTTTTTGTCTGTCCTCATCTTCTTGGAGTGCTAATTGTACAACTAGGTTTGGATCTACTTTATTAACTGCTGCATTTTAATTAATTATATAGTCATTACATCCTTAATTGTTGCTAATTATTAAGTTCTAATTTTAATTTTATGTCATCTATACATACTAATTATCTTTAACAGGTGATTATTTAATTATGTTAATTTCTTCAAAGGGTGTATGGTTATTTGAGAAAATAATTAAATGTAGAAGTTGTACGATAAATCTCTGTGAGAAAGAAAACTTTTACAAGATATTATTTTAGGGCATAATTTAATTTTTAAAAAAAATTGGTTAAACTTATTTACTGGCAATATTGGTAAAATGTGTTGTGTTATTTAAAATTACTATTATTATTATTTTCAAGAAACCCTAATTAACATATTAGTTAGAACGAGTTGATAGTGGATATTTCACCGGACTAAACCTGTGCAAGGTTGAAATGATTCAAAAAATTAGAAGTAAAAATATGTTATGCAATATAATATATATTATCTTTGTAAATTTTAAAGGTTAATTAAAAAACGAATAGAACCATTATATTGTGTCCTATTTTTAAAATTAAAATTAACCTTGTATGTAAGTTGTGTTTAGATTTGAGTTGTGTCATACATTAATGCTAGTTATAATTAATCTGGAAGGAATTTAATAAAGACTTACCCCAAAAAAAACGAAAGTCTAATATAATATGTAGAGAGGAAACGCGTTTTTCTATAGGAAGAAAATTAGGAAGTAAAGAAGGTATAAAGTAAATTATTTGAAATCATGTATAATATTCCATAAAAGATAATTTTTTTATAATTTTTTAGTATTATTTTTAATTAAATAATTTATTATTTAATATAATACATGCATATTGATCCAATCTCTCTAAAAGTAATTGTGCAACTTTTTAAGTAATATTTGCATAACATAAATAGTTTTAAAAACAAGTTAATTTTATTCCTACAAATCTAAGTATACAGCATAAATATATAAATAGTTTTTATTTCATTTGCTTTGTAATAATCAAGAGTAAAGGGAGATAAAAAAATCACTTTTCATCATTAAAATTAAATTTTTGTAGGGTGATTGTGTGTGTGAGAAATAAAACAGGCCATTAATTTGAGTATATTATTTTCTTTACTGTTATAATCAGTGGTAGAAAAAAATGAAAAATATGATATGTAATAAATTTGTGATACAGATTCAATAAACTATGCAATTTTGAGGTAGACTGTTTCTTTAAACTGGAATCTTTTGGTTTCATGGTAGAATGTCTTGTACTTGTTAGGCCAATATGTTAACCATATCCAACCTCTTACCTCCCACTCCATCGTCTTCCCCACAACACCTTTATCCACTTTCCAACACACCCTTTCTCCATATTCATCACCTGCAAAAATAACCCCTCCTTGCCTAGTGAAAGGACGATAAACACTTGAGTACCTGTCTTTGAACCATGACTTTGGGTTAAACATCGCAACCTTTGAAGGCTTTGACGAGAACACTTCCTTCCCATCGGTGCTATCATGAAGAAACCAGTTCAAATTTCCACTGTACCCATTAACAGATTCTTCGAATTTCCACGGCTTTAAGCTCACAGTTGTGGATTCTCCTGCCGATACGCTGAGTCCCATATAAGGGTTCGGTGGATCGAACGAGGCTTCTATTCCTTTCTCCACTCCAAACTCTATTACCGGATTCTCCGAGGATTTCCCAACTGATACACTCAACACTTGGTGTTGAAGCGTGGGGGTTAGTTGCAGCGAGATTCTTGAAGGAAAATGTTTTTCAGCTGCACCTGCTCCTCGCTCTCTCATCATACTGTCATCTACTAGTTTCAAAACATCGCATCTTTCCACAGAAGCGTAAATATTTCAGCAGTTCAACATGATAAAAAAACAAACGAAGAATGAAAACACCTTCATATTAATTACCTTATGTTGTCAATGTTCACCACGATTTCGACCCATTTCTCTTTCATTATGACTTTGTAGTTGAATTGAAGAACGCCTTCAAGTTGTTGATATTTGAGAGAGAATTGAAGTCTCTCGTCAGGTGGATGGTTGTTTGCATTCACAACATCCATGCTTATGACGGGGCAGTATAATTGAACTTTCCATAACCCACCTGTTGAGAATGCATAAGAAAATAGAGGTGATGGAGTTCTGAAGGTGATGTGACCATTGGGATGTGTTTCTTGGAGCTCCACAATCCAATTTGTGATTGCAAGGTTCACGGAACGCATCCACTGCTCTTCTAAGTTGGAACCCAAGAGTTTCATTAGTAGCTTCGATGCTTGCCTTGACTCACACCCTGCCAGTTGTTCTTTCAAAGTGCTGAGACAATTATAACGAAGATCAGAAGGGGCTTCGTATATGCAAACTAGGAACAAGAGAGTGAGGAAAGCAAGGTTGAAAATGTCTTGGAAATTAGAAATAGAGTCAAGTTTGGGAAACTTGATATAGGAAACCTTCTTCTTGTTGGAGCCATAATGAAGGATATCTTGTATGAAATTAACAAGGAGATTGGAAATGGTTTCACCATCTGTTAACCTCATGGTTTTGGTGTTAGGTTTGAAAGGTTTAGAGGTCCAAAGAGATATAGGGATGCTGAAATCTGCCACAATGGCTAAAGAGAGACTTGAGGATTGGTGGTGATTTTTTGCTATGATAAGATTAAGTGATGGTTGAGATGAGTTTGTGGAACACATGCTCATAGACATGGAATCTGTTTTCCATTCTGAGATTGGTGGACTGTTTTGAATCCATGAGAACACATCAAGAAATCTGTAATAAGCCATGGCATAAACCTAGCTAGGTGTTGGTTGTGGGGCTTCAGATGTTCGTCAAGTTCTCTATTTAACAGACGAAAAGTAAATTAGCAAAGATTCTTGTTGGGCAAGAAAGGTCAAAAGTAGTAGTGCATGTGATTTGTATGATGATATTAGAATTTGGGAAAAGCAAGATAGAATATTTGTAAGTAGAAGATAAAGACTTTTTCTTGTGTTCTATCGTTTCCCTCACATATGGTAACTGTCTAAAAATGCATGCATGATTTTAGCATAGCTACAAGACGCAATAATAAAACCAAAAGTGGAATCATTTATTTAGATAGGATTGTTTAACTTTGCTATAGTTTATATTTTAATTTATCTCAACCCAGTTTAGTATCTAATATTCTTTTAATAATTATGTATTTTAAATTGAAGATGTGTCAATTGCTTACTGAGAAATATTTGATTGTCCACCACGTTAGTAGCATTTTTGTGGTTCTTTACGTGGCTTCACTTTGAAGCCTTTGAATCTGGTTGCAGATAACACTATGTCTCTGTAATGGAAATATTCGTTATTCACTCAATAAGTGATGAAATTCTCTTTCAACAAATTATGACAGAAAAATAACATAAAATAAGAGAAGGAAGAGCAATCATAGATTTACATTTATTACTTGACGTGTGGCACTTGAAGGGCAAGGGCATCTTTTGTTTGTAAAATGGGCATTGGATTCTCTACCCACATGCGTGAAAATCTTAGCTAGATATAGTGCTTATTTAACCAATATACCTAGTGTTTTAGCTAGGAAACTTTTTTAGTTGGAACTCGGATTCGTGTCTAATGGAATGTTTGTCAATAATAGTTCATATTCGCAAGTTGCTTACTTTGTTAACATTTTCCATTTGTGCATGTTAAATTGTTAATAACGTTCATGAAAGGATGTCACTAACAAGGAGAAGGATGGATTATAGGTGATATATATATTGTTCCTTCAAATTTTTCTTTGGTGCGTTCCTTCAGAATTTTGGGGATCTTCGGTCTTTTTGAATTTTTGATCTTTAATCTTCTGAGCAAGGGTACAAGATGTTTAAATGAATTTAGATTTGACTAAGGATATTAGTTTATGGTTCAAATTTCATTACATTCAATCTTGAGAAGTTCACTTATTTGTTTGGGTTTTAAGTTGTATGGGCGAGTAGGCTGGCCAGTTGCTCTTTAATCATAATTTCTGACATGTTTATCTTGTGATCTTTGTTAATAATATTGTTAGGTTTCATACACTATTGAAAAGTCGGAAATGTAATGTGCTGAGATGTCGAAATGCCACATAGGTATACGAATACTCGACTCTCAGAAATTCGACAATTAATACATATATATGTAAACATCTGAGTTCGAATGTACTGTTCGACAATACATATATACATATACATGTATGTATCTCTATATATATATATATATACACACAAATATGTGTCATACATATACATATAAATAAATAACATTGTGTTTAAGAATGTTAAACTTAACATAATAGAATTATTTATTGTTCACACAAATAAAAAGGTGGTCATTGATAACTTCCAGATTTAAATTGGCTAAGTACTCTTATGCTGAATGGTGTTTTGACCTTATTATTGATTAAGATCTATAAAGAAAATCACAATAAGGATACACAATGTATAACTGTTTTCTTTTTGCTTAAATATTTTGTTTGCTCTCACTTAATCTTAATATTAGTCAGGGACATTGGTTTTGTTTCTTCTGCAGATATACTCTGTTTGCGGATTCTCAAAACAAATCCAAGCTATGAGAGAGTTTTCTATATCATATATGCCCTCAAACTATAGCTACAATTGAACTTTGAAAGGAATATAGGTGCACCAATGATCAATGATGCAAAGCCAAGGAGACAATTTTAGTCTAATAATAGACATAATATATTTGGTATTGATGAACATGAAGCAGAGAAGGATGCAAAGGTCCCAAGGTGACATTTTTTTTCCCCAAAACAAACACTTTCATGAAATTCTACTAGATAAGACGAATGGTAAATAGCCTGAGGCATCAATGGGACTTTTTTTTATGGGATAAATTTTGAATGTATATATATTTTTTTGGGAAGTTTACATTGATAAGTTTTTTGTAGTTTGACTTGGGTGGATATGGATGGGATCATTGGTCAGTTTGCTGCTGAAAAATGGATGAAAATATGTAACTTTATGCATATTAAACTAAAAAGAACAGGAATATCGTCATTCTATTTTTTAAACATTGTTAGATTTTTTTTTAAAAGGTTGTAGTACTCTAATTATTTTTTTTTTCTTTATAAAGGGATTAGAGTACCCTATAACATTGTCATAGCGACATTATGATGCAAAACCTAAATCACTTTATTAAAAGACATAATATCTATTAATGTTAACCAATATTTGTTAATCTAATATACTAATTAACTTTTAATTAACTATCTTAATTATATTATGCTTTCGTGTTACATAACTCTATTTTATTTTATTAATTGTATTAAAGAACCAAGAAATTATTATATTATTTTGCATACGATTACAATATTTCTAAAATTACATTTTTACTACACGAATTAAACTAATATTTAAGAAAAAATAAATGTGCCTTAATATAATGTATGTATTATATATTACAATTTACTTTTGTTTTCACAGCAATATATTAGAATTTACTTATTAATATAGTTATTATAGTAAGGTAACTATATATTATGATGATTTTTAATACTAGAATTACAACTTTAATCATTAATATAACTTTTTTTAGTGTTAGTTACTCAATAAAATAATCTACATTAGAAGACCGAGAGACTCTCCAATTATTTTTAATGGAAGGATCCACTAAAAGGAATATTACACTTACAAAGTCTAATGTAGATGAGAAAAGGGTTTAGTAGAGGAAGAAAAAATTTGGAAGTAAAGAAAGTATATAGTAATTATTTCAAATGAAGTGTATTATGGTTTTTGAATGGGGAGAAAGCTGAAAGTTATATTCTATTCTGTTTGATTGATAATGGAAAATATGAATCATAAGTCTGACACAGTTTGGAATATTTAATTTGAAGTGTTATCCACTCTCATACACGCAATTCATCAAAAGAAAAGGAACGAACCTTGGTGAATTATGAATTTATGATGATCACGAAGGGTATATACCCAAATGAATGCTTATGTTAACTATTTTCTTACTCTTAACCAACTTTAAAGAAAAGAAATATATATGCTTCCATTTCTGCTTTGCTGCCTAATCCATTAAGTTTCAACGTATTCATTCGTATCGATATATATCAGTAAACCTAAGAATATATTCCTACTTTTGGATTACAAATACTTAATACTTTTTTATAGAAAAGGAAAGTGTAGTTGTTGTATACACAAGGAACTATACTCTTTTTTACGTTACATGTTACATGATACGATCTATTAAGAACACTTAACATTACAAGATTTTAAGGAAATTCTCTTATGGATCAGTTCGTCTTTGTTTGATTTCCTTTGGAAGATTAAAGTTTTTTTTGGAAGACTAAAACTTTGTCCTCAATTCAATTTATTACTTGGTTAATTTAATTGTTTATGAGGATAATTTGGAAACACTAGGGGATGCAGTTGCTAGTAACTTATGTTGTTTTTGTAGGCTTAATGTAGAGACAACTTGTCATTTATTTTTTAAATGTAAATTTGTTTGGTTAGTTTGGAACTAGTGCTACGTTTGGTTGGGGTTGGCATCGATGGATCATTTTAATCCCGCCTCACATTTCTTACATTTTAAATTGTTAAACATACTTGTTATGGCAATGATGTATGTGGATGTGTTTGAATTGCAATTGTTGGTGAAATTTGGAAACATTGGAACAAACACTTTTTAAAAGGCGAAATGATTAATCATTCTGGAGTGTTCACATTGGTTCAATTAAAGGTATGGTCCTGAGTTACATCTAAAATAGCTTATGCCTAGCTTTTTTATTCCGATTGGTGCTTTGTCCCTCTGACTTTTATGTTTTTTATTAAGTGATTATGAACTTCAAGATATTTTCTCTATGTAGTATGAATGTGTGGTGTTGGTTTGTTATTTGGTGACTTGTTTTTTTCGTTTAGTCTAATAGGCTTTTTGGCAAACTGTAAGGGAATGGTGAGATTTGTTATATTGTGTTCGGTATAAGGGTTGGATCATCTTCGAAGTGGTTCATATTATTTATTTTTTATTGTTGATAAAATAACATAACACTTAACAAATTATTATTTTATTATAATATAATGTTTTATTCTAAAAAATAGTTATAAAGTAATTGTTTTTTTTATTATTTGGACTGCAAACTTTATTGCCTATACTATTACTGCATACTACCACATTGGATACAAAAGGATTTAGATTTAATTAATTGTCAGATTAATTAACTAGTAGAATTAGACACTTTAATATATCCTTTTAAACCTTTAATTTAATAGCTTGAGTGGTACTAAGAGAAATTATTTATATTAAATAAACCAAATGTTTAAGGATGTTTTCTCAGTGTGTGAAGATTGATTGTATAGAAATTAGGCAAATTATGAGAAACCTAAGCCTTATGGAATGGTTAGGAATGAAACCAGGTTCATGAGCGTGCTGTTTTCTAATTAAAGAGAACTATAAATGATAATGACCCTTCTGTCGTAAATAGGAATACAACCTTATATAAGACATAAGATATTGAAGTTAGACCCTATTACTAAATTTGGTATTCATTTTTAACTATTTGTGTTAAATCGTTTCTTAAAATTACTTCATATATAAATATTTTAGAAAGTAACACTTTTATACTATTCATAACAAATTTAATTTATACAGATATTGATTTTCACTTTCAACTAAATTTAGTTTGTTTTTTTATATTAACTTTATCTTGTATAAGTTTCTTTACAATTATGATAGGATCATATCATGTTGATCTAATAGAAGAGACGTAAATTTTCACTTTATGCGAGATCTACCAATGTTGCGTATAAGTAGTTTGTGTCTTAATTCTATAACAAAACACGACACGGGTGTATGTGTTTTAAGCTTTTCTGAATCCAATAATGGAATTCATTCCCAATTTCAAAGTGATTTGTGGGTGAAGGATTTTGTGATTTTCGTCCAATTCAATGGAGTTTTGGAAAATATTTGCCTAAATACCTTAGGGATACTCTTGTCTCTCTTTTGAGGGTCACCATAAAAGAAGCCTTAAATATATAAATACATAATTTTGAAACTATATCAATTATTAAATCAATAAAAATACACTACAAGAGAATCCGTAATTACTAACTAATTAGTTAAAGAAAATCCAAGTCATTATATTGATTAAGTTAGATATTACTTTATAAATTAAAAAATTATTGATATTTAAAGTAGTTTTTATTAATAATAAATGTTTATGAAATAATTTGTAAATTGATATTTAACATTAGTTACCAAAAGTTTTAACTAAATTAGTCACTAATTTAATTAAATAATAATTTCAAATATAAAGTAGTTAATAGGTAATATTAAATATCAATTTAGAAACTATTTTATAATTTTTTATTAATAAAGAAATTATTTTAAATATTAATAATTTTTTAATTTATAAAATAGTATTTAACTTAATCAATACAATGAATAATTATTTCTAGTATTTAAATTAGTTTTATTTGAAATCTAGGTTAAAATGGGTAAAGTTTTTAATTTATTTAACTAAAAAAAGGTCATACTACAATTGTATCTTAGAGACTCATTAGTAAAAATGTGACAATAAATAAAGAAAGAGAAGAGGAAAAAGCATTGAGATTTTTGCATACTCACCAAACTACATATTTTTGAATGACGATTGAGAATTTCTTCACCGTTAGATCAAATTGATTTGTGGACACGAGGTTTATCAAAAATTTCGTAGGTTTCAATTGTTAGATTGTTGACACAAGGTTTAGAATGAGATAAATGGTGCTCCTTTCTTGGAGTTTTTTTATTTCTTTTTTTCTGATTTTAGAGATTTTTTATTATTTTTTGTTGTTGATTGAATGCATTATTTGTACTTGTAAGAGAATATAGGTTTTTATTCTAGTTAAAGATTTTTGTATTTCTTGTCCTAGGATTTTTCTTATGCGGATTTACTTTTATGTGAGTTTATTTTTGTGATTCTCACACATTTTTGTAAAAATTGAGAAAATTTTATTCTACTACTTATTACTCTGTTTTAAATTATTATTTTATTAGTTTGATACATTTGTTAACTTATGGCAATTGTTTCCTGCACCCAATCAATTGTGACTGGCACCCGATACACTTTTAAAAATCCTAAAATGTCCTTGTCTTCTTCATTTATGAAAACATTGAATGGTGAGGAAGAGGAAGTTCATGAATGTGTGAAGTTTTGCTTTGAGCTGCAAAAGAGAAGGTTGTGCTTCGT
>Ga0123342_1000073_pt1 | contig 107424 bp, 53 predicted proteins | sample Turbeawhitnodule_FD_89960 | JGI IMG/M metagenome (GOLD analysis project Ga0123342, IMG submission 89960) | Root nodule microbial communities of legume samples collected from Mexico - Turtle bean Mexico white nodule | ecosystem: Host-associated > Plants > Roots > Nodule | place: Mexico: Nepantla... | reverse complement strand
TAAACATTTTAAATTTATTACTTTTTTATTTTTATTTTGTAAAAACTCATTTCTTTATTCATTAATTATATTTCTAACTATTTTAAACATTAAAAATATTTATTTTTTAATGCATTCAAAATTTAAATTATAAAAAATAATAATTTTTTAATTATTTTTTAAATGGTGCAGATAGAAAAATAAAAAATAAAAGAGTACAAATAAAAATAAAATGATACTAGGAAAATAAAAGTATAAATAGTGCTAGATTGAGAATTTACTGAATTAAAAGCTATTCTTTAATTTTCAAGTATTTAATTTTCTGCGTAGCGAAATTATATGTGTTCTCTGAAGACATCACATAGCTAATATTCATACGCACCACCACAATGAAGGTTACAGCGATATTGACGTCACAGTTAATGGATGTGATCGTCAACACTCTCAGCAAAGCAGCTATGAAGAAGGGCATCAATAACTTTGTATTCGTCATCTACTCCAACGCCTTTGCACCTTCCTTCCTCTTTCTCTTTACCTTCATCTTTACTAGGTAAATTTAACAATTCAAAATAGTTCTTATCTTATTATATATGTAAGTTAATTTTCAATATTATAGTTAAAGTAATTTGTTTATTTTGGAGGATCCTAAATGTAAATCCTAGATATTTCAGAAATTCACTAATCGTCTGGAATAGGTACATAATTTTCATAGTTAATCCTTAAATTTATTTGGGTTTAATCTCGGGTTTTTGATCATCATGGAGTTATTTTTTTTACTGTTTATCAAAATGGGGTCCGTTTAAAAAAAATTATAAATTTAGGCAAGTCGTGCCAATTTGACACAACTTCATATGTACAAATCGTCCCAATTAGACACGACTTTACCATGTCATAATGAACTCGTGCCAACTTGCCACGACTTCTGCCTTATCATACTGAAGTCGTGTCAACTTGGATGTTCTAAGAGTGTTATGAATGAATAAATACATAGATAAAGAAAATGAGAAAATTAATAATCAAACTTGAATTGAATTTTATTATTAAGCTTGTCTGTGCGGACAATTGCTTCTATTGTGACCTTCCATTCTACAATATGAACATTTTTTTGGCTTATTTGGAATTGAATCATCCATTTCGTTACGAATGTGTTGAGTGCTAGGTCTTCTTGATTGATGTCGACGCATGATGGGGTCAGGTAAGAAATTTGGTCCCGTGTAAGTAGACCAATAATCCTGATTTCGAACCGGATTAAATTGGACCTCATAAGCCTTTAAAATATTGTGCAAATTGTATAATGAGACCTTTTAAATAACGACATTTGTGGTCCAATATATAAACAATAAAATTTTAAAAAAATTATGACATGGCAGAAGTCATGCCAAGTTGGCACGACTTCAGTATGACATGGCAGAAATTGTGTCAAGTTGGCACAACTTCAGTATGACAAGGTAGAAGTCGTGCCAAGTTGGCACAACTTCAGTATGACATGACAGAGTCGTGTCTAATTGGGACAATTTGTACATATGAAGTCGTGTCGAATTGACACGACTTGCCTAAATTTGTAATTTTTTTTAAACGGACCCCATTTTGATAAAAAACAAAAAAAAATAACCCATCATAGTCAAAAACCCTTTAACCTCTATACTTTCCGTTCCTACTGCATTGATTTCAGAAAAGCTTTGAGACTAGGATTTAACCAACAATTCAAAAGAGTTTATCATATATATAGTGTCTTGCAAACGTTTTTAATGTGTCTGTATTTCTCGGGTGCATGAAGAATATTTACAAGGGTCTAACAACTTACTTGATTTATCTGCAGTGTTATCGGAGCAGGCATAGTAGTTATTGGTTTTTATGCTGTTCTTTGGGGGAAAACTCAAGAGAAGGTGGATGAAGAACCCACAGTGTGCGGTTCCGAACCACATAATAATGAGGCCACTCTTTTACTGAAATAAGAAATGGTGTGAAAATTACTCAAAATCAAACCATTTGTAGAGCTTAGGACATTGTTTGTTGTTGTACCACTAGATGGATGGTGCACTATATTGTCTACAATGTTGGAGATAGTAAATAATGTGTAACCGTTTTTTCTTCTTTTTGTTATGAGGTTGGTCTATGTATAAAGTTACTTGATAAGAAGAATGTGATCTTAGTCTGCATTCTTTTATTTAATAGACATTTTTTTTCTTTCGAAAGTTAAGAAGATTTAAAAATATCACTACAAAAATTATTAATTTTAAGAAGGATTTATTAGAGGAGGTTATAATAATAACCTCTATTAAAACATCTATTTTTTTTAGGTTTTCCAGTAAGTCTTAGGGTTTTTTTTTAATAAATCACTGTAAAAAAATTATTATTTTAATTTTTTTGTTTTTTAAGAAACTACCTCTGATATTTACAATTTTCAATAGAATGAGAGAAGCATAACCAGAGAAAGAAAGAAGATGGATTATCTTGAAAATGTTCAAAACATGATCAACACTGAATCAAAGATCAATAACCAAACCTTAAATTTCAAATCTCAAAATCCTTAATCACCACCACAATTTCCACCTTTAAATCAACAATTAAAATCAATAAATGTCTAACTTTTTGCATAAAATTTCACTAAATAATGAGATTTATAAATCTACAAGGACGTTGGTGGTTAAGAGTGCTAGCTTCTCGGTTTGTTAAACATTTATAATGAAATATGATCAAATAGAAAGTTGTGTTTTGAATTATTTTTTGTATGATTGTTGTTATATTGAAGAAAACACATTATAGTATTCATTGTATAATGGAAAAGTCTTATAGACTAAAACTTGAGACTCCTAAGCACATATTTACTAGAATGTTTGAGTATGTTCATGCATATATTTTTGGGTTTTGGGTTTGACATGAACTTAGATCTTTGGATGAAATTTTTACTTTCTGACCATCATAAATGATTATCGAGGAATGTGAGATATACATCTTGAGAATTAAATTGAAAATTTAAAAGATTTAAGGAGTGATACAATCTAGTTGAAAATTAACGGATAACCAAACTAAAAATCTTAAGACTAACAATGATTTGATATTTATCTTAGATAAGTTTAAGAATAACATTTTTTGTTGTTAAAGCGACGATATTTTTGTCATTAGAAAACTTATATAGCCTAGAGGAAAAACATGTTTGTGTTAGCAAAAGTTAATTTGTGACTAGTTTTACCACAAATGCAAAGTTTTCTATGTTCCTCTGATATCCGTATATTAGTCAAGAATTTGTTGTCAAAACATTGACATTCTTGTTACGCACCACAAAAAAGGATATTGGCAAAATAGATGATAAAAGATGCATAAGAGTAGAACATTAGATATGACATTACTATATTGATAATCTAATGTATGTAAAAATAATATGACTTGATCCTCTATTTTTTGTTTAAAAATAACAGTTAAAATGTTAAAAAACACTTTGTGATGCCGATATACACAATATTAAGGATGAAATTATCAAGTTCATTCCAAAACCCACAGTTTAGTAAAGAAATTAGTCATAAAAACATCACCTTATTTTACTGAAGAAGCTTTAAACGAGAGATAAAAACTTACATGTAATGTACCACTTGAAAAAAAAAAACTATAAACAAAAGGCAAACTACTACAACAGTAGAAGGTGCACAACACCTACAAGATACACTACAAGAAAATCATAAAACCAATTTTAGAAAAAAAAATAATTAATTGTTATAGTGACTAAATTATAGATTATTTTAGAAACTAAAAAAAAAATTGATTTCTAATTTAGTTTCTATTATTGTTAAATGGTTTCTAAATTGGTAGCTAATTAAAAACTAAATAATTGGTAGTTAAAACCTAGGTAGCTAATTAGATATCAATTTAGAAACTATTTAACAATAATAGAAACTAACTTTAGAAACCATTTTTTTTTAGTTTCTAAAATGATCTTTAATTTAGTTACTATTGCAACTAATTATTTTGGTATCTAAAAATTGATTTTTATTTGATGATTTTCTTGTAGTGATAACATATAACAATCAAGACAAACATAAAAATAAATAATAATAATAGGATTATACTAAATTAAGCTAACACGTGTTTTAGAATAATTAGAGGATCAACACCCTAATTATAACTTCAATATACAAGAAGATAAAATTATAGATTAACAAAATAACTAAAATGACAAGGTAGATGTACACAAAATCAGTCATCCTTCCGTATATTTATTTTACAAAATAAGGCCTTCAAGTGTGAGCAAGAGAGACAATAAACCGTTCTGAGCATGAATAAAAAATATCGGTGAAGATATGAAATTTCAAAATTTTAAGTTGTAGTTTTTTTAAGTTTAACAATGCTAGGGCAATTTAAAAAAAGAGAGTAGATTTTTTTAAAAAAAACTAGGAGAGTATGAGTTAATTGTGTTTTAATGATGTGTCTTCTTTTTTGTATTTAAAAATATAATTATACCTTTTAATTATGCTCACTTTAAAATAGACTTACGTTTAATTTTTTTAAATTGCGTTTCAAAACAGTAATTATATATATATATTTGTTATTTTTTTAAAACAACTTTTAAAAGTTACTCTCTCCTCTTAACGGACCTTCCTTTTTTGTATTGACGTTATTGTATTTATGAAAAATAAAGAGAATGCAAGATCTTGATTTAGAGAAAAGACAGGTTTTTGTCGACATTCTCACCATACGCACTTTCCTTTGTCATAGGGTTTCATTCACCTGTTGTAGTAAATTTAGCGACAGTTCTGCACTTGAAAGGAAAAGATGCGTCCAACACAGCACAACATCATCATTTGGTACAAGTGTGTCTTTTCTTCTTACACGTTATCTAATCCACCTTATCAACCATTTTTTGAGTTTTGAAGATATTTTCTTGTTCTCTGTGCCCCCACAAATTTCAGTCATTTTCACTGGATCAGCTCCACTTGAACACAGGTGCCTCTCATCTTTATAAACAACTCATACTCAGAAAATGCTTACCAAATTGTATTCACCAGAAATTCCTTCAGAAGACCACCATGAGGGAATTGTGCGTGGTTGCTCTCCTGTTAGCCATAGAGTTCTTGGATGTGATTGTTTACACTGTGAGCAAAGCAGCCATGACGAAGGGCATGAACGATTTTGTGTTTGTCATGTACTCCAATGCCTTTGCATCTTTCTTACTTCTTCCCTTAACCGTATTCTTTCACAGGTATCTCCGTCAATACTTCTTTTCTTTTCCCTTTACCCATATATTAAATAATTCCAAACAAGTCAATACATTGTCCTCTCTCTCTCTCTCTTTTTAATCGATTTGATGACTTAGCAGGAAAAGAGATCTTCCGCCACTCACTTATTGCATAGTGGCCCAAATATTTTTTAATGGCTTGTTGAGGTAATTGTTTATTTCACCTATATTGTAAACAATCTCAATTTTAGTTTAATCTGAATGAATAAGGTGGACTTCCTTTCACCTTTTTTTTCTTCGAACTCGTGTTGTCTGTCTTGCAGTTGCAGTGTTCAGATGCTCAGGTTTTTTGGAATAGGTTTCAGCTCTCCTACTTTAGCAACTGCAATGTCCGATTTGATCCCTGCTTTTACCTTCATACTTGCCATCCTCTTCAGGTTGGTATGTTTTCTCTCATTTTGTAACATTTGTTTTCTCTTGAAGGCACTGAAACTTGAGATCTCAGCAATGAACAGTGATGAATGCAATCAAATTTTGGAATTAATAACTACCTTATAAGTATTGCTTCATTTTCTGAATTAGTCCTTAAGCTTATCCTTTTGGTAATTGTTGTTACAGGATGGAAAAATTGGATTGGAAAACTAATAGCACACGGGCCAAGTCCATTGGGACATTTCTATCAATTATTGGAGCCTTAATAATTACTCTGTACAAAGGCCAGGCAATCATACAAAATCATCCATCTAATAAATTGTATCCCAAAAACCTTGTTTCATCTGAGCAATTTGATTGGGTAGTTGGAGCAGTGTTGCTTGCGGGTCATAGCATTGTTCTCTCATTGTTGTTTATAGTTCAGGTAATTAATGCCAATATCGAACACCCTTTTGGCTTATATGCAAATAAGTATAACAATTGCTAAAAATGATTGGTTTTACTTAGTTTCTTTCCTATTTGTAGACATGGATAATCAGAAATTACCCTGCAGAGCTTGTGGTGGTACTCACTCGCGGTGTTTTAGTCGCTCTGCTATCTGTTCCAGCTTCACTGATTTCAGTAGAGGATCCAAAAGCTTTGAGATTGGGATTTGATGTGCAGTTGATAGCTATTGGATGTCAAGTAAGAATAGAGACAGTGATACTATTTCCTGTATTATATAAGTCTTGTTGTTCTGATTTTGAGTTAACTTGATGAGTTTCTGAATGTAGGCAATTTTCAGCGTATCCTTTCGAAGTGTTGTTCATATATGGGTGATGGGAAAGAAGGGCCCTCTCTATGTTGCAATGTATAAGCCAATTGGAATAGTCTTTGCGGCCATAATGGGCATTTCGTTTCTTGGTGACTCTCTCTATCTTGGCAGGTATAAATTTCTTTCATGTCTTCATCATAAGAGAAATTTTGAGAGAAGCTTTTTGTTTGCGTGTGAGTGATGGCAGTCTAAGGAAGACAATTAGGAAAGGGGAATATTCTTCTTTTGTGCATGAATGCAATTGAAAAAATACTTTAGTCTTAGAAGTCTTGGCTTTGTTTTATGTACAGTGTTCTTGGAGCAGCCATAGTGGTGATTGGTTTTTATGCTGTTCTTTGGGGGAAAAGCCAAGAGAGAACGAAGGAAGAGAGTGAGGTTCAGACGTTGGAATCATACTCCCCCGTTGTCCCTCTTTTGCAGAACAAGACAGTGGAAGAATAGAATCATCCCACTGATATTGATGGAATCAAACACTTTGACTTTTGTTTAGGCAAATGCTGAATTTATGAGCATTTCTAGATCTTCAAGTTAAATGTCTCATGATGTAATTTTTGGCAACAGACTGAACAAATAATAAAAAAATGAGTCATTGTTCGGTTCATTTGAGACCTTAGTCTAATTTAATAAGATAACATGGGTCTGTTTTATGTTCAAATCAAATCATTGGCCCCTTCATTTGCAGCACTGCACCTATGACAGTTTCTTGCATCAGATGTTCATTCTTGAATATCAATATAATCTGTTTTAATTGTCAGCGCATTTGCTATTTTTGAATAACTTAAGTATGATTCATGGCACATACATAAAAAAAAAACATTAAATATAGTTAGAAAAATACCATAAAATACAGGTACTTGATAATATTACATCTCTTCTTATTTGTTAATGGGTTATTCACATTTCCATATTAATTTTGCTTTCAGTGTTATGTTATTTTACTTAATTTTCAATCAATATTATACTTAAAAATATAAATTAAATATGTAAACTCAAATTTTTAACTTTTTTATTATAATAATGAGTATTTTTATCTTCTTTTTCCTTGTAGAATCTGAAATATATTCTATAGTTTATAATCTAAAATATATTTTTGAATGTGATTGGATTAATAAATCTGAAGTACATTTCAAGATTGTAAAATTTGGAAATTGTAAAATTTGGAAATGCATTTAAACATCTTAAAACACATTTAAGATTATATAACCTATATATATATATAAATGTATTTTAAATCACATAATTAGGATATATTTTTGAATTATAAAATCTAAAAATCTATATTTTTTTATTAAGTAATTCAAAAGCGTAATTTGAAATATATTTTTAATCAGATTGTGTAATTCATGTTTCCAAATTCAACAATATGGAAAATTAAAGCATGGACATTTTAATTTCTTCAATACTCACATGAAGATGAAGATGTAAGAAGTAAACATGGAGGAGGAAAAAGTAATTACCTCGGTTGTATTTGGGAACTAACTACTTTTCAGTTGATTTTTTTAATGATAAATTCTTTTTGTACTTTCATACTTTCCTTCAACATTTTCATATCTTTTAATAATATTCTTCTCAATATGGTTGAGAGTTTGATGTTTTTTTCTTTATTTTCGGTAGTTATTTGTGGTGAATATTAATGATTAAAATAAGTTTTGTGGTATTTCTATTGACGATGATTATGTTTTTCTCACTTATTTTTAAATTTAATACAATGTAATTAGTTTTCATATATTTATTTTTATTTAAAATAACTCAAGTATATACTTCTAAAATTATTCTCATTATAAAAAAAATAAAAGTCTTTTTTCTAAAAAAAAAAAATCACAGTACTAAAGTCTAACCTAATAAGAACAATTTAAATGGAATGAATTTAATATAACTGAAATCGTGAATCTAATAAGAACAATTTCAATGGAATGAATTTAATATAACTGAAATAGTGGACACTAAATAGTACTAGTTTATCAGTTTTACATTAAAGTAGGACTACTTACGGTTACACAATATTTTAAAAAGTTGCACTTTACACTTACAACTTCAGTACTAATTATTTTTTTTCGCGTTTTAAGTACTACTAATTAAAATCATATGCACATCTTTTATTTATTTATATATATATATATATATTTTTTTTTTTAATTTTTAAAAATCCTGAACATATGACGATTTCTTTAAAATCATTTCTCCTCGAGATGTATGACTTATCCAATTTCAATTTTTTTCCATGTCAAAAAATAATAAATCTAATTACACTGGAAGAAAACATATAAATGATAATAAGAAAGGTAGTAGTATCTCAGAAGAGATCAACTCAAATTTTGTGAGTTCTGATGTGTTAAGTTATTTCAAAGACTTTTGTAACTTTTTTCATATTTAATTAATATTTAATTTAATAGTTCATAGAAATACACATTTTAAAGATATATGCATATATATATTATTTTATCTTTATAATTTAGAGTTTTAAGTTTTACATTTTCAGTGTATATAGGAAAATTTTATACGACTCAGATTTTAAAATTAGTTGTGTCTTTGAGTATAGTCTTTACAATAGAAATGTCCTAGATCCTTGCATCATAAATATTAAATTTGTTTTATTCTTTCAAAATACTGAATTTTTATTTGTTTCATTTAATATTTGTTTTAAGTTAATAGGAAATTAAGATGCTACTACATATTTAATTTACAATAATTTAAAGACAGTTATATAAATTATTGAAAACAATGCATTTAAATTACATTTCTGTCCCCAGCAACCAGGCCGTTAGGTCACGTAACCTCTGCTCAGTGACAATCTTGCAGAGTCACCACGATCTAATCCGACGGTTGTGGTACAGAGAAAACCTTGATAGAAACACCGGACAGGATCCAAACTGGTTCATAAGAATGAGGAAGAAACACAGAGTGGAAGTTGACTCTTCTTGAAGATTGCTGCGGATAATAATAAGTGCAATTTATGTGAAAATGGGGAAGTTGACTCTTCCGTTTGTTGGAATGATCATGGCTGAACTTGCTCAGGTTGGGTTAATCATATTGAGCAAACAAGCCATGTCACAAGGAATGACCAATTTCATCTTCATCTTCTATTCCAACGCAATCGCTGCCCTCCTCCTTCTTCCCATTTCCTTCCTTATACACAGGTTACTACCTATCTCTCTGTAAATTATTATCAGTTCCTATTTTTCTGAAGTGGACTTCGCCATTAATGATTGTCTTATAATACTTGGCAGGTTTGAACGTCCTCCAATCACCTTTTCCACCCTTTGTGGATTCTTCCTACTTGCACTGCTCGGGCAAGTTCAAAAATTCACCTTCATCTATATGTGCTCTGCAAAAAAATGTGTTTTCAGTTTTTATACATATTTCTTTTGTTAAACTTGATTTTGTTCTTTATGTTTTTAAATTGATTAATTTACGGACAGTTTTTTACAAAGTGAAAAAGAGACTAAATTCACATAGTTGGATAATTAATTTATTGATTTAAAAGTATAGAGATCAAAACCGATTTTTTCCACAAAATATAGGGAATAATAAAAGCATAGTTTTTCCTATTTCATGTTATACATATGAATGAGCTAAAAAAAACTGTTGACTCTAGTGCCTGAAATGCCTTTTGTTTTAGTTTGTTTTAGTTATTTGGCGCAGGCTTTTGGGTACGCTGGGATTTACTACGGCTCAGCTACACTCAGCACATCCATGCTCAACCTCGTTCCTGGTTTTACTTTCATACTTGCTGTTCTCTTTAGGTTCTGCCCATTTCCTTCTTCTTGCTTATGTCCTTGCCCTTCCTTCACTATGTGCTCTTGCTTCCTATACTTAACTCTAGCATGAATTATTTCGTTATGGGGCATTGCGAATGTCATGTTTTGTTCCACAAACTAGATGTGATTTTCAAGTTTTTACTTGCCAATGGGTTAAACGTGTCGTTTTCATGATTTATTGTTTCTTTTCTTAGCTCCAATATGAATGTTTTGAAATATTTTGTTTAGCCAGTTTTTGCAACTTGAAGATGTAACTTACCAAGTATACTTTCGTTTTAATTCTAGAAAGAGTTTATGATTACGGCTGATAATGTAGAGTGTGTTTAACGCTTTATACAAATATATCAATGGTCGTATAACAAGTGTTGGTAATCTCTAAAAAGTATGATAAGTTATAGCTTGCACAAAACGCACACATTAGAAGTTTCATTATAAAGAACATATACATATACGAGTCTCATTAAATATTGTTATCATCAAAATATTTATATAGGGATGGCTTAGTAGTTCTAAATTGGTTAGACCGTCTGAGTCTTAACAAGAGTTTGATTCAAAGTTGGAATTCTAGTGTACATTGGGCTTTCTAACCATAACGACCGGCTTTTTGGGATGGCTCTCCCAAGGTTCTTATCATAGTCTTTGAATTCCATTTCTGGTTTGTTTTTTCAGAATTTCTGTTCCCTTTAGATGAAGTTGTTCCAGATAATCTGGACCTATCCCTCCAAGCACTCTGGTTGTGGCCATCGTAATGATGAATAAAGAGGAAAATTGGACTATGGAGCCTTCTAGTTTTTGTCTAACTCTTTGGTATTCTAGGAGCTATAGATTGATAATTATGTTGTCTTGAAAATGGAAAACATTTCATTTTGGAGTTTGGACACCTGGTGCCAACACGATAACTTTATGATTCCGTATATATATAAACATAAATCTGGATCGATTGATGAGTTCAGTTGGGTTGATGAATTGGAAAGTCTGTTGTAGTTATTTTAAAATTAAAGGCTCGCTAAATATTCACTTTATTTCATTAAAGAGCAAATGATGACATTGTTGTTCTTTCTATTGGTGGTTCACCGCTATAGATTTATTTAAACTTTTCCCACTTTCTGGTTTCAGAATGGAACAATTAGATTGGAGAAAATTTAGCAGCCTAGCTAAGTCCTTGGGAACAATAGTATCAATTTCTGGTGCATTTATTGTGACTTTGTACAAGGGCCCTGCACTTTTGCTGGGAGTGTCATCTGCAAACTCATCTCCGAAGCCACTTTTCACGGATGATTCTAATTGGATACTCGCAGGATTATTTCTTGCTGCTGATTGTGTAATGGCTTCAGCATATATTATTTTACAGGTAAAGTTACCAACGTAGTATTATTGATAGAGCTTCATAATCTGTGATTTCTACCCTCATATTGCAAATACTCTATAATTGCTTAATTGTAATTTGCTATATTACAGGCTTCTATTCTTAAGAAATATCCAGCAGAGTTGATTGTTGTATTCTTTTATTGTTTCTTTGTGGCCATTCAATCTGCTGTGACTTGTTTAGTTGTGGAAAGAGACATCAGTGCTTGGAGCTTGGAACCTAAGTTAAGGTTGCTTGCAGTTTTATACTCGGTAATCAAAATAATTTAAATTACCACTAATAATTATTGCATTATCTTTACCTAGAAGTCTGAACTTCATCTGTAAACATTGACAGGGAGTTATGGGCTCTGCATTTCAAGTTGGTATTATTTCTTGGTGTTTGCACAAGACAGGACCAGTTTTTGTTTCCATGTTCAAGCCCTTAGGAATAGTCATATCAGTGGTTTTAGGTGTTCTCTTCCTCGGAGACGCATTCTATCTTGGAAGGTGAGTTGTGTAGCTTGTGTTTAACTGTACTGTTGAGTTTATTTTATCTAACATGAATTCATTGTTACCATTCAATGCAGTCTGATTGGTGCTATTGTGATTGTTGCCGGGTTTTATTCTGTATTATGGGGGAAAGCCGAAGACATTAAAGATGGTGGAGTGAGAATGATACGTTACCAGAAAGTAGGAGATGAGTTCCTTTTGGAGGAAAACAGCCATGAAGACATACAAGGGCATTAGTTCATTTTAAAAGGATGCTCCAATTCTGCCATCAAATAGGAAGTTTCAGTTGTTTTACTCAGAAGAATAAAGGAATCTGCCCTGTCTCTGAAGTATATTATTTCTCTCCTTTCTTTTGGGGATGAGTACTAGTGTTTACCTATATACTAGTGTGTAGATGTAGTGTCGAACTACAGTTGGAATTTAAAGATGACATCAACCTTGTGAGTTGTAACATCTTTTGTTCATCAAATCTTGAAGACAAGTAATGTTGTAATATCCTTATTCTTGTAAAGAAAAAAAATGTTCTGTGGATACCAAAAGTTTGTCCACACTCTACTCCATGAGAGAGAAAGACTGTGAAGAGGGAGGGGTTGATAACATGGTAGGTGATAAGATTTGACAAAAAGAAAAATGAAAGTGAGATGTTAAATGGGTATTTATATTTGTTGATGTCTACATATCTTTGTTGGAAAAGTAAAATTCATCTAATATGAGCATGAAGTTGCATTTCAAGAAAATAAGAAGCCTAGTTAGAACAATCTATAACATCATTCAGAAATGAAAATCCTACTGCAGTAAACAAAATGCTATGACATCTCGTGGAAATGATAGTTCCAATATCTTCAATGAAGACTACAAAGAAGTGAGTAGGAAAAGTGATAAATATCTGAACAATTTAAACACATTTCTCAACTATTTCTGAAAAACTAAAGTATCTGTATTCTTCAAAATAGTTCGTGGAGCAAATACACTCATTTCCCATTGTAGAAGCAGACCCCCCTTGTTTATGGTCTAGAAAGAGAATTGACTTTTATTTCCTTTCAATTGAACCACTCTGAACTTTTCTCTCCTCTCCCGTCCCCGTCATAAGAGTTCTATTCAGGAATCATAGGTAGGAACTTGAAGAAAAGGTGCATTACTATATGAGAATATACTACACAAATACACACGCTTTAGCTTTTGTTCTCTTCTGCGCTCCTATGCTACCTGATGGAATTAATTGGTAAGATTAGGTTTGAACAATTCGTGTCATTAATCTATACTATAAATTTATGTTGGAATGTTTGCTAATATTGAAATGCAAAATTGATTTTCCAACTTTAAAACAAGCCGAGGCCATAGTCATACGGTTTCTAAGAGCACTTATTGACTTTGTTGATATTCATACACATTGACTTTCATTTAGAATGCAAAATGATGATCCATTTTTCATCATGCTCTCAATGTAGTTCCTATCATTTTGACTTTAATGAATGAAGTTCGTTGTATTAAAAGAGTAAACTCCTTCTGATATATCAGTTGTGTTGACATTGGTCAATATATATTGAAGAAAGAGTGCTTGCTTAGGTGTACAGTTATTGAATTTGGGGAAGGTGGGTATAATATGCCATTTGCTTTTTGGTGAATGACCAGAAAGTTAGGAGTGCTTATAAAGTTAAACATTTTGGTTGAACAAAATCAGTCAATAATTATACCTGTTTTATTTATCTGTTTCAAATATTATACCTGTCTTTTTTTTAAAAAAAAAATCATGTTAAATATTATTATGAAAATTGACATTTCAGTTAGATTGACATTCCAAATTTTAATTATCATTTGTCATCATATAAAAATATTATTATGAAAAAAAATAAAGAGAATACATAACTACTATGTTAAAAGTGTCCTTAAATTAGTTCTTTGATAGTATGTCTAAATGAAGAAATATTGAGTGTAAGTATATTATTACAATATCGCTTCAGTATAATTAATTAATTGATTGAATAACAAACTAAGACATTGTGTTATATTTTATAAATACACCGACCTTATACATCATTCAGCCCAATATTTTAAAAACGCCAAAGTGATAGTTTTTTATTTTTGGCTTTTCCATTTCAAGCGAAAGAAACTTCCCAATTTTTTTATTTAAAATTATTAAAGGTCGTATACGATGATGAGTTCTAACTTGGAATGAGGAAGCAAAGAAAAGTCATTTTTCCCTTTAAATGTCAATTTGATACTAAACATATATTAATTCATATTAAGTAAATTTATATAAATGGTCTGTTTATCTTAAGCTTGTATGTTTACTCTACTAATTTAACCAAACAAAATGTGATTATGTGAATGCTCTAGTAGGATGTTAACAGATTTGGATCCATTTAATCAAATTGATAGTTTAAATTAAATTAGTTTATATTTTTAAATTCATAAAATATAATTTGATCCAATTCAATGTTAATTAATTTCAGCATTGAATTTATAATTTACAAATATTTTGAACACCCAAGTTAAACTATGAATATGTATTTTTCCTATTATTACTTATTATGGGAATTTTATCTTATAATATTTTTTTTTTATAAATTTTGCTATCATTTTGTTTGTAGAAGTCTATTACAATTAAATATACTAATGACATTTTTTAATAATAGAAACATATGTGATTTTTTTTATAAAATTATATTTAAAAAAAACACATTTATATAGTATTAAATACAATTAATATACTCATGAAAATTAATTGACTTTGATTTTATTTTCTTCTAAATCTAAATTGATCAATAAACACCCTTATTAATTTTGTGACAATGTCGCTTAAAAAAGATGTCAAACTTTTTTCTTTATATGTTTTGGTCCACCTTACAGAATGAAATGATATAAGCACTTATCCATTGCTGTTAGTAGCAAAGCAAATAGATATCCTTATTTTATTTAAATTTTCACTAAGTTGCCTCTGTCAACCCTATTTTATCATTGACCACTTTTATAAAATAAAATTAAAAAAAGAGAGTTAGTGGTAGCACATTGTGGATATTATTGTATAAAAGCTTTTTGTGAGGGGCTCTTGTATATGAAAGGAATTTAAATGAAAGAATAAAAGGGAAGAAGTTCAGCCCTCTCCTCATAGCAACCTTTCACATTCTGAAGGAGCAACAGTAACAATGTTATGGGCTCAGTTTGGTGGTTTCTCCCAACACTGTATTGACTCTGTCAGGCTTGGCCAACAGGCCCACCACCAAGCATGAGTCTTGACGACAACCTGGTGGAGTTTGATTCATTTGACAAAAGTGTGGAAAGATTCATAAAAGTGTGCAAAGATTCATAAAATATTCCACTCTAATACACAAGGTGAAATTAGTAAAATAGTTAAATTAGTTCATATTAGTTTTTCCTTTTCAACTAGTGAGTTACTTGCTTGTTTTTAACTATTAGATTATTCTGTCTTGGTAGTTGTTACATTGATAGTAATTTTGTTACTTATTTTCCATTTCTAAAGTATATATATATATGTAATTCTCTATTGGTTTTTCATAATAATGAAGAAGATTGATTATTTAATATATTTAAGTTTCAATTATTATTTTGTTATGATATCAAAATACTATTAATGAGTTCTCGTGCACATTTCAATGACTGATGAAATGACATATTCCTATATTTTACAGATGCATGTAATGCATCAAATTCTCTATACATCCATTTGAATGAAAGTTCATCTACCGTTCTTGTGTTGTCACTATTCACTAACAAGAACTATCACAATTGGTCTAGTGCGACGAGGATGAGCTTGTCAATGAAGAACAAATTAGGGTTTGTAGATGGCACATTGGCAAAACCACCAAAAAACCATGCAGTTTTTCCTTTTCGAGAACGAGGGAACATGTTGGTTCTCAGTTGGCTGATAAAATCAATGAGCATGGAGATTGTACAGTCCATTCTCTAGCGTGAGAAGACTTCAAATGTGTGGAAGGAACTTGGTAAGATATTTTCTCACACTTTAGAATATCACAAATTCAAGAAGAAATCTTCAATCAAAGGCAATATGACAATTTTGTCTCAAAATGCTACACTTCTTGAAATCTCTATGGGACGAATTAGATGTTTTGAATCCTCTCCCTGTTTGTATGTGCAACCCCAAATGTTTATCCAGCACAATCAAGAACATTGAAGAAGAACAAAACAAAAATTAGGTGGTTAGATTCTTGAGAGGGTTGAATGATCAATATTCAGGGGTTAGATCACAAATCATGTTATTAGACACTCTTCCCAATGTGACCCTAATCACTTAGCAAGAATGATAATTTCAATTGTTTCAAATCTCATAATTAGTATTTCCTAAACATTGGTTCCTCTCTAATCATGATGATCCAATAAGCAAATTACTACGATAAGATCCTCATGTGAAGTTGAGTATCAAACACTTGCAAAAACAATATGTGAAATACAATGGTTTTCTTATTTGCTACAAGATCTACAACTTGTTGAGTCCTCACATGTGTCACTCTTCTACGATAATCATCTCGCAATTCATTTTGCTCATAATCTCAACTTTCATGAATACACAAAACATATCAAGTTAGACTACCACATTGTTCAAGAAAAGCTCAACCAAGGACTTATTCATCTCATACATTTCTCTTCAACACAACAATTTGCTGACATTTACACAAAACATTTGATCATTGCACCATTTAGATCCATTTCTTCCAATGGGAATGATTGATATTAATTTTTCAGTTTGAGGGGGCTAATACACAAAATCAAAATGGTCCAATTAATTAACTTTATACTCTAAAGTCTAAGGTATATATATGTTATTTAAAAGTGGATTTTTTCATTCACTTATATACTATAAAATGTTTTTATCTCTAATCGATGTGAGATTGACAATATACACCTCATGTTGATGCCCTCAAACTAATGCGTGAGACTATATATTTATAGTGATCTTCAAATAGTAGGTAGCCTAATAGGTCAACAAACTCTCACTAGATAAACTCTAATACCATATTAAACCGTAAACTTTAAACATAACTTAACTTTATAAAAACAAATTTATATCCATTAAAATATTTTTATTTATAGTGTTACATATAAAATAAGATTAACCATTTAATATATTCAATTGTTATTTTATTGGACGCAGTAACATTGAGATGCTAATTGAATATTTCATAATTACATAAAAACGTGCAGGTTTATATGCAGGCGATATTAAATATTCTCAATGGTAGGGCCATAAAAGATGTATACCACTAATACATTCCAAACCATACAAGAAAGCTTTCCCTTATTGGTCCAGAATTATTCATGTATTATACCATGGTTAAAAACTACATAAACAAGCCAGATCATTTGTACATATACAAGTGTTTTTTAACCTTTGGTTCGAAGAGAAAATGTGAAATTAAGACAAAAAGAAGAGAGGACAAATAATGAACGGAAATATGAGCACAAGATCTACCCAAAATAAATAAAAAATAAATGATTTCAAGCTACTTGGGACGTCAGCTTTGGTCCTTTGTTTAAGAATTTGGGACACACGAGTTGCAACTTCTCCTCCAAAGTAGCTTCCCCATTTTGTGAAGGGTTATACTTGCATGGCCCCATGTCTTCTATTCCTCTCTCTTTGCTTCTTATATATATTAGGAAGAGAAAGCAAGCTTTTCAACACCAACTCAATATAAGAGGGTAAGAGAGGTTGTTCTTGGAGCTCAAGCTCCTACTTAGGGTGTGCATATATAAAGCACCTTTAGTTATTAATAAGAAAGGAAGAGCTTTATATACCACCACTCACATATATCACTCTCTAAGTGAGAACACAAGAAAATTCAAATGGAGGGTAGGACTGAGATGTCTGAGGTGCTGCCATTCATAATCATGGTGATTATGGAAGGTTGGACCATAGGACTCACCATTTTTGCAAAAACTGCAATCACTAATGGAATGAGCCCATTGGTGTTCATAGTGTATACCAATGCTTTGGCCACTATAATACTGTTCCCTTGTTCCTTTTTATCACACAAGGAGGACAGGTCTCTCTCTTCCTAGATCTTTTTCTTTTTCCTTAAGACTCAAGTTGCTAGCAACATGCACAAAGTTGTTTGCATGGAAGATTTGTTTTGGTTCTGATCTTCAATGTTCTCTTTTTTGCACAGAAAGGAGCTGCCAACGTTTACTTTCTCTTTGTTCAAGCGATTCTTGTTCCTTGGTTTTATAGGGTATACATGCATTTCTCTCTCTTGAGGGTTCTTGAATAATTGAATTAAACTTTTATGCATTTTTTATGTCCTTCGAATACCTCATATGTGCATTTATTGGTTACAGTATTCATGATTTTACATTGATGGATTTTGCAGGATAAGCATGGCTCAGAGCTTTTTATTCCTGGGTCTAACTTATAGTTCGCCAATTCTTGTGTGTGCCATGGGCCTCTTGATTCCAACGTTTAACTTTCTTCTCTCTCTCATTCTCAGGTATCCTCAAAAACTTTCAGTGACTTGATTGTTTATACACCTCTTCATTTCGATCATATTGCACATTTGCCATGTAACAGGGTGTATCAAAAGATTTATGCGATATAACTTTATTAGTAACTTGTAAAATTGTATATATATAAAAAAATAATACATGTATAATTTTTAAAAAGTAAAACGTTAATGGGTATCAAAACGGCTTTAGATCATTTCTACGAATGTAAAATAAAATTTGGATGTGAACTTTTATTCCAACTTACTCGTTAATAATCTTGCACAAGAAAGATTATTATTTCATTTTTTTAATATAAGAAATGAGAACTATAAACACAGAAAACAGTTTATATATCCAATTATCATTACTATGAGTAAATTTAATATTTTTTTTCAATTAATATTATACAAGAAAAAATAAATTATTTTTTCTCATAAATTAAAATTAATTTATACTTAAATGAAATAAGTTTAGTAAAAAAAATCATATATTCAACCAAATGTATACTATAATCAAATAAATAAAACTGTGTGAATAATTTATTAAGTTTTATGAAAATATTCCAAAAGTTATGTTTATCGTGAATTCAATTTAGTTGATAATAAATATATATAATGAACAAAATTTTAAAATCTAATAATAATATAGCTTTTGATCATATACTTGAAGGATGGATACTAAAAAAATACACATATATATGTTTAAGAGATGAAAAGTATGATGTGAAGTGTATAACTAAACTTATAATAAATGATTGAGTTTTATTTCAGGAAGACAGAGTTGAATTTGAGAAGCCCTGGTATCCAAGTCCAAGTAATTGGTATCCTGGTATCAATAATGGGAGCAGTGTTAGCTGAGTTCTGGAAGGGACCACTTATAAGACCCTCTTCTCACCACCTTCTACAAACTAAACAACTTCTTGTCTTCTCCTCAACACCAGAGTTTTGGCTTCTTAGTGGCGCTTTGCTTGCTACAGCTTTTTTCTCTCTTTCACTTTCCAACGTTATCCAAGTATGCACCTTCTCTTTTAATTTTCAAACCCCTTTTCATACTTTTTTCTGTTCTTAAAATATTTCCCTTTTGAATGAATCTTCATGGTAATTAATTCAAGGTTGTTCTTAATTTACTTTTCACCCTGCTAGAAAGAAACCCTCCAGCTATATCCAGAACCAATGAAGGTGATTTCTTATTCTAGCTTAATTGGAACGATCCTCAGTGCAACAGTGTCGTGTTTTGTTGAGAGGGACATAAATACTTGGAAGATAAAACGTAACAAGGATCTTATTCTCATTGTTCTAACTGTGAGTATCAACAGTACATATAGTTGAATCTCATTGATATGCATAATTAAATAAATGTGTTGATGAGAAATATATGTAACAGGCACTAGTTGGAGGTGTGATTCGTCCAAATATTCAAGTATGGTTAACTAGCCTGAAGGGTCCACTCTATGTGTCACTGTTCAAGCCCTTTGGTATTGCCTTCGCCACTACTTTTGGACTTTGCTTCTTCTCTAACAGTCTTCATTATGGAAGGTACTTGAATTCTCTTCACCCCAGATGGAGATTTTTATACGTCTTTTCTTTTCTGAAGTAATTAATTATGCACAAGACTTTTGGTTCACTTGATTTGTCTTTATCTCTCCTTTATACGTAATTTGTTTTTATTTGATTTTTTTTTTGCAGTGTGATAGGAGCAACTTTACTTGGAATGGGATATTATACAGTGATATATGGACAAATCAAAGGAAATGAAGACGAGACAAGCGGTGACGATAGCTCTGATTCTTTGGACAAGATACCTCTTCTGCAAGAAAAGATGGAAGTTTGAACAGTTATTATCATCATCATAATTTTTTCTCTCTTTCGTGTGAATAAAAGTTCGAAAGAAATGGTAGAGGAATTCATCTATTTACCAGAACTTCCTCCATACCATATCGTTTCAAACCGATCGTGATAGAACTTTCCAGCTATATATATAACATGAAACATGTAAGTATGCAAAACAAAAAAGGTGGAATTTGAGACTTTTAATTATAATATCTTCGTTGTACAAAATTTTTCTGTGTATATAACATGTATATCCATGGCTACTGCATTGCTGTACGTGACCCACATATTTCTTGTCCAGTCATTCAAATTTCCCATCGAGGTTATATAAAAGAAATTCACAAAACAGCCAAAACATGCACAGTATAAGGGTGATGAACTCTTCAAATGAGAACCAGACTTTTTGGTTGAAAAAGACAGCCAAAATCATCATTAGACAAACTAAAAATTATAAATTTAAGTGCATGATATTATTATAAAATCAAAAGCTAAAAGAAATTTTCAAAAAAATAGACTTAATATTCCAAAGATAAAGTGTACAAAAGATGCTTTTATTCGAAATACAATAGTTTTACAAAGCCCTTATCAAGATAAAAAGACGAACCATAAGAGAAATGCATCTTTTCTTCTGCTACATCTATTAATATTGGTGGTGAGTGATCAGTGCCATAAATAATATTAAATTACTTAATAATTGGCGCATTTAATTTTAAATTAAGTTGTCATCTAATATTTATGTTAAATAGTTGTTTTTTATGTTTAAATTAGTAGTTTTTTTAAACTTTGGACGCAACTAGAATATGCCTTATAATAGATACTGATTGATTTATTACTGATCTTATATCTTCCATGGTGATAAAATATTTTTGGACTAGGGATGAATCACCCATTGAACAATTCATAAATTTAACATGAGTATAAGATTATAAGATCTTTCCTAGTAAATTATAGTTTGCCTGTAGGATTGAACCTTGATTAATAGCTGATGTAAAAATAAATAAAAAAACTTGTCAACAGTCACATTAATTTCCTTGTTTCATTTAGTATTGTTCAATTAGTCAAACTGGTTCTAAATTCATTCAATAAGATTTTAGTGGTTTCTTTTTAAAACTTATATATCTATATATTTCATTGCTTTCTTTTAAATTGTCATTTCTTAATAAAAAAAATATTTATTTTATTTGTTATTTTTTTTAAACTTAAGATAGCATATTTTTATTTGATTATATCTTGAAATAATTAACATGAAAAAAATAGTCATAATAACATAGAGAAATAAAATTATATATAAATGTATATTAAAATTAAAAAATATAATAGATAACTTACTTAAAGTTATATTAAAAATAAAAAAAAATCAAATATTCTTCTTAATTTAAATGAAAACTATTAAATTATTATTATAAAATAATGGCAGAAGTAAATATTTTTTATATTGTTTTGTGCAATTAAAACAAGACATTTTATCATAATAACTTATATAGTGACATTTGATAAAATAATTTATTACACTGATGAACAAGATAAAATTATTATTGTTCTAATTGGAAAGGACACCGGTGAGGCATACATTGGACGGAACAAGATGAATTAAAGTTTTATCCTTTTTACTATAAGTTTTTATTTCTTCATCTTCAGAATTAATTTTTACTTGTTCATGTTCTATAAATAAATATGTACGCCACTTCTGTTTATGTCAGCAATTTGCTAGCAACCACCATAGATGCCGGTGGACCTCCACCGAGGGCCCACCCACCCACCATGACCATCTTTCAGGGACCCACCTCATATCATTTGGCCAAAATGGTGGTATCCGACTAGTTAAGGTTGTTTTTCTAATAAAAAAGAGAGACTAAAATGTGACCTAAACATACAGTCTCTGAACCAAAAAAGAAATGTAGTGTATGGAATTCCATCTTTAACTATAGTGCCTTAATACTTTTATTATGCGCATAAATCTTGTCTTTACCTTAATCTACAGTTATGTTTTCATTATCCACCAAACTTTTGTCATGTCAAGATTTAGTATAAATAAACTATAGAAAGGCCAAAACATCACATTCAATCTAAAATAGTAATATACATTTTTAGAAATGCTTTTACTTGCGGATAAAAAAAATACTTATATATTATTAATCTATTTAATTTTATCTAATGTCGAACTTTCGAACTCATCTTTTATTATATATTTTTTTCTATTTGGAAACAAATGGCATGAGATATGGAAGTGTAACCCATGAAACCACATGTGTACTAAAGAAGCTAAGCTTCAAATACATGAAGTGAATTGTCATTTATTTTCTTTTAGAGAGAACTTGTTCCTCCCAATTTAAGAGACTTCTCTTCTTTTTCTTCTTTTCCTTCTTTCCACACCCTCCATATATAATCTCTCTCATATGTTAACTCTATTTTTTTTTCTTTAAGTAGCGAGAATATACATTAACTTCAAGGTTGGTTAACTCAATCTTTATGACACTTTTTTAGGAGTCAACTCCATCTGCAAAATAGTAATAGTAGAAATAATGCTGATTTTTTTCAACTATTTTGGGCTACTAAAGCAATGTCAAATGCACTTGGGTTGACTTGGAGGATTACCGTGGAGAAAGTGACTACGAGAACAAGCCTAGTTAGAAAGGGAATAAATTTAGATACTTTGCTAAGCTCTGTTTAGAGCAGAAGGAAACTGTTGAACATCTCTTTTTTACGTGTAATGTTGCATCTACAGTTTGGAATTTGTGTAATGGTTGGATTGGAATCCAATATGTTTCACACAACTCTCATTTGAATATTTTTTTTGTAATTTCACTATTTTAAGCTAGATAAAAAACAAAATAATGTATGGAAAGAGTTATGGATTGTTATTGTCAGCATTATATGAGATCATAGATATAACAGTTTTTAATGATGTCAGATAGATGCTGAGGACATTTTTTACACGACAGGATTTTTTACACAATAGCTAAGCATTTACTCATGGAGGGTACTACATGCTAGTTTTATGTGGCATTGGAATTCTAAAGTGTGGTTTACTTTTGGATAATGCAATACTATGATCCCTTAGCTCTGTGTCAATAATGATGGAACCAACCACCAAAGTAATGGCTGCATATGAAATTACTCTAGGCTATGTGGAGTTTAAAGCAAGTGAGGGTGATCTATATGCTAAACAAGCTCAAGTTGATATGTTTAATGTTTAGAACTAATATAAACAAGGTAATGTTATGCTAAACATTTTTTGTGGAGGTTGGGAGCAAGCTAGGACTTGAAAGGGATTAAAGAAAATGTAATGTAGAATACCTAGCTAACAGTTCTACCTCTTATTTGGAACTTATAACTGAGTTTTTTTGAAATATTTCTTTTTTTTAGTCTTAGGCTCATAACAACTTTGTTTCTTTGTGTTTAGAATTGTGTTCTTGGCTAAGAAGCCCAGGTATGGATACGACACAAACACGGATACAAAGATACGGTTAAACTGAAAATTATAGGACACGGGACACGACTATATATAAATTTAAATGTAGTAATATATTTTGTTATATGAAAAAAAATCAAGAAAAACATAATGTTTAACTTTTACTTTTTTGAAGATTTTAATATTTTGTTTGAGATTTTATCATATTTATGTGAGATTTAGTGTGGAAAAGAAGAGGTCTTTAAAACATTGAACAACGTTTTTTTTTCTAGCTTTTCTGGCGTGTTCAAGGAGAGAAACATGTCTCCTCCGACGTATCCAGAAAAAGGGTCGTTTCCGACCCAATAAAAAACGTCTAACACCGTGTCGGTCACGCTTCCGCTGCGTGTCCGTGTCTGCTGTGTATCAAAAACACCGACGACACCTTTTTAACGGTATCCGAGCTTCATAGGTTCTTGGTAGAACTAATTAACAAGCTCTAGGCACATCTATGTAATCAATAATATTATAGGTGTTTTGTATGACTTTTTAAAGATCTGCTGATATTTATTAGGATATTTTTTTGCTTGATGTTATTTTTGTTGAGTTATGCAGGAATCATAACGTTAGTTGTAATAGATGGAAGCATTCCTAAAATATTTTAAATTTATTCATTATTTGTTAAATAAAAAAAATTCTCCATTTATTAGTTGTTATTAACAATTTTCACTCAACTTTTAAAAGGAAGGAGTGATGTACCATTAGAATTATCTCTTAAAGTCCTCTTTTCTTTTAATATTTGTTTAATCTACTTAAAAGAAAAATGAGAGAGCATCTTATTGTTTTCTTCATTTATATAAAACATAAATGTTACTAAATTTTTTTATTTATTTTTATATTGTTCTTCTTTACTCATATCTTATTTTTTAGCTATTAATTTATTAGTTTTATAGCCATCAGTGATATTAGAGACTTTAAGTCACCGATATTAATTATTTTGCTGCAACACACGTATACAGTATTGGATATAGGAAAATTCTTATTATGATATTCCACGTTTGATAAAAATATACTAGTAATATAGTGTAGCAGTATGATAATTTTTATGTTTTAAAAAATTAATAAAATTTAGTCATTCGAAATATAATTTAGGAATTTAATAATTTTAATCACTCTTGTATTTTGTTGAAAGTTTTCCATGCGAGAAAGTTTGAATCATATAAAGCGTGAGTTAAACAAAATCTTCTATAACTACTACACGAAAATCATGAAATAGAAGAGACAAAAAATAATTAGTTACTATAGTGACTAGATTAAAAAAATTTGATTTCTAAATTAGTTTTTATTATTGTTAAATGGTTTCTAAATTGGTATCTAATTAGCGACCAAGATTTTTGCTACCAAATTTAGAATTTAAATAATTAGTAGTTAAAACTTTGGTAGCTAATTAGATACTAATTTTATAAACTATTTAACAATAAAAAAAACTAATTTAGAAACCATCTTTTTTTAGTTTCTAGAATAGTCTCTAACTTAGTTACTAGAAAATGAAAATCATAATTGTGGTTTATGGAACCTTGTTTTTGTTAGGGAAGATGCGGACCGGCCTGTAGTCAGCTACCAAAAAGTGCGGGGCACACTCACTAAGCTAGTTCGTTGACTTGCTTTGGTCCATCCTGCGTAACCCGTACCTCATGCGGGTTAACAACGGGGCAGGGCGGGTTGGCCGCTGGCCTGCATAAATAAAAAATAAAATTAAAAAATCATACTTCATTCATCCATTATTGTAGAGTGACCTTTATTTTATTTTAAAAAAATGAATTTAATGTACTAAAAAATGAATGTTTTATTTTAATCATTTAAAGGAGTTAGTATTAAGAGTGGCAGTGAATTTAGTTTTAAGTAAAGTCTTATATATAAAATTTGTTAATAAAAAGATAATATAAAGAAGAGATTTCAATAGGATAGTTAAAAAATTAGTCTTTTTCATTAAAATATTTTGTAGCAAAACTTTGATAAGATACTTTTATATATTTACATACATATATAGAAAAAAATAGATGTAAAACAAAATTTTAATTATTTTTAATTAAAAATTCCAACAATCCTCATACTTGAATTTGTAGTTTTATCTTAATTGAATGGATTGAAACACAAATAAAATTTTAATTTTTCAATAATAAAAATAGGATTTTTTTATAATTAATAAAATTTTAATTTAAAAAAAAAAAAAATTTAATACGAACTGATCCACACACTCACAAATTATCTCTTATGAGCCAAATCCATATTTTATGAGCCAAACTCATAACATGGCTATGCGCCGGCGAACAAACCCACATTCCACCCCTAATTGTATGTCCACTGCAAACCAATCAAAATTGGGCTCTTCAAGAATAGAATTTCAACCAGGTATTTGCTCTTTTTTATATAAAAGAACGGTTTTTAACAAAAACAATTAAAATTGTAAGATAATGCATTTTAAATAAATTTATTTTAAACTAGTTTTTAATAAAATGATAATATTTTAAAATGCATTTATTATTTTTAAAATGGAAAATAATTTAAAAACTTTAATTTAGTTTATTTAATATTAATAATAAATTTATTAGTATATTTTTATTAATGAATTAATAAATTAATTATTTTTTATTTATTTAATTTTAATATATTAATACATTTATTTATTTTACATAAATTTGTTGTTAATACATTAAAAGATTATATAAAATTATTATTATGATTAAAATAAATTTGTAAAGTAAATAGAAACATTTAATTTAAAAGTATTGATGTTTAAAATTATTTTTTTTAATTCATTTTTAGAAACAAAAAAAAATGTTTTCAATTTGTTATTGTTTTAAATTTATTTTATATAAAATTAAAAGCGTAAAATTTTAATTTTAAGAATAAAAAATAATACTTTGAATACAAATTGAGATTTTAAATTTATATTTAAATTAAAAAAATAGTATTTTTATTTTTATTAATTGAAACATTTTAAAATTTTATTATTATTAGCATTAAGGTTAATTTATTTATATTATTAAATATGTAAAATTAGTGTTAGTTTTAAAAATATTATTACAGATAAATTTATTATTATTAATTTAAAGGTTTGATTGATACTATTAATAAATTGTATTTTGTATAGGTTATCTACAAATTTTGGCAAGGCTAATTACTATCATCACCACTTCTTATTTACATGATTTATTTCATTAAATATAACATTACCATGCTTTGGTCTATAATATCTATACATAATCTCGTAAATAGTACACACAAAGTTCAAAAAATATTATTTTAAATTATGGATAATAATACATGAAAAATATGAAATACATCAATTATTTAATTATTTAAAGTTGACATAAGTAACTGAAGACACTTGTTTCTGGTGTGATAATAAAAATAATATTTTAACAACCATGTACATTTTGATTCTAATTATACTTAATTTAAGATGATCCAAGATTTTCTTTTTCATTTTGTGTATTGGGATATAGATTTATAGCATATTGTACGGTGACCAATAATCTTCGAGTCTTAGTTATCCAAATAATTTTTCTATGCCTTCAAAATTTTATTATATAATTTATATACATCTTCGAACTATGTGAATATGTTTGCAATCAATAAATACGTGTAAGCATGGTGTGATGAAACTTTCCACACTTATATCACATTTGTCTATTCTTACTCTAAAAGTTTGTATTGGTTGTATCTCTTTTAATTAATTGTTTCACCCACTAGAAATCTTGCACTTATTTGACCAAAGTCAAAGTCAAGTACTTAATGAGTTTTTTACTTTGGTTATGATTTTTGGTTATGATTTTGAAGTGTTTTACCTACAATTTTATAGTAGACATGAATAATTGTAATCATGTAGTCACTTTTAGAAGTTATTTTATCTTGTGTGTTTAAAAATGACAAGTCTCTATCTCCAACTCTATGTTTCTGGTATGTTCTCATTGTTTAAAATGGTGCTTATGACATTGATTAAAACATATCAATTACACAATTTAGATTAAAACATATTAATTACACAATTTTATGTGACATTATTATTTACTCATCAAGAATTCAAAATCCGTCATATATGATGTTAGTTGTCATCCAGTAAGAATTTTATACATAATTTCCTTTAACACAGTGTTTCAAACCCAAATTTATTTTATGCTAAAACACCAAATAAATGGCCATAATTGCATTGACAAATTCAGTGATCTATATCTTTCCAATTAACCTATAAATAGATGTTTATGACAATTGCTTACTCACACGTCTATTTGCATTTTGCTTCTTATAACAACTTTCTTTTCCTATACCAATATTATTAACCATGACAACAACATAGACAAACTTATCATAAAGAGAAAAGTTTTGTTGACACCATAAATAAAAAATATATATTTTATACTGTTTATAATAATATAATAATACTTTTAAATTAAAAAGAAAATATTAATTTATTATGGTATGAAGTGTATGTTTTCACTGGGTGTTAATATATAGCACCATATCATAAAACATTAACAATTTCATCGACGGAACCCTTTATTTTGATGACCACATATAATCTTCAACAATAAAAATGATTTTGATACCACATTCGCATATTTTCAACCAAGAAAAAATAACAACAAACTTCCACATATACTGATCTTTAGTAAACTGTGATATGAACATTAGATTGTCGACTTTAAAAAGATGTCACGAAATTATAGTACTGTCATTCTCTTGGAGTTATTGAATCGAAGCTTGTTCACAACTTTGTTCAAATAAAAGTTTATGCTAATATGACTAAATCTTAGTTTAAGAGAAAAGATTTTATACCATTTTTTTTTCCAAAAAGTTTGTAAGACAATATTAATTTTTTTTGGTACAAAATTTATGTATGACTACCGTTAAAAATGTATTTCTATGACTCAAAATAACTCCAGTTACTGAAACAAACAAGAGAAACAAGTGATATTTCTTTGTGTTTTTTACATTTTCAATATCATTTTTCATTATTGTTATCATCTTAATTAATGATATTTGTATTTTATTTTAATAATTTAAATTTAATATTTTAAATTATGTTTAATAAAAAAAGTACCCTTTTAATAAACTAAATTAATATAAATAACTTTAGATATTCTTTGAAAAAATATTTAAAGTTAAAGTTTAATAATAATAATATATTTAAGTTAATAAAAGATTTAACAAAATATCATTAATTTAGTACTAAATTTTAATAAATAATGATACTAAATTTTAATTATTTTCAAGTTTCAACATTAACAATGATAAATTTAATCATTTAATTGTTGTAATATAAATTTAAATTTTATGTTGTTAATTTATATTATTCATTTAATATTTATATTAATCATACATATTAATATAATTTTCTATTTTTCTTAAACCCGAAACCAAAACAAAAACTAGACTAGAATTCGTTTCTAAAAAGTCGAATTCCAACTAATTTCTTACTGGAGTAAAAAACATAGCTTTTATTCTCACCTTTGATAAAAAGTGCAATTCGGTAAATAATATGATATTTTGACACCATTAAAAGATAAAATACACTTATTTGATATCAAAGACAAAACATTCATTTATTTTTTAATATAAAATCATAATGTATATTGTTATATCATTAAAGTGAAGTGAGATTAAATTTGTAGGAGTCAAAAGTAATTTTCTTTTTATGAACTCATGAGTGTAGTTTGGAAATTAAAAAAAAAACGTTTAATTGGGGTAAACATGTCACCTCACTCATACGAGGTACAGGGTCCCACAAACTTGACCACACTGCAAAGATTCAGAAAATAAAATATTCCACAGAATAATATTTTATTCAGATTCTAATTGAATCTTTCTCCATTTATCGATAAATAGGTAGCTTAGCAATAAATATCCTCTAGTGGTAGGGCCACAATTGATGTCTGCCACCAATGCATTCCCAACCATACTATAAAGCTTCTTCTTATTGGTCCCAATTATTTATATATTATACCATGGTTAATTAACTCCACAAGATCAACTGCACTAAGCCAAAGACTGATAAACAACACTACATATAAACAACTGTTTTTTTGCCCTTGGTTTACATTAATGATGCCAAAATAAGATAAAGAAAAAAGAGGACAAATTAACAGAGAACAAGTGCACAAGATCTACCAAGAAGAAAATAACTCAAATCATTAAAAACTCCCTCACACGTCATCTTTGGTCCCTTGTTTAAGAATTTGGGACACTCGAGTTGCAACTTCACCTCCAAAGTAGCTTCCCCTTTTTCTGAAGGGTTGCAACTTGCAGGGTCCCATCTCCTTTCTTCCTCCACCTTTGCTTCTTATAATAGCAGCAAAAACAAGTTTCTCAATTCCAGCTATACACACAGGGTAAGTGGGTTTCTTGGTGCTGCTTGCACAAGCTCCTACTTGGGGCTCACACAGACCAAGACAAGATCCATATATACCACATACTCAAACTTCCTCCCTCTCTATACCTATAAATATATAAGGAAGAAACTTCTATTCTCTTTTTGTATCTCCATTAACATATCATCACTCTCTGACTAAGAACACAACAAGGAAAATTCAATGGAGGCTAAGACTAAGATGTCTGAGGTGCTGCCATTCATAATCATGGTGATTATGGAAGGTTGGACCATAGGACTCACCATTTTTGCAAAGACTGCAATAACTAATGGAATGAGCCCGTTTGTGTTCATAGTGTATACCAATGCTTTGGCCACCATAATACTGTTCCCTTGTTCCTTTTTGTCACAACAAGAGAACAGGTCCTTCTCTTCCTCTTTTCTTTCTCCTTGTGTTGCTAGCTAGCTACCTCGTGAAGTTTCTTGCATGGAGGTTTTGTTTTGGTTCTGATCTTCAGTATTCTCTCTTCTACACAGAAAGGATCGGCTAACTTTTACTTTCTCCTTGTTCATGCGATTCTTGTTCCTTGGTTTAATAGGGTATATACACATACATACTCTCTCTCTCTCTTGTTACCCTACTTGTTAATTATCAAGTGCTGAAGATTCTTATTTAGCACAACAGTACTATTCATATTTGTAACATTCATTTACATTAATGGATTTTGCAGGGTAACCATGACTCAGGCCTTTTTATTCTTGGGTCTAAGCTATAGTTCACCAATACTTGTGTGTGCCATGAGCCACTTGGTCCCAACGTTCAATTTTCTGCTCTCTCTCATTCTCAGGTTTCTCATCATCAAAACTCACTCATTTCTCTGTTTGTATTATCTCTTCATTTTTGCCATCTATTGTGATGCATCCAAATATTTTACTAGAGAAGGTGAAATGAAACATATTTTAATTTTCTCTCTTCCAGATCTGATCCCTGTTTTTCATCATTTTATGCTTTTTTAAATTTTCGTTCACAATTTTTTTAAAATATATAATTTGTATCCAATTCTTAATTCCAAGAATGTTTAATTTTTTAATTTCAGTTTAATTGAACCCTCAAATTTATCATATTCATTTAAGATGCTACCAAGGATTGATTTAATTAATTAAATTAAAAAAATAAACATGTACAAAATTGATAATTGAACTAAAATTGTAAACTTTTTAAAATCTGAAAATTAAAATTATAGAAAAAAATAAAAAGACCAAAATGGTAAATTTAAAATTAAAGAGTACTAAATTATAATAACTAACACACACACATAAAGATTTTAAATCACAGAATTATATTAATACTGTTTTATATTTAAAAAATGAAATCTGAGTGTAAGTAAAAAATATTATCTAATCTTTAACAATGTGGTTAAATTTAAGATACTATTTGTAAATCTAAAGAAATTGAAATTAAAATTGTGAATTATTTTTCAAGAGTTTGGTGTAAATGTATTTAGTTTATACTGTTTATATCAGGAAGACAGAATTGAATCTGAGAAGGCCTAGTATTCAAGTCCAAGTGATCGGTGTCTTGGTATCAGTAATGGGAGCAGTGCTAGCTGAATTCTACAAGGGACCACTTGTAAGACCTTCTTCTCACCACCTTAGACAAACTAAGCAACTCTTTCTCTTCTCCTCAACACCTGAGTTTTGGCTTCTTGGTGGCGCTTTGCTTGCTGCATCTTCCTTCTCACTTTCAATCTCCAACTTCATCCAGGTATACTTCTTTTCTTTCTTATACCCTTTTAATGTTTTTTCCCTTCTATTCTTAAAATCGTATTTTCCCTCTGAATGAATACTTGTGCTCATTCAAGTTTATTCCTTTCTTTTCACCCTGATAGAAAGAAACTCTAGAGCAATATCCACAACCAATGAAGGTGATTTCTTATTCTAGCTTAATTGGAATGATCCTCAGTGCAACAGTATCGTGTATTGTTGAGAGGGACATACAAGCTTGGAAGATAAAACGTAACAAGGATCTTATTCTCATCGTTCTAACTGTGAGTATCAACAGTGCATATAGTTGAATCTCATTGATATGCATAATTAAATAAATGTGGTGATGAGAAATATATGTAACAGGCACTAGTTGGAGGTGTGATTCGTCCAAATATTCAAGTATGGTTAACTCGCACGAAGGGTTCACTTTATGTGCCACTTTTCAAACCCTTTGGTATTGCCTTTGCCGCTACTTTTGCAGTTTGCTTCTTTTCTAACAGCCTTCATTATGGAAGGTACTTGGTTTAAATTCTCCTTCATTTGTTGACCCCCGATGGATATTTTTTTATACAAGTATGAAAAATTTGGTACACTGAATTTGTCTTTATGTCTCCTATATAATATTTTTAAACAAAATGTGCAGTGTGATAGCAACAAGTATACTTGGAATGGGGTATTATACAGTAATGTATGGACAAATCAAAGGAAATGAAGAAGAGACAAGGTGTGACGATAGCTCAGATTCCTTGGACGAGAAGATACCTCTTCTGCAAGAAAAGATGGAAGTTTGAACAGAACTTTGAAAGATTCTAGAGACAGAGGAATTCACCTATTTTCCAGAATTTTCCTCAGGATCATATAGTTTCAAACTGATTGTGATACAAGTGTCTCCCATGTTGCAAATAGTTCAACTGTATATAAATGATGAAACATGTAAGTAGCACAATAAAAAAGGTGGTTGAAACCTTTGCATTGTCGTTGTACAAAAATATCTATTTGTGTATGTAAATACTTTGGACATGTATCTCGAGTTTTACTGTATTGATATGAGGTTTGGAATGATGAAATTTGCAGTTATGGTTATATAAAAGAAGGCATTAAATCAGCCAAAGACTTGAAAAATCAAGCACAGTGTAAGCGAGATGGAGAGTTCACATCAGTACATGACGGCCCTTCTTTTGATCGAAAAAGACAACCAAAATTATCTTTTCCACAAAAAATTAAACAAACTAAAAATTTATGAATTAAACGGAGTGATATTTTATAAAATCAAAAGCTAAAGTAAAAGTTTCATAAATCATTACTATCAAGTTACTATCAGCGTAACAGACAAAGTCTATTGAAAAAATTACAATTCACAGCCAATTCAATTATAAATATTTTAACCTGATTTCTAAGATAATTAAAAAAAATATAATCATACATTTCTTTTCAGCTGCTACAGATCTAACTTTCGACGATAAATGTTGGTTTTATTAAGGAATGAAATGGAATTGTTTTAATGGAAAGTGCTGTTGAAAAGCTAAGTTTTCTCAAAGTAATAATAACAAACAAAAGTTGCTGCTGCTATTCCTACGGGAAAATAAACAAATATTCAGTTCTATGAATATTTATAAATAGATCTAAAAGAAACCAGAGGCAAAATTTAGTGAAATGGTATTTTTAATACATTTTATTATGGATAAATTTTATCAACTAATTGTTGAATCATGTAATATTATCACGATGATTGTGTATATAAATTATACATGGTATACATATATAGACATGACATTGAATACGGATTGTCTTTGAATATTACTTATATTTAAAACGATGCATCATAAATTTGAATAAAGTAGAATTATAAAAGTCGATTAACTTTTAATTGCGTTAAATTTATAAATTGAATATATTTCATAAAATATAATTTCGCTGTTAAATTAATAAATTTACTTATTGTAATATGATGCGATTTGATTGTGTCCCATATTGTTGTTATCGATAAAATCACATAAATTAAGTATAAAAATAAATATTTTTTAAGCTTTTATTTTGAAAGCTTTAAAATTAGTTTAATTATTAAAATTTTATTTTAATTATAATTTATAAATATCTCATTATATTATATGTTAATTTTTTTTATAAATACACATTTATCATTATCTTATGAGATAGAAAATAAATAATATAATTTAGAATTGTAATTTCAAGTAGGTTAGAACTTTGCGCTCCTTCCTCCCCTTTCTTTCAACAAAGACGAGATATAAATTTTTTTAATAAAATTTCTTTGATACTTTTTTTTATTACCCTTTCATTATTTTTTTTTCTATTAAAACTCAGGCTAGAAAATATGTGTCATTACATAAATCAAAAACGAAAACAATAATGAAGACTAGACTAAACTCATGGAAAATAAAGAAACTCTAAAATGATATATGATAACGAATATTTTCATCTATCCTCTTTTTTCCTCCTTAAAAAATAAAATTATTGTTCTGGTAATTCAATATAGTCCTACATATTTAAGAGTCGAGACCAATGACAATTTATAGATATATTTTTCCTTTAATTCTCCTATACGTTTTTAAGGATAAAACTCATGACGGAACTCCAAATTTCAAAGCAGACAATACCTTAAATGTGGTGATTGACTCTAACAACAAACTTGAGGTCGAAACATTGATATTATATGTGGATATCAAAAACTCATTTCCTTAACCCTCAACTGAGAGTTTGTTTTAGTACACTCAATATAGTCTCACACATTGCTTAGGTGTGAGCATCATAAACTTGTTTCCTTAGTCCTTTGGGAGGCTTGTTAAATATAATCCAATCAAACAAAGACAAAACTAAAAACTTTTAATATATTCTCATTTTTAGAATTAAACTTTAACATTGTTCTAATCTAACTTTTAATTTTAATTTTTGAACATATTATATCAATAAATATTAATATTTTCAAAAACTAAAATATTATTTATATATTTTTATTATAATAATAAAATTCTAATTATTATTAATAATAAAGCTTACTTTTTTAATTTTATAAATTTTATTTAAATTTAAAACTAACGTAGTTCTTCTTTTGTTTTCAACATTTGGGTTTTCCCCATTGATGTCTTATATTGTAAGGACTGAGAAAATTAGTCTTAGAGTACAAGTGGTACAATTAAAATGGATTAAAAAATTAGGCTTTATTATTAATAATAATTAAAGTTTTATTATTATAATAAAAATATATAAATAATATTTTAGTTTTTTTTTTATAAAAAGTTTTCATGTTAGGCATCATTATGCTAGACTAGACCAAAAATCATTTGTCTTTGTCATTTGTCATCACATGAAAAAAGTATTATTAAAAAAAAATACAAATATATGGAAGGACTAGACCAAAACTCATATGTTAACAAAAACAATACATAGGTAGACTATACCTATTAATAAAGAATTCTAAGAACAGACTAGATGGAAACCTATTATACCAATGAAATGATTCTCTATGAATAAATCCTAAATTATCTAACTTATCATCACATAATATTTTAGTTTTCAACATTTGGGTTTTCCCCATTGATGCCTTATATTGTAAGGACCGAGAAGATTAGTCTTAGAGTATAAATGGTACAATTAAAATGATACCTTAATATTTTATTATTAAAGTGAACAGACTATATATAAATAGAAATTCAATTATTTAGGTATCATTTTTAAAAAACCACCATCTCTCTAAAAACCTTTTTTGTTTCCTTTCTTCTGCCTTCTCTCTAAGATTCCAACCTCCTAGCTCATCAGATCAACGATCGGAATCCGTCATTGAACTCCTGACAGTGAACTCTACAAAACTACCCGATCAAAATATCATATAGAGTAAGTTCATTTTGGCTCCTTTTCCTTTGAGTTAGGTTTGAAATAGTTAGGTTTGACTTTAGTTTAAACTCATGTGATGCTTTTATCTTTAAAATTAGTCTATGTTAGTTCAAAGTTCTAGTGATATAGTTACATTTTTTAGGACTTTGTTGGGCAGGTTAAGTTACCCTTGAAAACCTATAGGATTTGGAGTTCTTAGTGAACATTTGTTCAAGTTCAGGTGTAAGTCTCTGGATGCTAATTTCAATACACGAGTCTTTCGGAAGTAGATTCAAGTGTCTATGTGTTGTGAGTCAGTAGAAGTCTGACATGAGAAAGATGAATTGTGAATTATAATAGACACTTGATGGTTTGTAAAAATGTATGAGAATTGATGACTTTATATTGATATTTAAAGTTTTAAAAATAGCTAGTTTACCCGATTGTTTGCATTGTGTTTTATTTTCTTTAATTTGCGATAATGATATATTTACACGGGAGCAGATAATGTCGAGGTGAAAGAACTCCTCAGTGAAAAACTAGAGGATGAAAATATAATATATTTTAAAACATTGTATGAAAGAATAATATATATGACCGATTATGATTATTAAATAAGATTATGGTTATTAAACATGGAATAAATATAAGAATATTACATATATCATAAACAAAAGTGTTTCATTCAATTAAATTTATAAGAATCACAAGGTATTTTTAATTTAAATATATTAAATCAAATAAATTAAGTCATTTAAAATTACTAAAGTATAAAAATTAGTTTAAATAGATAAAAGAATGTAAGAAGCTTCAATTTAAGATTTTAAAATTAAAAATTGAACAAGAACAATTTCAAAATATATGCAAACAAAACTGTTTATATATAAAAGTGCAGTATGATTTAAAAAAGGCTGTGGTTTGGTACCCAATTTAGCTTAAAAATCCAGGTATTTATTTCTGTACTTTCATACTTTTCTCTATGTACTTAGGAAAATTGTATAAGCTGAAAATTAAAAATTAAAAGTGTTTTTCAAATTTTATAATTTAGCAGTTATTTTTAATTTTCAAATTACATAATTTAAAAATGACATTTTTCTTAAAAGAAAGTTTTCAGATTTTAATATCCAAAAATCAAGTTTGGGATGACTTGTGGGTTGTCCAGATTAGAATTGAATTTGTTTCCTTTCTCTTTCTCTATTCCTTCACCCCTGAGTAGGACTCAGTAGGAGAGACAGCGTAAGCCATTTCTCCTCCATTGCCTTCTCACTGACAAGTGCCACTGACCACTCCTCCACCATCTCAACATCTATCTGCTTATGCCGCCATCGCCAACCTCATCACTGGGTTTCAAATTACATCGTATGGTATAAATTTAAAATACTTTCTTTCCTGTGGAATCTGGAAGGAGATCAAGGACAAGTTAGATAATAAGATTTCATAATCAGAAGTAATTTTTAATTTGAATTTAGAGTTCACAATTTAAAAGTTATTTTTAATTTTTGGATTCCATAATTTAAAAATTACTTTAAACTTTCAAATCATATAGTACATAAATTTTTTAAGGATTTTTTTTTAAATTGATGTAATTTAAGAATTAAAAATGACTTTAAATCTACATTTTAGAAAGAGTTTTCAAATTATAAAATTTGAAAAACTATGAGGAGGATAAAGTATATATTTATGGAGGTAGAAAGAGTATGGATATGTTAGCTGAGAAATACCCAACTATACATTTGATCCTTGTCGGCTTGAGATGGTTCATGGTAGGGATGATAATGCATGACTTTACTTGTATTTGGTCTATAAAATGTGTGAGATTGACCTGTCTTAGTGTAGAAACTAATTAAAATTCTACAAAATTGTGAGATGACTGATTCATAATAAAATTTAAATTAATAACTAATATTTAAAGTTAATAAAATCTAAACTAATCACCAATCGTAAGTAAGAAAATTATTTTCTAAAAGTAAAATTTTATTAATTAAAAAAATATATTTTTATATATAAATGTATCAGAATATCTTATTAAAGTTTTACTGCAAAATATTTGAATAAAAATGACTAATTTGTTAAAAGTATTTTATTAAAATCTCTTTTTTATATATTTTTTATTAATAAAATTTAAATATAAAAATTTATTTAAAACTATATTTACTCTCCCTCTCTTAATATTAACTCTTTTAAATGATTAAAATAAAATATTAAATTTTTAGTATATTAAATTTATTTTTTTTAAAATAAAACAAAATAAAAGTCACGTTATAATAATAAGTGAATGAAATATAATTTTATTTATAATAACTAAAATAATTTATTTGTTTATACAAACTAGCAGGGAAACACTAAACTCTACTATTAACTCGTCCAAACTACAAAGTTGGTGGCGGATGATCGGCATAATCCAACCACATTGTCATCCGTAGTTCGTGGCCTTACTGTTCTTATTTCTTTTTGGGTTCAAAATATCTCTTTCTTCCCAATAAATTACTGCCAGGTTATAATCACAGTTATTATAAGACTGTTTCTTCCTGCACCTCCATACATTCTTCTCTCACCTCCACAAATTTTTAAATTTCCAAAAATGTTCTTCTATAAAATTCCGGATTATATAATCTAAAAGTCATTTTTCAAATTTATAATTAGCTTTCGGATTATGTAATCCGGAAGTCTTTCTTCAGATGCATGATTACTTTCCGGATTACATAATCCAGAAGTCTTATTTAGCTTCCGAATTATGTAATCCAGAAGTCTTTTTTCAAATGTATTCTGGATTATATAATCTGAAAACTAATTTATGGAGGTGACACAAAAAGGATAAAAATGTATTTTCATGTTGTGTATGGAGGTAAGAGAAGAAGATATGGAGGTGCAGGAAGAAACAGTCTTATTATAACCCCTTTCCCAAATCTGGTTGCCATCCACGTGGATACCACCTATATGTCATCTACCTATATAGAAAATCTACTAAAAATGTACCTACAAATAAATGTGTTTATGAATTTGTTTATTTTTTAAATTTAAATAAAATATATATATGTTATATATGATGATATTTAAATTTAAATAAATAGATATTTAATATTAACGGGAAACAAAAAAAAAATATATATATATATTATGATATCTATTATCCATTTTTTATCCATTTCGAATTGCCCAACCCAAGCACAATTGGATTTTTGTTGTCATCCTAGCACTTCCGAATAAAAAACAAAAATTAACTGGAAGTCTTCTTTAAAAACACGATTTACTAATTTTTATAATATTTTTAAAAATTATCTATTTGTGTAAAAACGAAAAGAAACTACCTCTTTTCCAGCAAAAACACGCAAAAATGGCGTAAGATATTTATACAATAGTTGAAAAGGCTCACCATATTATGCCTTTTGGGTTATAATTTGACGTCAAAATCTATCAGAAACTTTCTATCTTGTAGGTGCAAAAACTATACTTTGTTCAAGGGTTAAACTATCTTCTCTTCCCGGATGCGGACGCTTTCGATGGGAGATGCTGCCTCTTTCTGTTGGGCAAACCACTATCACTGACACTTCCTTCCACAAGTCTGTCGTGGACATCAGAAAATTCTGGTCTCCAAGAACGCAAGGGAACAAGGTAACTGTCATCCTTGACCTTTGTGCTTCTGCTCCGCTCCTCTTCATGGCGTTTCACATTTTCGGATATCTGATGGAAGGCTTTGCTTAACTTTGCAATACCCCTTTCTACAGGTTCTACTACATGTGAAACTGTAAATTTCATGTCATCGACAATCTGAAATAAAAGAGCAGAAGCAACGCAGATGAGTTTGACAGAGATTCGTGATTGGGGAAATTCAAACGTTATAGTGTTTCATATCTCACAATTTCACCACTTCCTAAGACCACATCCCGAACATTATGGGTAAATTTCATACGCCTCTCCATGTCATCATGTCTACCCAGATGCATTTTAGTTGAGCGTTCAGAATCTTGAACCTCAGCAGGATCAGGAGGGGTTCCTAGTGATGCATAGTCTGCCATCACTGATACATTACGGACACACCTCTCTCCTCTTTTGTAAGGTACTGCAGGAAAGACGTAAAGGTGCACAACAGCAGCAACACCCATCTGTTAACAAATAAGATGGGGAGTCAAACATAATACCAATACCAACCAAGAACTACAGAATTGATTGAAATATTTTCCAGGTTGTTGATACTCTTGGAAAGTTTAAGTTATATAGCGGCATCAAACAACATATTTAACAAAGAAGAAAACTGATAACTTGCTAAGCATATAACACCTGATTCAGCTTAAAATAAAAGCGAGTCTGTCTCAGTTCGAGAGCAGAGCAGTCGTTGGTCGTTTAAAAAACACAGCATAACCTAATATTTTATAGAATAAATTACAATGCTAAGTCTAAGGTTTTTCCAGATTGCACATAATACCCTTGTTTTCATAAGGTTTAAAATAATCATTCTCATAGGAGTACACCTAATATTTTTTTCATACAATTAAGGGAAATTAGCGTAATGTATAAGGATGTAACAAAAGAATTTTTCTGCAAGTCTCTAAAAAGAAGGGATATAGTATCAGGTGAAATTCGAAGGAAAAAAAAAGGAGGGACAAATCCAATTTAATATATAGATACCAGAATGAGTATTCCAGACTAGAATGAGTATTTCAGACTACTGAAGTCCTATTGGAGTAGGTCCTCTTCATCTATGTAAGTGCCTCCCCAGAGCTCACAACAGTCGAAGCCGGGAGTGCACATGTAAGGATATCAAATGAGGTGAACATAACACAATTGACAACTTAATCGTACATAGACTCGAGGAGATTGATATCACAGGTATCACAGTTTGTTACCATTACATGCATTCATACATGATACGGATATTCAATAGTCCACCACTAAGGGTGGGTAAAAAATCCAATCCACAATTATCCAAATCCATATTAGTTTTAATCCCATTTAAATGGATTTATCTCAAATCCAAATCCATATTTTTGAATTTTAAATCCAATCCATTTAATTGGATATGGATTAGATATAGATTGGATCCATTTTTGGATTATCCAAATTGCATTTTGGATTGGATTTTGACTTAGACCGATCCAGGTTGAGCCAAGACAATTCGGGCCCAGGTTGAGCAAAGTCGACCCAAGTCCATGTCGAGCCGAGTCGTCCGGGCCCAAGTTGAATCGAGTCAGTATAGGCCAAAGTCGAGTCAGGTCGTTCCAGGCCAAAGTCGAGTCGAGTCAACCCTGGGCCAAGTCAAGCTGAGTGGGTCAGAGCCCTAGTCAAATCGGCACCCGGACCAGGTTGAGTCCGCATCGGGCCCATGTCGAGACGAGTCAATCCATACCCATCTGGACTCGGCCAATGATGACTCGAGTTGGTCCGGGCCCATACCGAGTTGAGTCGGCCCGGATCCAATACCGAGCCTAGTCGGCTCGAACCCATATTGAGCTGAGTTGGTCCGAGCCCAAATTGAGCAGAGTCCACCCGGGCCAATGTTGACCCGAGTCGAAATAGGACAATGTTGACCCGAGTCGAAACAAGACAATGTTGACCCGAGTCGAAACAGGACGATGTTGACCCGAATAGGTCCGAGCCGATGCAAGCCGAGTCAAACCAGGCCCATGTCGATCTGAGTCGCCTTGGGCCGATGTCAAGTCAAGTGAGTGCTGGCCGATTTCGGGCCAAGTCGGTGTGGGTTGACATTGGCTCAAGTTAATGTGGAGTTGAGTCAGTCCAGGCCCATGTTGAGTTGAGTCTGTTCGATTCAATATCGAGTCAAGCAGAGTTGGCTCGAGCCCATGTTGAGCCGAGACTTTCGAGTCTGATATTGAGTCGAGCAGGCCCGGGCCGATATTGAGATGACCAGGCCAAGGTTGATTCGACCCGAGCGAGCCCGGGCTGATGTCGAGCCGAGCGGGACCGGGTCGATGTCAAGTCGAGCGGGCCCGGGCCAATGTCGAGACGACCGGGCCAGGGCTGATGTCAAGTCGAGCAGGCCCGGGCCGATGTCGAGTCGTCTAGGTCAGTCGAGCAGAGCGGGCCAAAGCCGATGTCGAGCCAAGCAAGACCGGGCCGATGTTGAGTCGAGCGAGCTTGAGCCGATGTCAAGCCGAACGACCTAGGCCGATGTTGAGCCGAACGAGCCTAGGTTGATGTCGAGTCGAGCGGGCCCAGGCTGATGTATAGCTGAGTGGGCACAAGCCAATGTCGAGTCGAGCAGGTCTGCGCTAATATCGAGTCAAGCGAGCCCGGACCGATGTTGAGTCAAGCGGGCCCGGGCCGATGTCGAGCTGAGTGGACCCGAGCCGATGTCGAGCTGAGTGGACCCGAGCCGATGTCGAGCTGAGTGGACCCGAGCCAATGTCGAGTTGAGCAGGCCCGGGCCAATGTCAAGTCGTCAGGGTCGATCGTATCGAGTGGGCCCATGTCGATGTCCAACCAAGCGAGACCGGCCAGATATCGAGCCTATGTTGGGCTGAATGGGCCTGGGCCGATGTCAACGCAGGTCAATGTCGAGCCGATCCTGGCCCATGTTGAGCCGAATTTGTATGCGCCGATATCGAGTAGAATTGGCCTGAGCCCATGTCCAGCCGAATTTGTTTGGGTCCATGTCGATTCGGGTCAATGTCGAGTGGAGTCAGTCTAAGCCAATGTCGAGCCGAGTTAGTCCTGATCGATGTCGAGCCGAGTCGGCCTGGGCCCATCTAATGCCAAATAAGTCTGGGCCGATGTCGAGCCGAGTCAATTTGATCCGATGTGGTGCCGAGTCGGCTAGGTAGATGTCGAGCTGAGTCGGTCAGGGTCGATGTCGAGCGGAGTCGAACGGATCGATGTCGAGCAGAGTCGGCTTAAGCCCATGTCGAGCAGATTCGCTCCTGGACAATGTCAAACCGAGTCGGTTTGGGCCAATGTTGTGCCGAGTCGACCTGGGTAGATGTTGAGCTGAGTCGGTCAGGGCCGATGTCGAGCGGTGTCGGCCTGGGCCCATGTCGAGCATATTCGCTCCTGGACGATGTCGAGCCAAGTCGTTCTGGACCAATGTCGAGCGGAGTCGGCTCGAGCTGATGTCGAGCGGAGTCAATAGGGCCCATGTTGAGTTGAGTCGATGAGGGACCATGTCGAACTAAGTCGGTCCGATGTCGAGCTGAGTTGGTCCGCATCCAAGTTGAGTCGGCTTAGGCCCTGTTCGAGCCAAGTTAGTCTGTGTACATATCAAAATGGATTTAATGTAATCAACAAAGTGAATTTAATCTAGATTTAATCCACTTTAAATGGATTTTTAAAAAATCTAAAAAATTTGATCTAATTAAAATGGATATGGATTTTAAATCCAATCCATTTGTTTGGATTTGGATTGGATCTAGATTGGATTTCCAAAAATCCAATCCATGACCACCCTATCCACCACACTTCCTTATTGGCAGAAAAATACCCCCAATTTCATGTATCCAACCTTATCACGGGATCTAGTTAAATTGTTGGTTTTCATAAATAGATCATACATGGTGATAAAAGTTTACGTGATCTAAAGTATATGTACGATGATTTCCTTAATATAGAGATGATTTTTTTGGTGGTAAAATTGAGATGATTTAGTAATGCGATATGCAAGAATACAATACCTCTATACAGATGATATAGTCTTGTATACGTGTTTTCAGCTCTTGAGCCAAAGACCCTTTAAATGCTCCCATGGAAAAAAGAAATGCAACAGCCACACCTTGCCACCATGTCAAGAAGACGATTGACTTAAAAGTTACGAATTTTGCCAATGGTTTTATTGGCTCCAATTTATCTTTCGTGACAGAATAGAACTGTACAAGGCAATACAGGGCCCATGTCTGACTAAAATTAAGAATGCATGCTAAATAGGGATACCTGCAAGCACATAGTAGAATTGGGCTTCAACACGGGTCATACAAATGTGCCCCAATACCAAAAACAAAAAGTAGAAAAAAGGAAAGTACAATACAAATAATAAAGCAAGAAATTTTATCTATGATAAAAAAAAAAATACTTATATTGTAGTTGAGAATTGAGATTATATATTTATGGTATGCATATCATAGGTACAACACAAGCAAATATAATCTTACCCATATTTCCATTCAAATTTTCCTTCTCCATAAACCCCAAAAGACTGCAGAATCATTGACAGCAATGCACAGATCATTTTCAGTATCATCTGGAATATAAGATTTAGTCAAGAAGAAGAAAGAAATTGATTCTTATTTTACAGAAAGAGAAGACTGGTGGAACAACCGCACAATTTATCAAAATCTAACATACATATTGTACGATGCCAACTTTCACAGATTGATAGAAGTCAGGGCCAAGATACCAGTTTCTTAAGAAGCAATTTAAGGGAAATGGATGCTCTACAACTCCATATGCATATGTTTCTTTTAGAAGAGGAGTTCCGGAGTCTGTTAGGCTCATACTTCCAATAAATTGAATTGTTTTGTCCTCACCACCTACAAGCAACCATACACAATTTTTGTATTACTAAAGGTCATGACAAATCCAACATAATTCAGAAGTTGTGAAGGCGTATGACATCTTTTAATCATTTAACATTCAAGCCTCGCAAAGATTTAATAGTTTTTATTTTTGAATTAGACTTGAGATTAAAAAAAAAAAGGAGGAAAACTTGTGTGATATCTCAATCCTTACACTTCTGCATTTCTGGAAAATATATATACATAATAACAGCTACCTAATGAAAATCATGTAGCTGTATAATCTGTTTGGCATACCTAAGCAAGCGATCAAATATCTTTCAAAGCAATATAACGCAAAAGCCTCATAGCAGTCCCGAATAACTTCACAGTTAAATGCTGCACTGGAATCCAACAGTGACAAAAACTGCATCATAAAAACATCAGAACTTTCTAATTTACTACTAAAATCGTGTTAAAAGGAAACTAGAAAGAAAAACTTCCATGACTGGATTATACACACAGCAGGCAGATTAATACATTCCTGGAAAATAAAACCCAAAGCTTTTCTGAAATTATACACAGTTAACATGAATAAAAATCTTTTGAGTATGATCTATTTAAAAAAAAGAAGTTCTATTTTCAGTGTCAATTATTGATTTTAGATATCATAGAAATCACTATTAGATTAAACGGATTTTAGTCTGACTGTGTTTGGCACTCACATAAATTCTTTAATCATTAAAAAATGTACAATTAGTACTTTATGTAAGCAGAAGTGAAGCAGAAAATCTAACCAAACAGCATGCACCAGTAGGTAAGTTCCAATATATTCAATGTGGTATCAACAAAAGTTTAGATAAAATTAGAAGAGTTGCAAGTGGAATATTATTTAGATTCCATACCCAAAAAGAATACAACCAACAGTTATCTTCTCTTTAATGAATTAATAAACCCAAGTAAAAGATGCTATATAAACAGAACAACACACGGTATTTAGGGTTAACTTAGTCTCCCTTACCGATTCTAAGGAATAAACAGGAACCATTAAGATGAGACCAATCAAAAACTTCTGCTCCTGAATCAAGGAAAGAATATACATATACATATACATACATATATATAGAAAATAATATGAAAGGTAAGGAAATTGTAATGAAGAGGAGAAAAATGGTCAAGTCAGTTGAAAGTGTGCAATTATAAGAAGCAGTAAGAAAAGGGAAACTGGGCATTACATAAACACGAAGTTTATTGGTGCAGGAGGAAAGATAAGTAAGATCCAAAAGTAAAGGGAACAAAGAAAATACCTCAGGCTGATTATAGGCAGCTAAATGCTCAAATATCAGATATGTGGAGAGAACAAGAGCTACAAACATAAATATACTTGAACTGAAGACTGTCCAGCTGATGGTTCCAGTAAATTCCATTCCTAATTTTAGAGGCCACAAGGTCCCTGACTTGCTTGTGGCCTCAACCAGTGTAAAAAGAAATATGGAAGAACATAGAATATCAATCAAACCCATGCCCCCAAAACTTAGAATTCGCTGTAACAAATAGTCTTCCCTTGACTGAGTCAATTATATGTTTTACATATTCCACCCAAGACAATGAGAAGGTCTCCACTCCACAACCCTACAATTTTGTATAACTTTCCCTTCTTCTGTTCTTTCTGTATGGCAACCAGTACAATGTAAGATACAGTATACGCAAGAAAACCACCTTTCTGGTACAAAGCAATTCTTCAAATTCAACATGCAACATGTAGAACTAACATAGTTTGCCAACAGTTGACAATGACATTGGTTTTTGATACATGTACGAAATCCCAAATTGAGATAGGACAATTATCCTGCATTAGCAATCAAATCACTTAAGAAATAATATTTATGTACATATATTAAAAAAGAAACTCCTAATTCTCTTTCAAAGCAAGTGCAGGTAATTCAACTAGTAAGAAGCACATCCACTATAAGACTATGACAAGATTTAATAATGATAATTTTAGAAATATAAAATATCATAAACTTAGAGCTCTAGCAAGTACATTTCTACTGGAGAAACCATAATCTGAAGCATCCTTCAATTTCTAGACATAAAGGTACCAATAAGCCTCTAACTCAAACAAAATGAATAACTATGTAAGAACTTGGCTGGCATGCCATTTTTTTTATTAAGTATAAAAATCGCTGTCACAAAAACTTTAATGCGTATAACTATTTACTAACTATTAGCTGGCCACCATCATATCAATTACCTTTAGCTAGACAACAACAACCTCATATTAAAGGTTTTTGTTAATGGAAGGGGACCTAAATAAAGATCGCACACATAAACATCCCGCAAGAATGTTCCACATTGTCGAGGTTAGGAAGCTTAAGAAAGACAAAATAGCAAAATGTTTCCATTTAAAATATTGTTACAAAACTCAGTCTTAACATTCTTCATTATCCCCAAAACCAAGATGGTTACATCAATTATCTTTATATCATCCAATTGCAATATTGCTGCCATGCTATGAACCAAAGACGCAATATGACATCATCATTAGAAACAAAGCAGACAGCAGAGAGATTTCAAAGATAGACTACAATGTCCAGTATATAGGTTAAAAAACACGCACACTCACTTCTCTAAGTCGTCAGTAAATTGATGTCCACAGTTGCTAAAGAGTAGTAAAAGACAAATACCAAAAATAAATTATTTCAAAACAATAGTTCCACTTCTCACTTGCGAAAAAGGATGAATACTGTATTTTGAAGACACCAACCATTTTCACTCCTCCTGTCATAAGTTCCACATATAAGCGCAGTGCAGTTTTCGACACAAGCAATGCAGCGGATATGAATTACGTACGTCAGCAACACAAGGTTAAAAAATTCTAAGATTAACACATAAAACTGTTGTAGGAGCAACCTTTCTTTTGACTTCTCATCGACAAAATGCATTTTAGCGGACAGAGGCACTCAGCAGCAACCGCCGATTCTCAATCCAAACAAAGAAATAAATAACGGTCCATTCGGAAATTGCTAAGGCGCAATTCACCGATGATTTTTCAAGAAATGCTACATTTTGGTGGCAGCGTTTAAGATAGGAGAAAATGAGTGAAAAAGAAGGCCAAAACCCTAGACCTCGAATATATGCATTTGGAGTAAAAGAAACACGCAATGTGCCGAAACGAAAATCAGAGCAGCAACGGTAACAAAAGAATGATAGCAATGAGTCGCAGAAAGCATGGAAGAAACATTTAGGAGAGAGTTCAAACCTACGTTCAGTGTTTTCTTCTATTTTCCGGGAAAATCGAAGTGGATATTTAGCGGGGAAATAGAACGCAAGTGAAGGAGAAGCAAATGAAAATAGCAACGACGAAGAAAAGAAAAAGAAAAACAACGGATTTTGCTTCGGTAGTTGGAAAACATAAATTACGATATCTTTATTATTCGCAAGAAAAGAAAAACAGAAAAGAGGGGAAGATGATAAATGGACTTACATGGGTAGATTTGTTTTGTCACAGGTGCATGTGAGTCGCTGATTGGAACCTATTTCTTATCTGGCGTTTTTCGTGAGGACTGTGACGTTAAAGAATATGACCAGCCAGTGAACTGGGAAAATTCTATTTCCCACGTCAGTGTGTGTACGTGACAAATGAAGAAGCGAGTGCACGTTTAATGAAATGTTACCGCATCAAACCAGAGAAGAAACTAATACTATATATATACTGCATAAATATTACTTCCCTTTTAAAAAAATTAAATTAACTGAAATTAAAAAGATTTTAAAAAAATATTATTTTTTATTTCTAATTTATTTTAAATTAATTATTAATTTTCTCAAATAATATAATAAATTTACCAAAAATGGAGTTATTTACATAAAATTATTTTGAAAAGTTACTAATCTAAGTAAAATTAATAATTTGTGATTATTATTTTTTTCAAAACAAATATAGTTTATTTTTAAAAATGATATTAAAATAATGTTCTTAATTTTCAATTAATTGTTAATAAAATTGTTCTAACAAGTGATACATTTATTACTATTTTTAATTAAGAGAAAAAAAATCTTTAAAATGAACATAGTTTGTCTTTATAACTTCAATCGAATTTTACATGTTTTGAGCTGTGTAGCTAAGGTAGTTTGATTCAGTTGAAAAATTTCTTATAGATGCTGAATTATTATTGATGAAAAAGTTATAATAATTTAATTAAATTAAGATAAAATTAAGGATAACCGAAGAGGTGTTGCTTCTCTACCAAGGAAAATATTAAATATGTTTTTTTCTCTCTCTTTCTTTATTTAATATACATTACATTATTTTAATTTTGTTATCTCTCGTATTATTTATTTTTATTTATGGACCCATGTTTCTTAAAAAGCATAAATTAGGAGTATCGTTAAATGGTACCAGAAAGTCAGAGAGAAAGTAGACTTATTGTTTGGTCTCGTTAATGACTCGTGGGAGACAAGACTGATTGGTTGCTCTCGTTTTCATTACGATAGTGAGAAAATAAGAGAAATGGAAAAAAAGAAAAAAAAAAGTTATATTTTTAATATAAAAAATATAAAATTTTGCTGCTTTAAGAAAGTGAAAATTAGTGATGTAAACTTGCCGGATTAAACTCTTAAAACTTGAGTTTAATTTTGTCAAATATTAATGGTTTAAGTGTGATTCATTTATTTCATTGAACTTAATTAAAGTTTGAGTGTTTGGCTGAGAAAATATTAAACTTGTTTTTTTTTCCTTATTTATCTTATTTATAATTTGATTAATATTATTTTATGAAAAAAAATATATTAATACTACTCTATTAATACAGTTATACATAAAATAATATGAAAAAAATGTACTCATACATAAAAAAAAAATTATTGTTTTAAATACAATTCTATTAACTAATAGAGCTGAATTTTGAAGCTAAAATACTAACGTCTTAATAAAATATAAATAATAATACTTTTCAAATCTAAACTTTATATATATATATATATGAGTTACGAGTTACTCATAATTTTTTTAAAGTCAAACTTTAAAAATTCAACTTAATTTATTTAAATATTCAAGTTTAATTGAGAATTATATTTATTTATGTGGCTTAATAAAATTTAACAAATTAAACTCAAATATTTTACAAATAATTTAACCCATTAAGTCAAACTTTTAATAAAAAAAAATATTTTGGTTGTTTAATTATTATTATTATATGAATGTTACCATGTTAAGTTTTTTTTCTAATAGTTTAGTATCAAACTTTGTAACATTTCAGACATTTTACTGGTTAAAGTTATTAGGAGAAGAATAACGTGTCATAAAAAAAGTTTCAAAAAAGTAACATATAGTAAAAAAGGTATTGTTTTGAAAAAAGTTTATAATGGTATTAAATATTTTATTTAAAATAGTTAAGTAATAAAATGTATAATTAAATTTAGTGTTTTTCTCCTACTGTTTTGTTCAGCCTAAGTATTAAAAAAAATATGAATATAAATAGTATGGAAAATTATATTATATGAAAATAAATTTGAAAAACTAGAGAAATGCAAAGTTAATATAGAGATTATGAAATGGAAGGGATGTGAAACAAATAGGTGAAATGTGAATTGGCACCAAATAAGGTAACAAAATTATATTCTTTGCTAAGGATTACTTTCAACCATTAGCATAACTTAATATTTTGTGTGCTTTTAACTAATGGAAAACACACTTATTGAATTATTTAAAATTATTTAATTAAAAGGTTATTATTTAATATGTTTTTTTTATAAAGTTTTCGTGTTAGGCATCACTAATATTATTTAGTATGTTAGTTCTATATTTTTTTAGATGGTTTGAGTAGACTATTTAATCTCTTAATGTCTAAACTTTATTATAAAATTGTTTAAGTGACTTTTCTGTTTAATGTGTTTCACTTGATTCAGTTATAATGATATTGATGTATAAATAAGATCTTTTGTATTATCATTCTGAGTTGTATTTTCGTAAGAATTTACTATGAGAAAGAAGATTTTTGTAAATATTGTAATCTTTGAATTTAAGGTATTCTCAAGTGGACATCTATAAAATTCATTAACACTTCAATTAAACTATCTAAATAATCTATGTGTGACTTTTTTTTATCTTCCTCTTATTGTTTATTTTCCATCCTCTCTATTTCCAAGTTTCTCTGTTATTGAATTTTGTTTGTGGTATACACTCTCCGGTCAATTTGATTGTGCTAATTTCTTATTGGAGTATTTCAGAAACAATTTATATTTCATGACCCGATTTGGAAATATCATTCAATCTTTACATATTTTAATTATTAAATTGTTTTATTAGTTTGTCAAAAAAGGGACTTCAAAAAGATAATATATTTCATTTAATGAAAACAAGAATAACGAGTCTAGATATTACATGAAGTTGTAATTTGTATTTTCATCTCATAATTTTTATTAAGATATCACATATTAAGCTAAGGTACCGTTCACTTGAAACACTTATTCCTCTGGTTTTGCTTTTAGGAATGGGTGAATTTTTTTATAAAAAAGTGTGGAATTATTAATACTCTTTTCAGTTGAAATAAAAAACACTTCCTGTGCCGCATAAGAAAGATAGATCGCCACAAGGTTAGGATGTCTCAGTGAAACATTGACACCATTGATTTGTCATTAAAGGTATACACGAGAATGAAAGTTTGGCACTAGACTCAGGCCTCTTCACTAAAAATGGACTTTGCAACCTATTCAAACCAGACTACTCTGATCGCTCTAACAGACACAAAATGGCATCAATAAGTGCATTGTATAATAAATTATATTAATCAACACAGACTCACAACCTGAACTTATTATGGGTCTGTAAATTTGTAGAAGGCATCTGTTGGTATACAAAAGAATGGGGCATTCATTACACGATTATACAAAATTGTTTTTTCATTAGCAAGTGTCAATAAAACCATTAGATTTGATCAGCAAAAATGATGACCAAAAATTACACAAAAAGGTTTCTTTCATTGTACCTATGCGTTCCGTGTCTACTTTAACCACAGCCCCCCCTGGCCCCCCCGAATAAAAGAGAGGGGAGGACGGTTTGTCCTTGATCTTCTCATACTCATATCTCAATCGCATTCATCTGCAAGAAATCAACTAGTACCTAACCTGTGAAATGGTTGATGGTGATCATATCATCTGCAGGAAAAATGGATTAAGTCTGATTCCGCACATCAAGCTCCGTCTGCAACACTTACTAATACATATACATGGGTCCAAAGCAGAAATCCCCAGCCTGAAGCTGTAAAACTATATCCATCTGGCCCTCGAGATGAAAAGATGTGCCAGGATAAACTTCAAACAACAGTGGTGCTAGAACGAGCTACTCTTTGAGCTTCTTCTAAGTCCCTTAAAAACCTGTAAATTGAAAAAGAAAAACATCTATGCTGGTAAGAAATTCAGAATGTCACAGTGCAGAGCAATTGAATGTTTTTGCAGTTAACTAAAGCACCCTGAACCAAAAAATGAATAATCAAATATAACCAAGCATTTATTTATCAGACAAATTTAAGACCAGTGCAATAAAATTTATCACCTAAACCTAGGCCAATAACCCAATTCAAGCAATATTTCAAAATGACTAATTAGCCCAAACTATGACTACTTTCAAGTTTTGCAGTTGACGCACTACAGAAGATAAAATTGGAACTGTCACTAAAAAACTAGTATCAATTCTGTCATGCCAAATTGAAAGCACAATCAAAAGTGAACATCTCCACTAATCAAATTCAAACTATCCTTATGCCTTAATCATACCTTTTAGAATTAAGAACAGAAGAGCCACCAAGTATAAAACGGATGCCGGTATTGTTGGCATTTTGTAAAGCAACAGACCGAGACTCCTCATAAGTTGTCCCTCCAACAATGAAGATGATTACATCCTGCGGCCTGCTTTTCATATAGTCGCCAACAACACAGATTGGATTATTATATGATAGTAAAAATAAAAATTAAAAACTTCTATTACAAATGCACTGTGTGTGTACTTGTTAGAATTTCTGAGATGACAGATGGACAAGGCTTTGTCCGTCCCTGATTTTCATTCTGTTTTGAAAAAAATCAAGTACACAAAGGAGATTCCCCCTTTCACACTGAAATCTGTCCACTTTGTATTGTAGCTAACAAAAAGAAAAGCTCCCTCTTTAATAACAGAGGTCCTATTTAAAGAAAGTTGGTGTACCAACTTCTCTTATAAACTAAAATCACCATAACTCCTAAACAGAAACTAACTCACTTGTAACAGAAATCCTAACTAATAGGCCAAAAGATAAAACATGTATGTTTAATTCCTATTCTGATCCCTTTATACACTTACAAATGCCTAATTGTATTCATTGGTTCCTGATGTCTAATAGAACTGGTCAAAAAGCCTTTTCCTAGATGATTCGTGAGAGACTCAGGATATTGAACAGACATTAAACAGAGCTTTGCATTGAAACTTTCCAAACTTCTAAATAATCATTTTTAACATGCAGCGCATAAAATTGTGATAGGCCTACGATAGAATTATCAGATAACTAATCAGATTAACTCCAAAAATACAGTTTACTCTTGCAGCTGTTAGTCAAATACAACACATTTAACAGAATGCATAAGTTACAGGTTTGTGAGAGGGTATTACTAAAAGTACAGATCATAGGCCACTGCAAATATAAAATCATGTGATGTGATGTCAATGCTACCACATCACAGAAGTCTTACAAGGTAACACGCACAGATTAAGGCAGTTAAAACTTCTTATGAATAGGAAGAACGGAATTAATATTTGTCTTCCCTCAGAGATAGTGTCTGTACTATGGATAAAATAAACTTAGAGTATAATGCTGAAAGAATTGCAGAATCTTGTACTCATCAAGTGTGTAGACTCACTACAAAAAAACTCAAATAATAATTTGCTCTCAAAGCTCAAGATAGTGAACCCCCAAAGCGGGGCCTGTGACACTGTTAAATGATAAATTTCCAATACAACTTATCACATAAATGGTGCCACATTAATTGGAATAATATTATACATCAATTTGATAAATAGTGAGTACTAAAAAATGAGAAGTTTGTAGAGTCACTTCAATTAATACCACATTATTTAGAAATCAGGCCACAATGTAGTTGCATCACTTTTGGATAGACACAATTACATCTAGAAATTCACAAATAAGAAACAGTAAGGAGTTTATATTTAATAGCAACAAACCTTCCCTGTTGATAGTGATTTCCAACAAATGGGTAGTCCACATCTCTCAACCTCCCCTTGACAATGCTTTCCATGATTTGAAACAGAAGTGGCTGATGCTGGGTGTAAACATTCTCAACACCCTGCTCAAAAACTCGGAATGAAATATTTTTTTAAGCATGAAGACTTGGATTGGATCATCAAGGATATGGTATAATAATCATATATTTCTATGCTTACCTTCAAACCGCGAGCCATGTTACGAGCAATATTCATTAGATCTCGATTTCCAAAAAGATCACCCATTCTCTTGTCAACACCCGCTTGCTTCAGAAGAAACTGGACAAGCTGTTGCACCACAATAAAGATATCAATATCAGTAACTCTTGTGTAACGATATCAGAAACAACAGTGACATCCATCTATATGCTATAATGCTAGTCTAAATTTAAATTTGAGTCCATTTGAATGTAAATTATACTTTCAGAATCCAAAGCCAGTGGCATGGAAAGATAGCACAATAGCAAAAATTTCACCATCACTACTCAACTATCCAAGGATTAAAAAGTACATATCCTGATAAGGTTTAAAGACTAATATTCAGACATTCTTGCGCGAGAATCATGGATTTAAGAAAAGGAACAGCTTAAGTTTACCCCAGGTTTGTACTTGGCAGATCTGGAAGCCAGTTTGTTGAAGAGTTGCATTAACTGAACAGGGCTATCTTTCTCATATCGTAAAGCATACAACATGACTAAACGTAGTCGGTCCAGATCTGATACACTTTCATTGTTTAGTAGATTTGTCACTGCCTGCAGAAGAATACATTAGAGACATAAGTTATCACCTTTACTGTTTTAAAGCATTAATCAGTACACAGAATAACAATCAATAAAGGAAAAATGGAGGGATACAAGATTGGCTTGGTGGTGGTAAGTGGAAGGAGGGTAGGATAGGCCGCGGGTTCAAATCCCCCACAAACAAAAACTAATGTATTAACAATTAATATTTGTTGATCCAAAAAATAGCAAGGAAAAATAGAAAAAGAAAACATTTTGTGAGGTGGTCGTGAGGTTGTAATAACAACATTGTTTCATAAACCATATATTCTGTTATGTTATGTCACATATGAATTATTTGGACAAGTGAAACCAAACTAATAAGGATATTTTTCGAGGATTTGTTTAATCTTATACTTAACTGTTAATTGTCGATACTTCTAACTTCTGAGGAAAAACATATGAAGATTCTGAATTCTCAGGGTATCATATGAAGTTAATGAAGATAGAGGCTAGACTGATCACAAGAGGGATAACATGCACGTTCTAACAAATATTTGAACTGCCAATAGAAATAGAAATACTGCAACAAGTCCCATGTGCAGAGCACAAGAAAAACAAGTCACAATGTACATAGTGAAATTTCAAAAGAATTCTCCCAGTCCACTAGACCAAATACTAATTTTTCTCACAGTATTGATGAGTGGAGAGAGATTAACAGAGAAGGAATATAATGAATTATTTGTGTCGTGTACATACGAGCATTTTTATTTATAATGAAAAAGAGATACAATAATAAGAAACAAAATCAATATCTAATAATGGGAAGTATTTGGCAACATATTTCCTTATCAAATCATATTATATATCCCTATTTAATGTAACGAAATCATACCTTCAACATAATAAAACCATATCTCTAATACAGGGGTTCTTAGTTTTCTTATTTCTTTTGCTTGTGTTGTAAGGAAGAGTTTGTCTCTAGTAAGGACCTAAGTATTAAGGGAACCCTCCCATAAAAGCTAACTATTAAAGGGGAAGTGAATCAAGAAAGTTATAAATATTAAATATACTCCACCTAGCATCCTATAAAAGTTTATTTTGGACTTAAGACCGCATAATGCTCAAGTCCCCATCATATCATCATTCCTTACAGCTAATGTCTCAGCAGATACACTCTGATGCTTCACTCAACCTTTATGGTCCATTCCACAGGTAGCCGTTTTGGAGATATTGAAAATCAGCTCTAATACAAATCGATAAGCTTCCCAGGCTAGAGGAACCCTCCCTCAAAAGCTAGCAGTTAAAGAGACCAAGCTACTTATGCACTCAACTAGTATCTAATATTACTCAATACGAGGCTTAGGCACCCCATAATACCCTAGTCTCTATCAAGCTCCTAGTCAAGATTTCAATCTTCATTTAGTTTACATTTTGTAATAGAGGATCATTCCTCTGGATTCAGTGACTACTTCCATATAAATAATACCTCCCGTTCTTATTTTTTTCAATTTGATTCCTACAAGATCCTAGCCCAAGGACCCAACAAAAAACTATTTATAAGTTCAAGGACCCAATTTTAAAGTGTAGTACAGACCTATTTAAATATTTCCAAGTAGTCTAGGGACTAACAAATTAATTTAAGCTTCCATGGCCCTACAATACAAGAACTTCTGAAATTTGAGCAAAAGCAAAGTAGAATGTTTCAATAAATTAAGACTATATAATCTATACCTCAAAAGCAGCTCCTTGTCCTCCATTGCAAGCCAACTCCTGTTCTGTTTGGGAAACTGACATAAGCTTTCGCTCATCAACTATCTTGCTCATTTCAGTTACTAAAGTCACATGTTTTGTCACATTTCCATGCATTTTCCTGTACTCAGGATAATTATCGACAAATTTGGCCATGTCCTCTGCCAAGAGTCAAATCATAAAGTCAGTGAATTTTATACTACGCCACCAAGTGTATAAATAAGTTTTTACCCATATAATTTTTGAAGAAAAGTTTACTCTGATCTGAGAGGATGAAAAAAAATACAAACCTATTGTTTGGATGTTCTGGTTACTTTTTGACACTTGTTGAAATTCATCAACCATTCGCTTGATATTCATACCTATATCCCCAAAATTCTCATACATGTTAACTTTAAAAAAGGGGTCTTGTTCCGATGACAACACAACTTCCTGTAACAAGAAATAGCAAATGAATTGCTTTCTAATGAGCACAAATTATGTACTGCAATACACTTAAAACACAACTAGCCAGTGTAAGAAATGTATCTAACCTCTTGATCATTTGGAAATTTACCAATGGATTTTAAGTCCACTTTATTGTCTTCGATTCCTATTAATTCATGAACCATTGCCTGTACAGTATAACACCACAATGAGCATCGCTTATATGAATGAACAACTTATCACATTATACGCACTAGACTTTTGTTCATATCCCAGATACCTGATAAGTCCATTGATTTAGCAATGGGGTTACAGGATCATCCCTCCTGTCAATAACTAACAACAGAGGAGAAACTTCCATTCGCCTAAAATCAAAAAGACCACTTTCCTCTTGGTACATCAGTTTCTGTTCAAGCCCAACAATGTAAATTAGCTTTCACTAAGTATGCCAAGCACAATCACAAATGATAAATATGGCATGTCGTGATACAGGCATAGCCAGAATCATATAATGATGAAGGTATAAAAGTTTGAATTCATTGCAGAAACTGATAACCACATTTCTAAAATGCATATATAATTATTTCACATAAAAGAAAATGTAGTGAGTTAGAAAAGGTGATTTGAACTCACAGATGCTTCCTGTGCTATCCTTTTTGCGATGTCAGATGTCCTTTGATACCTAATTACTGGTCTGCGTTTTAATGCCAAAAAAACAGCTGCAAGACCATCAACAACTCGGTCACAAAAGCGCTGCACGGTTGAAGGATCAACCACAGCTGGGAGCATATATATGTAATGTGAAGGCACATGGAAAGTGAAATGATAGGGATCAATTGCAACAAAATCTGCATAGAACTCCTGGATGACCAGGACAACAACTGTATCAGAATTAAAGTTTGCAACACAAGACCTGCATTTGAGATTACATTCGCACACAAAGTGTTGGGGGGAGGAGGAGAAGGGAGTGAAGGCTTAATAATCAACAAATGTGGAGCCATTTGTCAGATAAAGAATGTAATATTATGCAATCATAGGATAGGAGAGGGACAATAAAGAAGCAGATATTATTTCATCTCCATCCAGGATTTTAATCATGCAAACTCGTAATACTATAAAATAAATAGTAAAGTTCCCAAGTCCAAGTGGGGAGAAAAAAAATACAGGACAGTGCACGAATAAACAGCTACCTGAACCTGCTGGACAACTTCCTGTTCATCTGAATCAGCAAGTATGTGAATCTGAGTGTCCTTCAATATGTTGGAGAAAACTGTAATTTCAGAATGGATTCACAAAGTGGCTTCAAATCATGGGAGAAAATTACTAATTAACAAGGGAAAATTAAAAATGAAATTATAAAGGATGGATTGCACCGCAGCTTATCTAAAGATTCAAGTATAAAATTAAAGAACCTACATAGGTGATACTCTCCAAATCTAGGACTAGCCAGCTGGCGGCGCAAAAACTGGATATTCTCTGATGTAGGTCGAAGGAAGTAAATGGCCTTGAGATGCGACATTGATTCGCTCGACTTGGAAATAGAATCTACCAACTCAACCAAAAACACTTCTTTCTGGAGAAGCTCTGACTGCGAATACACAACACTCACAACACCTACCTGCATCAATTTGCCAAAAAAGTGGATTCAACATCAGAACACCACTTTCCTCCTTAACAAGGACAAGCAAAATAGATTTCTACAAACCAAGTCCGCTTGGCAGGTTTACATACGATTTTGATAAAGTAAAACAATATAGTATAAGCCAAATCATAAAGAGAGTAACTCTATACAACCGTATCAACGCTATAACTTGAAAACATAATGTCAAAAGAGACCAATATCATAAAATAAATCAATCCATTATAATTGTCAAGGGTAGGGAGCCTCATCATTTTATTTCCCTTGACGAAAAATACATATATACATACACACACATACATATACGTAAACACACAAATTCATTGAATGCGGAGTCTCACCGCCACTGCACAGTGATCTCAATCCAATAAACAGATAATTCGAACTATCACGGGTGGCACTTAATTGTCTAAAATTCAGAGCAAAAATTGAAAAAATATATAAACAAAGACGAAAAATCGAGCCAACTGTGAGCAACACAAGTGGTTTTTATTAAAAAAAAAAACGAAAAGAAAATCGATAGGTTGATATTCTGATCAAATTTCCCAGCATTGTGGAAGATCCTTGAGGAAAGGCGCAGCGTACCGTTTGAGAATCAAGGATTAGAACCTTCATGCCGGAGATGTCTTGCAAGATGCGGTTGATATAATCACGCGCGGAGGAAGTGACCACCATCTTGTGTGCGTGTGTGTAGGAGTTGAATCTCTCCGTGGACACGAATCGATAAACCAGTTCAACTGCGTAGGCGAATCAAGGAGCACGGAAGTGCAGGGATTCGGACTTCACAATTCAGAATTCAGATCCACGACGAACGAGGACGACGAATTCGCTGCAACGCACCGTTTAGAAGTAGAAGTTGGTTCTTGTCTTTATGACAATTTTTATTGCAATTCCTTTACTTTGTCAATTTTCATCTCTCTTTTCTTACTTTATTTTTATATATGCATCATAATATAAGATAGTGCTGTTAAATTATTTTCATATTCTCACTTACGAAATTTGTTTTATTTAATATTTAATTTTTATTTAATGGTTGCACCTATTTTGTATTCAGAGTATGATAAACAGTACTATAAATGAAACAAAAGGGAAAAAGCGCTTACATTCAATCATAGGACACTGTATTTTTATATCAATGAATTTCTTTATCTGACCACTACCAATACTTGGATCAAATTCTTTCATCGTGAATTTTTTTAAGTGAGAAAAACTGAATTTTCTTGTTTTTTTTTTTTAATTTAGGAGAAATTCATCAATAGAAAAGTATAAGAACTTTAATAACGTTTAATTAAAATGACAAAGACTAAAGGTTATGTTATATTCTTTCTTTAGCCAAATATAATTAAAAAACATATTTATTAGATTTAAGTGTAAAAAAAATTAACTTATTTTATTTTATTTAATATTATTATTTCAAAAGTATTATTATTTTTAAATTCGAGTAAGGTATCCAATAAATAGAGTAAAAGGTTGTTAGAAAAAATATTTATTCATTTTATAAAATCAAGAAAATTAAATAAAAACAAATCATAATTTGAAAATATTTTTCGACAACCCATTGTTTCTTGCATCAGAATACAACTTGTGGGTGGATTGCTTACGTGGTAGGGACGTTTTTGTAAAATGGGCAAGATATAGGAAAAGACGAAATTTTAATTTTCAAAATCGTTGATCAACTCTTCAGTTAATGGTTGAGTCTTTCCAAGTCTTTGGAAGAGAGGAAACTGGATAGCAAGAAAGAGTGCGGGCTCTACAAATACAAGGAGAGGAGTGAAGTGTGGTTGGGGCGAACACTGCGAAGGGCGAGGAGAATGAGTGGAGAGTTTGAAGAGCGACGACAAGGCAGTGACGTTTATTATTTTTTAGTTTTTTTCAGGGTTTTAATGGGTTGTTTGTGCTTATGACGTTTGTGGATGTTCTATTTTAAATGAGTATGATTTGAAATCATTGTGGCGGTGGATGTTCTATTGTGTGATCATTAGGTTTTGTATTTGTGGTTGTGCGGGTTTTTGTCCTTATTTATTGATGTTTTTATGGTTTAGGGTTTAGGGTATATTTATGTTTTTTTTACGTCGTTAGTTTGTTTGAGGATGTGGTGACATTGTTGTGAGTTGTTTTGTTGACTTTTTTTTTATTAAATGAACTGTTTTTTAAGATTTGGAAAATGACAAGTTTCTTGGTCTAGAAAATTTTTCTCCCATGGAGGAGACGAATTGAATGTATTATTTTTTTATATCGTCTTCATAATAGTTGAATATATTTTGAAATGATAGTGTTCAATAAATAAAGATGGTATTGTTTTGTTTTTTGGTTTTGTAATTACGAGTTAGACACTGCTCTGCTTCCTTCTCCCTTCAAAAGCCGCCCAATCGAAAACCTAAACCCCTTCAAATCCCTCTTTCCAAAACGCAAGCAACACCTATGCTTCCTTCGCAAAACACCCAAAAAACTGCACCTAGGCTTCCGCTTCCTTCGCAAACGCCAAATCTTGAACCCTCAAAATCGCAACGCTCCTTCCTTCAACCTAGCCTTTCAAACGCTTAATTTTTTAAATTTGCCACTTAAACAAGTGAGACCCACAATCTAATTGATTATTATTTCACCAGTCAACTCAGTTAGTTGTATTCTGGCGCAATGACATTCTAGTTGTCAAATAATCGGTAATCACTCAAAAATGATTTTTCGACAACCCATTGCCCCTTGCGCCAGAATACAACTTCCTAACGTGGTTGGTTGCATACGTGGTAGGGACGTTTTTGTAAAATGGGCAGACATAGTAAAAGAGTAAATTTTAATTTCCAAAACCGTTATTCAACTCTTCAGTTAGTGGTTAGGTCTTTCCAAGTCTTTGAAAGAGAGGAAACTAGACAATGGGAAAGAGTGCGAAGGGCTCTGCAAACATAAGGAGAGAAGTGGAGTGTGGTTGGGGCGAACACTGCGAAAGGCGAGAACTGCGGACGGAGAGTGTCAAGAGTGTCAGTTGTGTTTGGAGTGCGAAGAGCGACAACAAAGTAAGTGGAGTTTTTTATTTTTTGGGTTTTTTATTTTTTTAAGATTTTGAATGGGTTGTTTGTGCTTGTAGCATTGGTGGACATTCTCTTTTAAATGAGTATTATTTGAAATCATTGTGGCAGTGAAAGTTATGTTGTATGACCATTACGTTTTGTATTTGTGGTGGTGCGGGTGTTTGACCTTATTTGTTGATGTCTTTAGGGTTTATGGTTTATTTAGGTTTTTTTGACGTTGTTAGTTTGTTTAAGGATGTGGTGACATTGTTGTGAGTTATTTTGTTGTCTGTTTTGTTTTTAATTAAATGAACTGTTTTCAAAAGTTTGAAAAATGACAAGTTCATGCTTTAAGATTTTTTTCTCTCATGGAGGAGACAAATTGAAGGTATTGTTTTATATTATCTTCATAATAGTTGAATATATTTTGAAATGACCGTGTTCAATGAATAAAGATGGTATTATTTTGTTTTTTTGATTTTGTAGTTACGAGTTAGTTACGAGTTAAACACTGTCCAATAGAAAACCTAAACCCTCTAAATCTTTCTCTAGAAAATGCAAGTGACACCTTTGGTTCCTTAAAAAAAGCCCAATCTTAAATCCTCAAAATCACAATCTAGCATTTCAATAGCTCAAAATTTTAAATTTGTCACATAACCAATGAGACCCACAATCTATTCTTTATTATTTCACGAGCCAACATAGTCACTTGTATTCTGGCACAATTAGGCTATACTTTTCAAATAATCGGTACTCTATAGAACTATTGACTTGAACCGTTACAGAAGAAGTCCAAGTTTCCGTAGAAAAACGCAAGTGGACTGGACGTATGGGCTTGGGCTTGGGCCTGTGGATTTGATTACACAAGCTCGGCTTTTAGAATTGATCATCACCTTTTACTGTTTTGTTGCTGTTTTGCCCTGGCAATAGATTCTTGGAGCCGAATGGATTTGATTAAGGCTCTGAGGTTGAGCCCTTGCGTTGGTGCAATTCCCTCACCACCACTTATCACTCTTACTACTGCTAGTTTCTGTGCTACTCCTCTCTCTACAACAAAACTCTCTAATCATTTTTGCTTCTCTACAAGCATTGGCACAAAGCCTTTCACTCCAATTCCACGTGTCAGAAAGAAAGACTCCGATTCAGAGCCGCTTCTAGAACCCTCCATTGTCCAAGAACTATCGTTCCAAGAGGAAGAAAAAGAAGAAGAAGAAGAAGAAATCCTCGACGAGTATGAATACGGTAAAACTGCCTTCAGTCTCTCAAATCTAATCGTCTCTCTCTCTCTCTCTCTCTTTCCGAATTCATTCGAACTTCTCATTTCATTGCACAGAGACAGAGTTGGATGATGAAGACGACGATGAATACGACGGTGAAGATGACGAATTCAATGAAGGAGAAGACGAGGCTCGTGTGCCTTATGTAATTTTTTTGTTAGAAATTAGATTGATAAATGTGTTTTGGTTGGGGGAAATGATATGATTTATTGATTTATAACGTTTTGAAGGCAGGTGATGGCGGCGCAGGCGGTGGAATTTCCCTCGCCGGCACATGGTGGGACAAGAAAGCATTAGCCATTGCTAAAGATGTTACTCTCTCTTTTGATGGCGAATTGCAAATTTATGCTTTCAAAACACTGCTTAACTCCACCATTCAAGTGCGCATTGAGAACCTTTCCAAGAAGTAAGACGAAAATATTCTTCTTCTTATCCTTGTTATTGTTTTTATTATGATATGCTGATGATGGAGGTAGGTGTAGAGAGAGCTAAAAACGATACGGCTGACTAGGACTATATACTTTTTTAACCTTTTTTTACCAAATATTCAAATGTAAACAATTTGCTCAGATTAAATAGCAAGTAAACTTGGCCACCGCAAGTATGGTTTTGTCTGTCAGTTATTGGCTGAATAATTCCTTCCTGATTCAGATTTATCGTACCTCCTTGAACAGGCAGACATTATTAGTTCTATAAATTTTATTATTGAATGGTTATTATGAACAAGTGCAAATATCTGAATGGTTTGTGACGAATCTTTAGATTTTTTTATATAATTGTGGGATCGGATATAATATGTAGGATCTTTTTCTAATTGATTATATAAAATATAATTTTGGAATTTTCCAATTGTTTATGAAATTATCTTGTTTACAAGTAACCTTGCACCTTAAGCATATAATTAGAGGTTCAATCTTGAACTCTATGTGTATAGATAAGGATTTGTTGAAAGAAGCCAACTGCTTAAATGCATATCTTCATGATTAGTCTTTTAGTCTGGCTGGAGGATACCCGAGGTTCACATAAAAAAAATATCTATGGAATTTTAGCAATATATACATATGTGCTAGAAATAAGTAATGCTATATTGAGGTTTATCTTTCTTTTTGGTATACTAAGATACGTTGGTGAAATTTATGTTCCATATAACAATGTTTCCTCCGTAGAATTAATGTTACATTGAGGTTTTATCTTTCTTGTTGGTCACTTGCTCAACACACAACAATTTATCTTGGTTCACCTAAATCCGAGCTACATCTAGCCTCCTTAAGCAACTGCTTAAGAGCTTCCACTAACCAACACACTTGGTTATAATGAGTATTCTTACTTTTCCAAATTACAAGAAGTTTTCTCATTTCTCCAGATTACAACAAGTATTCGTACCTCTCTAGGTTACACCTCAACCTCTCCTGAGATTAATAACTCAAGAAAACAAAGAACATTCTTAAAGAGAGCACAAACAAAGCTCACAAGGGTATAACTTCACAATGTGAAGAATTACAATGGTTTCATACTTAACCCAAAAGACTAGATGCTCTAATGGCTCGATTAGATACTCGTTGCAACTCCTGTATTTTCAGCAAGATCACTTGTATAACTTTTGTTGCTTGTCTTGTCTTGCTTTCGTTCTTCACCTTCAATCTCTTTATATAGCCTTTCAAATTTATTCTTTGATACTTGAATTGGTTAAGTTCGGATATTGAATATCTTCATTTGTTTTTGTGCTAGACGCTAAAAAACATAAAGCTTGGATTTGCAATCTTTTAATTTACATTTGTTTTGAATCTGTTTAAGAAACTAATTCGGAAGTATTTACAATGAGTTAGTAAAAACAAATCAAAATATTATCACAGAATCTTTTCGTTCTTGATAATATGTGATACTAAAAACAGAGTACTTGAGATTTTCAATTTTTCAAATTGTTTGTGTTTAGAAAATATTTAGAGATATTCGCAATATATTTAAAAGATATTGTGAGACTTGATTTGAACAAATCTCTTTAGGAAAAGATAGATTTTAGAGTCATTTTGCAGATTGAAATCTTTTCATTTTTGGATATAATACCTCTTTGATTGATCGCGTTTTTAGTAGATATATGATTTAGAAGAGTCCATTAAATTGTTATAACAAAAACTCGTTTCTCGTTCAATACGTTCATCATATCGTCTAGCATGCGTCAAAATTGTAGACGCCTAGAGGGTTTACGGAATACTGAAGCTTCCACTTAACCATTTAAATCACAAATAAAGTATATTATTCAAATGACAAATATGACATTCAGTCTTAATTTTGTTATACAATTAACAAGTCTTATAAATTGTCTATAATGAACACATGTGGTAGATGCTCAGAGGATATATTGTAGTGCAGCCGTACAAAACATTTTTAGAACCTCAAAATCCAAATAAACCATTCAAGTTGTTTTTGCTAGTCAAAATATAAATCTTCTGGTTATCAAATTGTCTGGTTGGTCATAGATCGTCTAGTGTCTCAATAGACCGTCTATAGGGTCTTAGACCATCTTGGGTCTCAACAAATATACATGTTATGTGGATTATATTTAACTTTGTTATTATCAAAACATAAGAACATAATCGTCACATATGATATTTTGGTCATCAGATCGTCCATATGATGGTTTGTAGATTGTCTAGTTGGTCAAAAGACCGTTTAGGGACTAATCAGACCTTCTAGACAAATCGTTCAAATAGTCTAGATAGTCCAGAGTCTCAACAGTAAATTGATGCAATTTTATTTGGAAAGATCTACACTACTGAAAATGGAAATGCTGAAGTTGAGTGCACTTAATTGGTCTTTATTATTCCCGTGGCCCTTGTACTTGTATAGTTTAAGGATTGTGGAGCTTGTGCTAATAAGCATTCATTTTACATCCTCTCTCCTAAAGACGTAAAAAAAGGTTTGACGATTTTTAGACGCGTGTTTCTAAGTGCATTGGACGAATGCAAAGTGCCTGATTTACCACAATTTCTGAAGGCAAATCCCTATCTGTATACTGCTCAGTGAATGGATTTTTGGCTAACTACGTACACACTAACCAAGTATCAATGATCTGCCTCATTTCATTTTTCACATAGTGCAATTTGTGGCTTAAATTATCATTCTATTTTTTTATTAAACTGCTGCTAAAGTTGCTAGCTATATCATGGATGTCTGCTTAGTTGCTGTGTTCTTTCTCTAGGTCTGGTTCCCCCAGCATGGAAGATATTGAAGCCTTCTCTGCAACGTATAGAGCAAAATTGGATGAAGCAGAACTTACTAAATCAGTTCCTGACAATTTATGTTTGGAGGTATCATCTCAAGTTTCTTCTTGACATTTTCTATTAACTTTGGTGGAGGATACAATTCGACGTTATTACTATGATCATTATTTGTAAGCACAAATTATGAAGTACTCTTAAATCCAAGACTGCTCTGGATAATGTTTTTTAAACATTGAAGCAATGATTTGTAGGTTCTTATGGTTATGCTTCTCTCTCTTGATTTTGAAGGGTGATCGCAAGGGATTGAAATTTTGAACATCAATGTTTCATATTATTAGCGTTTGATATGTGTGCTTTTTCAGGTGTCTTCTCCTGGTGTTGAAAGAATAGTTCGGATTCCAGATGAACTAGATCGATTCAGGGAGCGACCTATGTATGTGAAATATGTCAATAATAATGATTCAGATAACCCAGCTGCAGAGAGTGAGGGTGTCTTCATGCTTGAATCCTTTGACATGGAAACGAAGTGTTGCACCTGGGGTTTAGCAGATGTGAAAGTCAACAGACAGAAATCAGGTAAAGGAAGACCACTGAATAAAAAGCAAAGAGAATGGCGTTTAAGCATTCCCTTTAATTCCTTACGTTTTGTACGGTTGCACTCTGATATTTAAATAATTCATTTTCCCTGGAAGTTGTTGATTAGATTTCCATCTTTCCCATGTATACAGTATACGTGTCTCCACCTGTATTTACACACATAAGCAACTGCATTCGTAGATAATTGGAACAATTAACTTTAACATTTATCGAGTTTAATTCTACGACTGTAAAAAGTTATATTATTAAAATTGTTTTACAAGGTTATTCTTCTTATATTTTATTTCATGGGATGCTATGGCAATCCAAATGCCATATCTATGAGTAATGTCTTGTTACTGTGACATACATTGCAGTTTTTCCGTTGTACAATTTTTGAGAAAAAGAAAAAAACAAATATATAATAATAATAATTATTACTCACTTCTGAATAACTTTGGAAAGTTTAGCGAGGTGTCACTATTTCATATTTTTCTTTTCACTTATTTTAATATTTATAATTAGTCAAATATTTTTTGCAGATTTATAGTACTTTTTTTTTCTCAATTAATTATTTTGAATTTTAAATTTAAATCTTTTTAAATTCACATGCGATTATTAAAATTTCATGATGTTGACTATTTTTGCATCCGTGTCTTTTGTACATAATTTTTTTTCATTAGTTCTGTCCAAAGAACAATTTTTTTTAACCTTGCATTAATATAATCTAAAAAAAAATCATCATAACCTAATGATTCTAAATTAAATCAACTCAATATTCATTATACGAGTTCGATTTGGATTAACTCATTTTTTAAAATTTAAAATTAGTATATAATTGTAAATCACTCTAAAACAAAGTCTTGTAGGATTCTTGTGGGTTTGTTCAAAGGTCGTGTGCTTTTGCAGAGAGACATAATTGCTAATTTGAACAAAGAAGTCATTTTGCTAAATGCTTTGAATGTTCTTTTTTACTTTTGGCTTAGACAAGTAGCAGACAAAAACACGATTAGTTTGAAATCTGTTGATCCATTTTTGTGATGGGGTTTGATAACCCTTGCAAAATCTAGTATAATATGTTGCGGAAAGTGGAAACCTACAATATCTCTCAGAAATGTACTTTTCCTTAGCTCCAATTTTGGTATTCAAATCCTGTTTCATAAGTAGACAACTAGTGTGCCGACTCTTTCAATTTTGTAGATTTTTTTCCCAAATCAAATGTGCATTTGACATATATTTTAGTTTATATAAGAAAATGACATGAAAAAAAAGTGTCTCGCTCACACGCGTGAGTATATTTGTCTCTTCAAAAGAAGGTTAAAGATGTATTGCTAAGAAATATTAATCTGGCTACTACATTTAAATGTTTATTAAGGTCTTTATATATATACATAATATTACCAATTTGACTTCCATCACCTTCATTTTTTATGCGTTTTTAATATTTTCCTTAAATTTGACACATTCTTAATTTAGCTTTGCATGTATGTTTTCTACGCCTAAGACACCAAATTAAAAATGCTTTAAGAATCTAATTAAGAATGCATAAACTAAATTAAAAATCTCCCAACATGCTTTCACGAGAACTTTATATGAAAAATAAAGAATTAAGAATGCTTAATGAGTAAATAAAAACAACTTAATAATAAATTCTACAAGTATGAACTTGTTACATTTTGATGTAGAGGAGTAAAAGTAGATGGTAGTATATGAGTAGTTGCTTTTGAATTTGAGCCCCGCGCATGTTTGAAAAGGTATAAAGTGTTTTGCAGTCACCTTTTTTCCTTATCCTTTGGGCAACAAAGTAGAAACCTTAAACAAAACTATGGCACAGTTAGTGATGCGGTTGAGACGCAGAAAGTGAGAGAAGCAAGTGCGGCGAAATTGCAGGTAAGGTAGTATTAAGTAGTAGTTGTGCCTTCCCAAACAAAGTAGAAACGCATAATTAACAAATGAAATTTAAACACAAAATTAATAAATGTTCCTCTCAAGCCATGAATCTGCCGCTCACATAGGTCCAAAAGAAGATACCGACTTTGTTTGATGATCCATGATTATCTTATCAACTTTGGGACATTATGTTTACCTTTGACAAAATTTTCTAGGGTTTATCGATATATCCTTAGAGGTAACGTTCCCCACTATGCTACTTTCTTGGCTGTGTCTCTCGGTTTTTGAAGAATAATATGCAGTATTCATTGCATTGGAATAATGATGTGTCGCAATGTGGCTTTAACCTTAAATGGATGAGAGTGTATTTATCTAATAGTTTAATGTTTGAGATGTTGAATGGAAAATTTCTCTTGTTACAGTCAACCAGAGAAAATTGAAGTCTGCAGCATAGCATTTATCCGTGCATTTGATTTGAGGGGCATATAACATATTCTATATACAATTCAGATCTTGAAGTGGGAATTCACCTTTTTTGTTAAAGGAAATCCGGGATTCACGTGCATGCTTCTATAACAGAATCTGTTCACTAAAGATATGGTATCATAATTCATTTCTATTCATTCTGTTCTTTTAAAGAAACCAATTGCCTTTTTCAGAGGGAAGCTCCAGTTTAATACACACGCCTTACCTCATGCATTTATATATACAGATTAAAAACATATATATTTTAAACTTTCATCTTTACTTAAATATATGTGATCTCTTCAAATTTGTTCTCTTTATTTATTCCAATACAAACGCTGCAAATGTAAAATTATAATAAAGTTTAAACACCAAACTAAACATATTCCTATTCATTTTCTATTCAAACATATATGCAAACTAGAGATATAATACTTTTAGCCATTTGTTTACTTATATAGTTTGATTCCAATTTCTGACTGTACATGTAGGATGGACCAAGTTCAAAACAATGTTACTTATATGGGCCAAATATATAGTAATTAAAAATATGATTTAACTACTATATAAGAGTGAAGTATTCCTGAGGAAATGGAAAGAATTGGATTTGTGAGGGAGTTGAAGGTGTTGAAATGAAAGGGTGTTGGTTAGTTGGGGTCTTGATTGTGGTAGGGTGTGCCTGCTTGTTGGGGAGTGTTGGGGTAGAAGGGTACCCTGCTGAGGATCTGATAGAGAGGTTGCCTGGCCAACCTAATGTTGGGTTCAAGCAATTTGCAGGGTATGTGGATGTAGATGTCAAGCATGGGAGAAGCCTCTTCTACTATTTTGTGGAGGCTGATAATGATCATCACAACAAACCCCTCACTCTTTGGCTCAATGGAGGTTGGTAGTTGGTATCCTTGCTCTTCTTTAGATGGATCAAGTTCCTACTTCTAGACCTCTCATTGCTCCATCACATCACCTCTTTACCTTTGTTTCTTATCAAATTTCCTTCATTCATTCATACTCTACAATTTCATGTTTTTCAACATTTGACATGGTCTCTAGTTTGTTTGTGTTTTCACCTTCATTTTAAGGTTATCTTGTCTAATTTTTTTCATGTTCCTGTTTGTAAAGCATAGGTGGTTGGCATTTATCTTTCCCTGTCCCTACCAATTTATGTTCTTCATCTCACCTGTTTTCTAGGACCCCTCACAGACAGATCCTTTGCAACAGTTTTTTTTTTCTTTTGAAAAAAAAAAAAACTAAAACAGATCAATCGAATATACCTAACTGTAAAGGTTGACATGTTGTACAAGACACTATAAAACTGTCAAACTCCTTTAACTGAGCAAGTACCATTGTTTTTCAGGCCCAGGATGTTCCTCCATTGGAGGAGGTGCCTTTACTGAATTGGGTCCCTTTTATCCCAAAGGTGATGGACGTGGTCTTCGAAGAAATTCAATGTCTTGGAATAGAGGTATAGATATTATATGTGACAAATTTTTTACATGAATTTTCCTTGTGATATTGGAGAATAATTTGGGTTTACATTGATTCCTGATTCTGACATTATGTCTTTTTCATAGCATCCAACCTCCTTTTCTTGGAGTCCCCAGCTGGAGTTGGTTGGTCATACTCAAACACAACTTCAGATTACAGCTCTGGAGATGCATCCACAGGTAAATAGAGTCACCAATTAATATATTTTTTATTCTTCGTTTAAACTTCTTTTTAATAACTCAGACTTTTATTAAGGCTGGGAATGAATTTATTATGTGATTATGTATGCATTTTTTGAAAGTTGTTTTACTAGAGTTGAGCTTTAATAATTTTTTCTATTTTTGGCAGCCAATGATACGCTTCTGTTCTTGCTGAAATGGTACGAGAAGTTTCCTTCTTACAGATCAAGGGAGCTGTTTCTTACTGGAGAAAGCTATGCAGGTCCAACCAATAATAATCTCATCCCAATTCACAATTATTTTATTTAATTGAAACTCCCAAAGTTGGTCTCGAGTCCCAAAATATTCTATATAATAGTACATTAGCTGACGTGATTTAGTGAAGATTAAACTTTTTATTCTATTATTTATGCACATGCAGATAACGTAATGTTATCATTCCTAACAGGGGTCATGATATAAAATTATTGCACTAGTTTACCTTTTTATTATCCTTCTGCAGAAAAATATATATTTTTGTCTGTTACTGACATTTAAATGTTATACAGGACATTATATACCACAGTTAGCCAATGTTCTTTTGGACCACAATGCTCATTCAAATGGTTTCAAATTCAATATTAAAGGAATTGCTGTAAGACACCTTTCATGTAAATATTTCATTTATTTTTCTGCAGCTGATGTTTTGATTTGAAAGTTATTTCTCTCCTTCCTCGTTGGCTTTCGTTTGTTAGATTGGAAACCCACTTCTGAAACTTGATCGTGATGCACAAGCAACATATGAATACTTCTGGTCACATGGACTGATTTCCGATGAAATTGGCCTTGCCATTGCAAATGATTGCGATTTTGATGATTATGTCTTCGCAAATACACACAACGTGTCTAAATCATGCAACCATGCAATCAATGAGGCAAATGAGATCGTTGGCGAGTACATAAACAACTATGATGTGATTCTGGATGTTTGTTATCCATCCATAGTTGAACAAGAACTGAGATTGAAAAAGATGGTACAATGCCTCTTTCATTTCTGTTTATTTTAAAACGATTATTTAGATAAAATTATAGACTAAATATTTTGATTAACTAATGCAGGCTACTAAAATAAGCATAGGTGTAGATGTATGTATGAACTATGAAAACGGTTTTTATTTAAACCTCCCTGAGGTTCAGAAGGCTCTCCATGCAAACCGTACTAATCTTCCGTACGAATGGTCCATGTGCAGTGGGTAAGCCATTCATGAAAATAATTCCTTTATTAAATTTTAATCCAAGGACAATTCCAATGATTTCTCTACAACATTCTCCAAACTGACATAATCATGATAAACACAAGACACTATTTACTTTCGTTACTGATGTCTAATCCTACGTTTTCTTCATTGCAGTGTCTTAAATTATAGCGACACTGATCCTAATATAGACATCCTCCCAGTTCTCAAAAGGATAGTTCAGAACCATATTCCAGTATGGGTTTTCAGGTAAATTAATTTCCTTCAACAAAGTATGGAGCATTATGTATGGTAGTTAGGTGTGGTCCACTAATTATTAACGTTAAATTATCACAGTGGAGACCAAGATTCTGTTGTGCCATTACTAGGTTCTCGAACACTCATTCGTGAACTAGCTCACGAGCTAAAGTTCAAGATTACAGTCCCATATGGAGCATGGTTTCACCAAGGGCAGGTACATGGAAAAGAAATGATGTAAAGTTTGTATGTTATAGTTCCCTATGCTAATTGATGTTTACTTGGTGGGATTTGTTTGTGTAAATATAGGTTGGAGGTTGGGTAACAGAGTATGGAAATTTGTTGACTTTTGCAACTGTAAGAGGAGCTGCTCACATGGTGCCCTTTGCACAACCTTCAAGAGCACTCCGTCTCTTTAGTTCATTTGTGAGTGGAATGAGATTGCCAAACACAACACGCCCTTCAATTGACTAGTAATTATGAGCATTGAATGGATCTGCTGTCTAGTTCATTCTTAGATTTGAAGAGTTTTAGCCTAAAATAGTAAGCAGTGAATGAAAGAGAAAGGTGTGTGTGTGACTTAGGCCATTATTACCAATTGTATGGAAAAAGGAGGCAAGAAAAAAAAAGTAATAAAGATTCCATTCTTCCAGTCAATTCATTCCCTTCCTAGCTACCTGCTGCATTGCATCTTCATCATTCCTTATTTGGAACCCCATTTGGCCTTTATTCCTAAATCTCTAAGTTAAAGTATAAATTGTTTTGCAATTTCATCATTACCATATTCAAGCAGGTGAACAAGCCAAAGGTCCAGACTAAATTCTTTCCCTTTTCTATTCAAACCCAAGTTTTGAATACAATGTTTATTTGAATTTGATTTTTACAACACAAAGACCTAGGACAATCAGAAGTGATCCAGTCAAACTCTGGGGTTCCTAGTAGAGTGTTCTCCGTTTCATAATTTCAGGCTAATTTATTATGGTTATCATCAGTGTTCCACAATGTGATGCAGTGGTTCTAAATTATAAGTATTTCATGAAGAGCACAAAAACCGTTATGTTACATTGAAACCATATAATACTGTTGCTTGCTTTCCACACATCAAGTTTTCCAACTTTTCCAGTTATGTCCAGTTTGACTGATTTTATCTCGATTCAAATTAAATCGGATATGAACCTTGGATCTCTTGATTAAGTGACAAATTTTATGCTAATAAATGGCAGTAATATATTAATTTCAATGTTATATATGGTTAAATCATATAATAAAAAATATATAACCTAAGTTAGAATATATTTTATAATATACATTTTGAAATAAGTAATATCATTATAAATACAATATTGTATCATATTGTATATTATTTTAGGGAGTGAAAGATTGTTGTTGTTAATAGAATATACATTTTATTAAGGTATAATATACTAATTTGATTTGGATTGAGACACCTGAAGGCATAATCCAATTTGTCATTAAAATATATTAAATGTAATTTTAAAATTTAATATTTATTGTGTTAAATATATTTTTCGTTTATATATTATAAATTTTTATTTTATAAAATAATATCTAATTTAGTTAATATAATAATTAATTATTTTAATTTTTAAAATTAATTTTTATTTTTTTTAATCAATAAACAATAAATTAATAAATAAAGAAGCACAAAGAACCTTTATTCTCACAGCTTTCTACAAAGCATGAAAATTTGCCAATACACGGTCAAATAAAGCATGTTGTCCACTCCAAAAGGAAACAAAGCTGCAGGATGCGCATTGCAACTTCACAAAATAGAAAAGAAATTTCAACATTATATAAGAAAATAATATAAGAAGATAGTAAGAAAAATAAAGATGTCTTTATTCTCTTGTGTCTATTTCCATAACTCCATGTATATGTATAGGAAATATATATGGAGACTTTGACTAATTATGTAGGGATCCACTAATGATGAGATTCTATCATTATTAAATTAATGACATATAATTGTGTATAATATCGTACTACAATATTTGACAATGTTGTAGCGTAAAAAAAATGTTCTTTCACAGTGCTTTCGTAAAAAATATCTGTGAGCTGGTACGGTGTACATACTAAAGACTCTAGTTATTCCGGTTGTAATTTTTCTCGCACAATGTGGCAGTCTATTTCAATGTGTTTTGTGCGTTCAGGAAATACTGGGTTTGCTGTAATGCCGCTTGATTGTCACATAAAATTTGAGCTGACAAGTTACATGACACCTTCAAATCCTGCAAAAGATATCACAACCAAACTATCTCCAAACAAGTATTGGTCATCGCGCGGTATTTTGCTTTCGTAGATGATCTTGATACGTTTGTCTGTTTGTTTGACTTGTTTGTCTGTTTGTTTGACTTCAATGACATAATAGAAGAACCAAGAAAAATGCAATAACCAGATACTGACCTCCGAGTTGTTTGACAACCTTCCCAGTCTGAATCGTAATAAGCCGTCAATGTCAGATTGTTCTCGAATGACAATAGCAATCATTTTCTCGGTTATCCTTTGATGTACTTTAGGACTCGAATTGCGACATCCCAATGAGGTTTCCGTGAGCTTGTATATATTGACTTAGGGTCCGAACCGAAAATACTATGTCAGGCGGCCGAGTACGTGAGGTATATCAGTCGTCCCACAAGTCGCCTATATTTGACTAGATCCTTTAATAACTCTCCATCGTCTGGTGTGAGTTTTAGGTATTGTTCCATTGGAAATTTGTCTGGACGAGCACCTGTGAGTCCCGTATCCTGCAAAATATGAAGCTTATATTTTCTTTGGGACATGTAAACTTTGGAACGGGAAAATTCAATCCCTAGAAAATATTTGAAGTCTCCAAGATCTTTAATGCAAAATTGTTGTAATAGACCGTCTCGCTGAATTTCTGTCAGAAGAATATCGTCCACATAAATCAAAAGGTAGTAAATGATGAGTTATTTTGTCTTGTGAATAAAGAGTAGTCTGTCTTGGACTGTTGAAATTCTGCAGAGTTAATCACATGAGAAAATGTTGAGGAACCATGTCTGGGATGTTGTTTGAGACCATAAAGGGATTTGTTGAGTCGACATACAATGTTCTCCCCTATCGATGATGCCCGGGTGGTAAGTCCATGTAAATAATTTCGTGCAATTTGTCTTGTAAGAAGACATTTTGCACATCTAGCTGGTGAATAAACCAATTTATGGCTGCTACAATGGTGAGAAGACACCTCAAAGTTTTTAATTTCGTTGTTGGTCAAAAAGTTTCACAATAGTCAACACCTTCAATCTGAGTGTACCTTTTTGCGACAAGGTGCACCTTATATCTGTCGATGTTGTCATCTGAGTTGTACTTCATTTTATAGACCCATTTGCATCCGATAGGTTTCTGCCCAGCGGGTAACGGTGTCAAGTTCCACGTTTGATTTAGGTGCAAGGCGGAAAGCTCTTTGTACATTGCTTTTTGTCAATTTGGATCAAGGAAAGCTTGAGCTTAAGTTTGTGGTTCTTTGGTGGCTGTGATGTTAGCAAGATATGCACTATGTGTAGAAGAAAATCGTGAATTAAAAAGAAAATGATGCATAGGATACCTGATTCCATTCAGCCGGTCTTGGGCAGTGGTCGAATGATTGGCTTGGGATCTCGTTACGTAGTCTTGAAGCCAGGAAGATGGGGTTGATATGCGACTGGATCGTCGAACAGGAAGGTCGGTTGGAGAAGGTCCAATATGGGTGTCAGACTTCCTGGCGTGGGAGAAGAAGGTTGGTCTGCTGGAGATTCAAGTGCATTGTGACGAGTAGGAGAAGAAGGTTGGTTTGCTGGAGGTTTAGGTGCATTATGACGAGTAGGAGAAGAAGGCTGAGCAAGTGAATGTTGGACAGGAGTGGGTAAGTCAATGTCAATAGCTGGGCAAAATACCTTGTAATGGAGGTAAGGATTGCGGTTGAGACTGTTGGCAGAATGAGAAAACACTTTCATGGAAGATGACATCCCGACTTGTAAAAAAAGTGTCTGCATCTATATCAAATAATTTGTATAATTTTTTTTATTGAGAGGATAACCAATGAAGATGCATTATTAAGCGCGCAGATAAATTTTTTCATTAAGTGCGTAACAAAGGCAACCAAAAGTTTTTAGGTGAGAAAGTGAATGTGAGCGATTATATATCATCTCAAAAGGCTCGTGACATTCAATACCTTTTTTGAGAAAAAAATTAGAAATAAATTTCAATCCATTGTCAAATGGTTTTAATAGATGCCTGAAAATGATTTTGTGTAAAAGTAATGAATGATTCTAAGAGATGTTGTGTTTCAAACTTGTGATTCATAAGAAATAACCAAGTACCTAGTATAATCATCGACTATGAGTTGGGGTTTTATGAGGACCCCAAATGTCACAATGCGATTGATTAAATGGAGAATGAGATTTTATTCTGTTTAAAGGAAATGGTAGCCTTGTCTGTTTAACTTTGGGACAAATACTATAATTATTATGCATGAGAATGAGATTTTTATTTTATTGATAGGTAGTAATGAAGATGCAAGTTGTAGGCGCGCCGAAGAAGAATGTCTGAGGCGCTTGTGCCATAAATCAAGGTCGGTCAAAATTTGAGATGCATGGGTTTGGTTTGGAAGAGGTCACCGCGTGTTGTTTACCCGAGTCAATCATCCTTCCCATAGCCAAGTCATGCAAAATGCAACCATGTGGAGTAAAAACGACACACCAATTTAGATTTAGTGAACTAGTTACTAACGGATGAGATTTAAATTAAAAGAAGGAACGCAAAGAACATCTTGTCATTGAATTTAATTGTGCCCGTAGATGAGATGAGCGCAGTCGAGTCTGTGGGCAAATTAACATTTTGAAATAAATGATGGTGAAGTGTGTGAAAAATTGTGAATCAGATGCAATGTCATTGATTGCTCCGCTATCCAAAATCCATGTTTTTGTAGGAGCAGAATTGATAGACGAGTTATGGACAAACAAACCTGCAACGTTTATAAACGTATCACTTTTACCATTATGGTTGAGCAAGTAAATAGGTTTTGCCAAGTGCCGAAAGCCTTGTACTAGGTTTCCATCTAACTCATTATTGTGCCTTTTTTGCCAGACATGATCTCTTATTTTAGTTATAGAACACCAAAATCGGTACTCTGATATCATGTAAGAAAATTATATAAGGAAATATATACAAGTGTATGGAGATTTTCTCTCCAAATTATAAACTAATTATGTAGGATCCACTAATTATGAAATTCTATCATTATTAAATTAATTACATATAATTGTATATATAACTAACGTACAATAATTGCATACAATAATTTTTATAATTTAACATTACTATTTCTTTAATAGATTATAACCATAGATAAAGAAAAGAAGAATATTCAGAAAAGAACTGCATACAACTGCAGGTAAATAGACAAACAATGTCGTAGAACTATCTGCTTCGACGGACCCCTTAGATGTATTCCAGATAGCTTTCCTTCCCTATAACAAGACTCCACTTACTAAACCTGTAAACAAACCCACCAGACCAAGTGAAAGAAATACCACTCTATCTTCCCACGCAAATCAATTTCTTACTATCCTGTCATATTAATACATGTATTTTCAGAAAAAGAAAATAACACCCTCGAGGTCTTATTTTTTAACCAAGTCCATGAGTACACTTGGGTTAGGGAAAAGATTTCATTCGCATCCACTTTTTGCTTGATTAAACACTATCTCATTCTTATGTTTTCAAATGCACCAAATGATGGATACCACACTCCTTTCCACAACCTATTGCCTTCTTTGCTAAGCCAAGAACAATAAAATTATTCGAAGTGTTCCTTCAGATAATTATGATTTATAGATCTAACCCCAATCCATTTACTATAGAGATTCCAAACAACACTCGCAACTTGGCAAGTTAAATGAGGTGCGGAGACATTTCCTCCTCGCTCCTACATAAAGCACAAAGTGAATCTGCAAGTTGGACCGACCTTCTAATCAAATTTTGCTTTGTAGCGATCTTGTTTTGCAATGCCCTCCAAACAAAGCATTGAGTTGATGGTGGAACCAACAGTCTCATAGGACCCTAAACATAACATTATTTGCACCTGATAGAGAATAAGAAAGGATTGCATATGCATATTTGACAGAGTACTTACTAGTTTGCGGGTCTCTTCATAACCATTTATCTTCCTTACCTGATTTTAAAGTTTGACCTTCTAACACCGGCATCAATTCTTCTACTTGGGCCTTCTCCCACTCAAATCACTCCAGTTGACAATTTTCAATCTTTAATTAATTTCTATTTAGTAATTTTATATTTTATATTTTATATAAATTAGTCTAAATTATCTCAGTTTACAAAGTCATAATTTGTTTGTCTAAGTCATACTGTACAAAATTATTATAGATTGGACGAAAGTGTTGTTTGTAATACAGTTTAATTACTTTAGCAATAACTTTATGTCCCCTAAAATTTATAAAAAAATTACTTGAAGGAATAAAATACAAGTATGATATAATGGCTAGCAGTGAGAAAAAATTATCTATAGTTGAATTATAGTTAAAAAAAATTTAGAACACTTAATAAAATAAATATTTTTAATAAAAATTAAATTAAAAATGGTCAAATTTATAAGTTGATTAAAATTTAATTAAGTAATATATTTATTTATTAAAAAAGTTATTCTAATACAAGATCTGGCTTAGAAGCTATGTTTGTGTTTGGGAGCAGCAACCTGGTGCGACGTCGCTTTCTCATTAATCCTTCTTGACCACACATGCTACAAACACCACTTTTGTTGGCTGAAACGTTGGAATATGTCCTATGAGGTTCTTCTCCGATCTCATTATTGGTTCATACATTGTTTGCTTTGGGGGTTTAAATATTACATCATATAGTTTCAACAACTGCTTCCAAACCTAATATTACTGTCCGTTATCGAATTTATTTACCAAAAACAGAAGAATACACCCATTTAAATTAGCTCTTTATGGTATGAAATAATTAATTTCTAAGAGACTTCCCTAGGTTTAAAATTTCCATATAAATTAAGCGTCCCAAATTAAGAATTGTCGTGACGAAATGAAACAACGTGCGACCAAACTTAATTTGTTAATTAGTGGTTTCAGTTGTTGGGTGTGTATTATTCATTGCAATCTCAGTCCAACTGAATCATCTAACTAAAGACACCAAAATTGTCAACAACTGTGTCAATATTCACAGAAAGGAATTGAGTCGGACTCAAGCCAGCTTATTATTGTTGTTGAAACTCACATATCAATATGATCCAAGGGATATTATTCAACAAAGTATATAAAAGTAAAATAAGAAAAAATAGAACTCCCTCAAAGAGAGTTTTAATTATTTTATTTTATTTTTTATTTCCAGAATTGGGCCAAGCCTGTTGCAATATTTATTTATTTATTTACCTCAACAAGTTAGTGTACGAAAAATAACACAAATAAGTTAAGAGGCTGTTTCAGTAACTTGGTTCGTTTCCTGATATGCACCGACAGATTTTAGCATGCATTTACCGTTGGTTCTCTGTGTATTTTAACTCCTTTTTAACGAAGCCAAACCCACCAAGCTATTTCATCCACCAGAATATGTCCGTAATGGCCAAACTACCCCTAACTCAACCAACTATATTTTCACCTTTATTTATTTTCCATGCTGCAAACACAACCAACACTAACTTCTTCAACCACAATCACCACCTTCTGCATTAAAACCCCCACCTCTCTCAGTTCCACTAAATCTATCTTACATTTCTGTTTTCTCTCTCATCACTCTGCAATGCTATGTCTCCAAACTTGTTATTTTCTAGTCTTGGATTTGGGTTATAATAGTTATAAAATGTTCTGTTTTTGTGTTAAGTAAAATGGTTTTCCTTAATTTAGACATTGAAAGTAGCTTTGTTTTTATCTTTTGATAAATGAAAACTGCATCCTTTTTCCATGTTCACTTCTTAGAGAAGTGTCTGTAAGTTGTAACGTAAGTGATTAAATTGTACAGGCTGATTTTGAGTGTTTTTTCCTGAGTACTTTTACAATGGATATATGGAATAGTTGGTGGGTTTTGCAAATTATGCAGTTGCTGGGGCTTTTTAGTTTTTGGATTTCATTTGCAAAGTTTAGGACTTTATTGTCAAGAGCTTTTGGTTATGGTCACAAAGTTGTGAAGGATGATTGCAGTGCCTGGATCTTTGTTTCCTTCAATGGGTTGGTCACAGTTGGTTCTTTCCTATTTTTCCTCTTGGTCATTTCCGGGAGTTATTTATTTGCATTTCCCATGTCTCCCACAGTGATTAAGAGTTATGAGACTTCCAACAGTTCTCACTCATCTGTTCAGAGTCATGATATTCCCAACAGTTCTCACTCCTCTGTTCAGAGTCATGATATTCCCAACAGCTCTCACTCTTTTGCTCAGAGTTATAATGAGATTTTGAAATCCAATGTTTCAACGGACACATGCAATGTGTTTGAAGGAAGTTGGGTAAGGGATGATAGCTACCCTTTGTATGATGCTTCTCACTGCCCCTTTGCAGAAAGGGGTTTTAATTGCCTTGCTAATGGGAGAAAAGATAGAGGTTACACAAAATGGAGGTGGAAGCCTAAGAACTGTGAGATTCCAAAGTTTGATGCCCGTCGAATACTAGAACAACTTCGTGGGAAAAGAGTGGTTTTTGTTGGCGATTCGTTGAGTAGGACGCAATGGGAGTCCATGATATGTTTGCTAATGACAGGAGTTGAAAATAAGAAGAGTGTCTACGAAATCAAAGGCAACAAGATCACAAAACAGATAAGGTTTTTAGGTGTAAGGTTTAGTACTTTTGATGTTAGAATTGATTTTTATCGATCGGTATTCCTGGTCAAGCCTGGTTCTGTGCCTAAACATGCACCCCAGAGGGTGAAGACTACACTCAGATTGGATAAGATTGATGATATTAGCAACGAGTGGATTGATTCTGACGTTCTTATATTCAATTCAGGTCACTGGTGGACACGGACTAAGCTTTTTGACATGTGAGTGACTTCATTCTCCTAAGTGTGATATGATTTGCATTTTTGTTTAGATAGTAGAAATACATTTTAAATACCATGGTTTCCTTTTCTATTTCTTTTTATAATTTCAACATTGAATTTACTCCTCAGCATGCTTTATGATGATACTTTTGGACTTAATTTTCATCTTTGTATCCCTAGAATTCATGTTTTACTGGAAGTTTACAAATCTTACCTTCACCACTGATAAGAAACGATAGGGAAATGGATAAACTGCGGTTGTATTTTATACTGCACCTACCGCAGTCATAATCGAGGGGCTGAAAATTTTTCAACATATTTATTTTAATATTTTAGCATAAAACCAATAAATAAAAAGGGGTGGGGATCCTCTGCAGTTTTTAATCCAGATGATTCGGAATTTCATTGTTGGGTGTTAAAAAAAATTCAACTCGCAATAGCTTTTCTTCAAATTGTAACCTCATCCTTATGGTAATTTTGGACACTTGGTGCAGAGAAATTTTATCTTTCTGAATGTTTTTCATGACTCGTGAGTATCACTGGAAAGATTATAAAATTGATCACATTTTGTCTGTTTCTAGAGTACTTCTGGCCATGTTTGAAAATATTTAATTAATGGTATTACTTGTATAAACCAGTTTCTCCAAAGAAAAGCAAAAAATGAGGTTTGGTAAGATACCAAATAATGATTTTGGCAAGATTGGGGTGACTTTGGTCTTCATAATTCTTCCGATGAAATTATATCTTATCACCAACTCTGATGAGGCTTCAAAAATATGAAATTAGGCTTATTTCTATTGGTATGTATGTAAAACTGGTTTTGACTTGAACAATAGAGCTTGTTGCCATGAATCAGAATATTGTTGCTTTCAGACTATGAATAGAAATCAAACCCATCCTTTTACAGTTTGTCTGTTCATACATGTGAAGGACTATCTATCAACCATTTGGTGCTAACGTGATCTTCAGACAGGGGGTGGTATTTTCAGGTTGGTAACACGCTGAAGCTTGGAATGTCAATTAATTCTGGTTTCAAAACAGCTCTTCTCACCTGGGCATCTTGGGTAGAGAATACAATTAAAACAAACAGGACAAGAGTTTTCTTCCGCACCTTTGAATCATCTCATTGGAGGTGGGCAGGCACCATATAACTTCATTTCTTTAGCAATCTGAGACAGTAGCTAGCTAGCTATGAACCAAAAATAATATTTTACCATTCTTTAAGCTTTTGGTAACACGAGCCATCACAGTTTATGGTAGCTGTCAAGTGTTAATCATTAAGATGCTTTTTGTGTTTTGTGGCAGTGGACAGAACCATAATTCTTGCAAAGTGACTCAACAGCCTTGGAAGAGAAGTAATGGCAAGGAGAGAAGCCCAATTTCAGATATGATCAGCAAAGTTGTGAAAAATATGAGTCTTCCTGTGACAGTTCTGCATGTCACACCAATGACTGCATATAGAAGTGATGGGCACGTGGGGACTTGGAGTGACAAGCCATCTGTGCCCGATTGTAGCCATTGGTGCTTACCTGGTGTTCCTGATATGTGGAACGAAATTCTCCTCTCATATTTGCTACCAAAAGAAGAAGCAAATTAAGATGAGAGGGACCCAACATGGTAGACCCTTTTATCTTCTAAGCCATTTATAATAGCTTAGTACTCAATTCAACTCAACACCAACCTTCAGGGGTACCAAACTTGTACTTCTATGCCATTCCACTTAATAAAAATGTAATTAACGCCACCTTTATATAATTAAATAATACTTTTATTTAATTATTTTATCCATAATAGTTATTAATTATTAGTTAATCTGTATAACCTATTATGAAGTAATTATTTACTATTAGCAATAAATTAATGTAAGGTTTACCAGATTTTTTTCACTCTTTTTCCAATTTCTTATTATTATTATTTTAAAAGTTATCAATTTGGTTAACAATGAACAACGTCATCTATTAAAGTTAAAATAAGTTTGCCAGATTGAAGTTAAAATGACTGTCATCTGTACTGACAACGAATTTTAAGTATCACTTTATCAACATAGTCACCATGAATTTCAGAAAATAAATTACATTTAAAAAAATAAAACAAATTAAAAACATTCAATACAATGGAACGATATTAAAAAAATACTAATGGTAGAAAAAAAAACAAAAAGACAAAAAAAAAACTATTTAACCTTAATTTATGTTGTTAAATAAGTCTATAATATATAAAAGAATGCTTAAATGTGCACAACCCAACTTAATATTATTATTGATTAATTTTATATAATTATTATCGATTTTTCCGTTTAGTATTCTTACATCATAAATAAATAAATAATAATATTATAAAAAACTTTTACTAATTTTATGTTTTTTTTCTTGGTGTGGAGATTCCACAATTAGAGGTTTTATGTTTTTTTTCTTGGTGCTGGAGATTCCACAATTAGAGATTAGTGTCTTTTCTTGTATATAAGTGGGTGCAAACCTCAACCAACCTCATGAGTTATGAGTTAGTTTTATGAGGTTGAGTTAGGCACAATTTCTTCCACTTCAATTCAAACACCATGCAGTTAAACAATGTATTCAGCTTTATAGATTGATTGAGCTACACATATATTTCTTTCATCAAGAAAGAAATCTCAATCAAATTACCACAAGAACAACTCATCCACACAACACAAATCGTTCTTTACATTCAAACATGGACAAATTCTCACAGATTCAAAAATCCTGAAGAGATTAATTATACATAATATTTATTTTCTTCTTTTCTTAACCAGAAAGAGAACAAAGTCCCACCACAGGAACTATGTCATCATTGATTTTGTAGTTCTACTCTCCCATACGAATAATGCATCTGATGGACTCCCCTTTCAGCATGTAATCAAAAGCTTTGTTAATTTCTGAGAATGGAACGGTGTGAGTGATGAATTTGTCCAGTTCCAATTCCTGCAGATAAGACCAAATTAGCATACAAGACATCAATTTGAATGCCCTTATAGACCGCACAAATCAATATATGTACTTATGTATGTGTGTGTGAACTTACCCCATTCATGTACTTCTCCACAACTGAAGGAAGATCAGTGCGAGGTTTGTAGTTTCCATAGAAGGTACCCTTAAGAGTCCTCTCGTTCAAAAAATTCACTGGATGAGTTTTGAATGCATCATCTTTGTTTGGCACTCCAACAAGTACAGCAACACCCCAACCCTGAAGAAATAATCAAGGATCAGCCTTAGAAGCTTCATATAAATTGGTTAGCACCAAATAGAGAAAACAAGGTATGATTTATGTACATCATGAACACATTCGAATGCTGAGATCATAGCCTGGATGCTGCCAGTACATTCAACAGCACGATCCACGCCCCCATTTGTCATTTCAGCAATTACCTGGAAGCCAAAACATTCAAAATAAAAAACGATTTTGAAAAAACCCAGCTTTAAGAGTCAAGAAATATAATTTGTCCACGAACTAACCTCTTGTACAGGTTTGTCATGGTCTTTTGGGTTCACAAATTCATTGACCCCAAACTTCTTAGCTGCCAAGAACAACAGAAATGAGAAATGTCATCCACAAGTGAATAGCCATTTAATATATGTTTAGCCGAAATCCTTCATTTATTGGAAGAAGAAACCACTCTACCTTCTTCAAATCGGCTTGAAACTAAATCAACCCCAATGATTCTTGATGCACCAGAAATCCTTGCCCCTTCAGCAGCCTATAATTTGATCAAAGACAAGAGCAGCAGTTAATATTGTACTTTTACCATTTGCATAATAACTACAATGCTCACACACAAAGGCATTAGATTGACATACAGCAAGGCCAACAGCTCCAAGTCCAAAAATAGCAACAGAAGAACCAGGTTTCGGTTTTGCAACATTGACAGTAGCCCCAAGACCTACAAGCACGGATGAGAAAAACTGTTTGTTTGATGTTCACTAAATTATATTACAAACTTATCTCAAGGTTAGGATCTTCCAAACCTGTGCATATTCCACAACTGAGAACACAAATTTTGTCAAGTGGGGCAGCAGGGTTGACTTTGGCAACACATCCAGCATGGACCACAGTGTATTCACTGAATGTAGAGGTACCAACAAAATGGTAAATAGGTTGTCCCTTTATAGAAAATCTTGTTTGACTATCATGGATCATGACACCCCGATCAGTGTTGATCCTCAGCAAATCACACATGTTGCTCTCTTCTGACTTACAATGTGCACACTCCCCACACTCCCCAGTAAACACAGGAAGGGCGTGGTCCCCGGGTTTCAGATGAGTCACACCCTCACCTACGCTCTCCACAATCCTGAATAACAACATCAAGTTAACATTATTGGTAACTTGTATTAACGTACATAATAGAAAAACAAATGCTTAACCCAAAACCAAATAGACTTCACAAAAATGAATCAATAGCCCGAATTATAAGCAAAGATTGATAAATGAGATTGTGTGCTGAATGTTCAGAAGAGAAACATACCCTCCAGCCTCATGACCAAATATACGAGGAAACAATGGAGTCTGGCCCTGAATCGAGGATATAAGAAAGGAAATCATGTTAAATTTGTGAAACCTTATTGAATGTCTTGGTACCTATCAATTAATTGATTATTTCCTAGCATTTTCTTAGATCGGATTAAGTATGTTTGGAGGATCATAAAGGAAAATAGAATTGAGGTAAGAAGGTGTAGTTACCTTGGCTTCCCAGAAGTAAACATCAGTGTGGCAAAGAGAGGTGTAGAGGATCTTCAAACGCACTTCACCAGCCTCTGGTGGTGCCACCTCTACTTCCTCCATCACCAGTGGCTTCCCTGCCTCCCATGCCACCGCGGCTGCCACATTCATTCATTTCAATCAACCCATTTAGTTAGTACATTCTTCCAAACGAAACACGTTTCTTTTATTGGCATTACAAAATTTGAAACCAAATTTGTACTTGTTAATTGCTAAATAACCATAACCTGTCGTTAAACAAACTTGTATATACCATCAACCACTTTAAAATGGTGGGCAAACAAGATTTCAAGACCCAACAAAACTAACTTCATAATTCAAAGTTGAGAAAGGACCCAACTTTTAGTACCCACAAAAGAAAGTGTCAAAGATTAAGGTTTTTTTAAGTAAAATTCAAAGTGACCATAACATGGATGCATGATTAACATGTTACTAAAATTGAAAAAGAAAAAGAAAAAAAAGTGGAGAAGAATCAGTGCTATGTAGAACATCAAAATTGAAAACAGAGAAGGATAAGATGAAAGTGAGAAGAAGGGTGGAGCAGTGACCTTTGCATTTGATGACCTGACCAGCTGTGCTCGACATGTCTGAGAAGAAAAGATGGTAGAACAAAGCAGAATTGATGAATTTGTATTGATTGATTTTGACATGGAAGAAGAGAGTGTAGAATATATTTATAGTCTGAGAGAGTGATATTGAAGGAAAACAAATGGACAATACCACTCTGGTTATGCTGTTGTTTAGTATTCAGGCGGCGCCTTAGATTCTTCAGACACCTTCCAGATATCAATTACCACTTAACACAACACAGCAAAACAGCTCCTGGTTTTATTTTTTTTTATTTTCTTCAGCTGTTCCTTACTTGTGACACCGACAAGTGGTAATTCTCTCTCCAAAAATGTTTTAGTCTTTCAATTGTTATAATTGAATAAACTTACTTAGTTTGTATATTTTAATTTGTGTTTTTATGAAGATGATGTGGTGAGGATTATATGAAAAAGATGTGAAAATTTGGGAGGAAAGTGTAAAAAAATTGATTGTGTTTTTAAATTTATGAAAAAGTTTATTAAAATTTGTGAGGGATGTAATGGTTGTAAGGTTTTTTTTTTTAGTCTAAAATTTAAGTTTACAAATTTATCCTTATATTTTAAAATATTTAAATAATGAAATATGATGTATTTTTTTTTGTGTAATTTTGAGTTAATTGAAACATGAAAAGAATAAAAAACTAATATTTTCTAAACATAAAATTTATTGTTATACTTATTTATACATTTTGAAAGTTTTTTTTATATTTATTGATTTAGATTGTATGTGATATATAATTATATAGATATTTTAGAGGACATTTTATAATAATAAAATATTATATATAGATTGAATTGTAAACCAATTTATTTATAAAAAAGAAAAAATATATAAAATAAAGTATGAAATATCATAAAAAGATAATTATGATGGAAAAAATAATAAAAGGAGATATTATTATATTATTGTATGAATAAAAAAAAAAAATACTAAAAAGAAAAAACACCACTATTCTAGATGATTTTTTTCTTAGATCTTTGGATATGAGGAGGATAAGAGAAATCTTCTTTCTCCTTCACATGATCTTATATCCATTCAAATCCTTTCTTTGAACAGTAAATAGAGCTTATTATACATTATGTTTTAATATCTTTTAACTCATTGGTTTTAGACAGTATAGATTAAAAGTTATTACACATTATATGTATAGAAATTAAAATAATTATATAATTTCTGTAGTGGTCAAAATGAATTATTAACGTCGTTTTTTTTTTTTTAAGAGTACACATCTAACAAAAAGACAGAGATAGTTTAGGTTGTTTATTTAAGTCAAAGTGTAATAGTGCACAGTTTTGAAAACAGGGACACAGTTTGAAATCAGGGGCACAACTTTCTTGTTCTTTCCTTTATTCTTCTTACTCATATAGCTTTTAAAATTAATTTTATGTTTTAAAATTTATACTCCCTCTTATTCTTAATAGATAATATTCAACATTTGATTACACCAACTGAAATTCAGAAGTTTGACTTTGTGTTGGTAAATACTACTGAAATTATTATATTTTCATATATAAAAAAATTATTGGTGTAAAATATATGTGACAAAAATAGTTTGATGTAATCGCTGTATAGTATATAGAATATAATGAATTATATCAAGTATATTTTTTTAATTTGATTAAACATAATGAATATAGAAAGTATCTTTTTCATAATATTTGATATGGTAATAGAATATCATTTATAGTGATTCTAAAAAAAAAAATTGTCTTTTCCTTTTTCTCGACAATCATGTTTGTCGAAAAATTCAAAAACGCAATTACAGATACATCAAATTCATACTACATGCAACATTCAAATCAATTCAGCCACTTACTTGTCCCAAAGAAATTAAATGACTCAAACTACCCAATGTGGAGCAAATCAATGACTCATGCTCTCATAGCCAATAACAAAATAAGATTCAATGATGGTACAATTAGTGCTCCTTTAGTGGAGTAAACCAATGCTCTTTACCTAGATTAGACAAAAATCTACTAATTGTATCAACAACATGTGCAATATCTGGTCTTGTACACACCATTGAATACATCAAACTACCCACAAATGCATAAAGAACCCGTTGCATATTTGATTTTTCAATTTCATTAGAAGGACTTTTTTTTGCAATCAATTTAAAATGAGTAGTAAGAGGAGTGCTTACCACTTTAGCATTTTCCATCTGAAACCTCTGTACTACTCTTTTAACTTAGTGCTCATGTGACAACCGAAACTTCTTCTCTTGTTTATGATTTTTATACCAAGAATTTGCTTAACAGCTCTCATGTCTTTCATAGCAAATGACTCACTCAATTGCTTCTTCAACCGGTTGATCATGGAAATATATTTCCCAACAATAAGCATGTCGTCAACATACAACAACAGGATAACGAAATCATTATTAGCAAACTTTTTAACAAACACACTAGGACATCAAAGGGACACCCGGGCAAGGACTATTACTTACCTCTGATAATGATCTTACTACAGGGAGCATATTATATAGATACACAAGCCAAAACTCTCACAACACTAAAAACATATGAGATGTATATTGTGTTTGTTTTTAGATATGTGTAATGAGGAGGGAGGGAGAGAAAATGCTTTTTGTATTTGTTTCACTGATTTTGAGAGTGAGAGAATGAATGGGGGAGATGGTCAAAACCTTTTTCCATTCTTTACACAAATGAAGAGATTTGTGCTAATCACATGTAAGATTATTACATTTTACCAAAATACCCTTGTGCATGAATTTTATTACAATATACAAAATTAAATATTACATAAATTTATTTAGCAATTCCAAAAATATTTAATTATAAATAATGAAAATAATAAAATAAAATTATAATGTCAACAAAATATATATAGGTATATAAAATAACAAATGTATATAATAATAAATATTATTTTCATAAATTTTAAAATTTATTTAAATTTAACACAATTTTTTTTTTTTAATTTTCATTAAGAAATACAAGTAATTATGGATATTATATATTAGAAAAATTTAATTAATCCAAACCTACACACAAAAATATATCATAATTTATTATTTAAATATGTTTTTAATAGCAAGGATAAACTTATAAACTTACATTTTACACCTTTAAACTAATTTCTAAATTCTCTTTCAATTATCACATCATTCACAAATTTCAATAAATCATCTTCACAAATCCACTTTATCATCTCTCAATCCAAACAATCTCATATACATCCTCTCTAATCCTCACAATCCACTCAAATGTTCTTAGAGGGCTTTTGAAGCAACTAACTTCTCCTCCTCTCGATTCCTCGGTGAAAGGTCTTTCACTGATGATTTGGGCTTCGGTTACTAGATCAATTGACTTGGACTCTCCTATTTGGGCTTGGGCTTCCTCTCAGCTACTGAATTTGGGCTATCTTTCGATTGTTGGATTTGTATTAACTCTTAGTTATTGGGTCCATGCTCACTCTCACTTGAGTGTTTGTACCTGCAAGGTACTTCGATGATAAAGTTAGATTCAGTTTCTTTAATTATTGAATAAAAAGACTATACTTTAACACTTTACAATTACTAAATAGAACTTTTAGTTTTAACACTTTATAATTACTAAATATATTTTTAATATTTTAGATCTATTTATTGAACGTTATACAAAATTATTTTATTATTTTAACTTTATTTACTTTTTAATATGATTGGCGACTTTACACTTAGAATATCTTACAAGTTTTAGAAGTAGAAGTGTAGCATACAAGAGCTAAGGATGAAGATACTAGTTGAACATGAAGAGAGTGTACAACCTCTCTCTGTGTCCCTTCATTCTCCACTGCCATCACCACCTGACACCGCGCGTTATGCCGCCTCAGTGCTCCTCCGTTTCCCCATTATCCGCCACCTGGCAGTCCACGCTCCCTCCCTGGCCCTCGCCCTCTTCTCCCACATGCACCGCACCAACATCCACTCCATTTTTCTCAAACTCGGTTTCCACTCCTCCATTTACGTCCAAAACGCCCTTTTAAACTCATATGGAACCTCCGGCACCGGCTCCCTCCACATCTTCCTTAAACTGTTCCACGAAATCTCCCACCCAGACTTGGTCTCATGGTCCTCTTTAATCTCCTCTTTCGCCAAACACGGGTTCCTGAATAAAGCCCTTACGCTCTTCCAACAAATGCAGCTCCGCCACACTGATATCCTACCCGACGGGGTCATCATGCTTTGTGTGCTATCTGCGGTTTCGAGCTTAGGTGCCTTGGAATTAGGTATCTGGCTTCACGCTTTTATTTCCAGAACTAAGCTTAACCTTACTGTTCCTTTAGGTACTGCACTTATTAACATCTATTATCGATGCGGGGACATTGATCGTTCTGTTAAAGGCGTTTGATGAAATGCCTCACAGGAATGTGGTAACATGGACTGCGCTGATTAACGGGCTTGCCATTCATGGAGATGGTAGGGAGGCTTTAGAGGCCTTTTATGATATGGTGGAGTCTGGTTTGAAGCCTGACTGTGTTGCTTTTATGGGTGCCTTGGTGGCTTGTAGTCATGGTGGGTTTGTGGAGGAGGGGCAGCAGGTTTTTCAGGACATGTGGAGTAAGTATGGTGTTGAACCGACGCTTGAGCATTATGGTTGTATGGTTGATCTTCTTGGCCGCGCAGGCAAGATGCTTGAAGCTTTTGAGTTTGTGGAGAGGATGCATGTTAAGCCAAATTCGATTATTTGGAGGACTTTGCTTGGGGCATGTGTGAAATTAGCAGTGGCTTTTGTTCTTCTCTATCATAGGGATAGAAAGACCATTAGGATCATCAAGAACCTTAGGATTTGTTATGACTGTCATAGTTTCATGAAGCACGTTTCAGGTTTCTTTGATAGATGTATTGCCATGGAAGTCGGTTTCACCATTTTAGCAAGGGATCATGTTCTTGCCGAGATTTTTGGTAAGTCATCCGTGTTCAAATGTCAAAAATTATATGCTAGCATTCATTTATCTGAATCAGTAAGAATTAATGGTTTAAAGCTTTGCTTGCAGTAGCTTCTACGGTTATATATGATTCCATAAATTGCAAGGCTAGTATTAGCATCCTATTCACTCAAATTTAGTGTTCTGTATATAAATAAAGTCTAACCTTAGTTCTGTTTTGTTAGCAAAGGCTAGCCTACTTTTCCGAAACAAGTAAAAAAAGTGTTTATTAGAAAAGAAAATACACAGTAAATTAGATTAAATTCTGGCTTTAGTCTTTTGTTTTATGTCCAGTTTAGTCTTATTTTTAAAAAAAATTAACCTTTTTTTAAAATAATTAGTGTCAACATTAACAAAAATTCAGGTTAATGATTTTTATGATTTAAAACTGTCGATAATTATTTTAACTTTCAACAAAAACAATTTGTTGCGTTTTAAACTGTCATGAATTGCTTTCTTTGTATTCTCTGTTCAAGCTTCTTTTTTTTCTCCTTGCTCTCTTCGAATATATATGTTTTACAAAATGGTCCTCTCTATATATTTGTCAACGTGATTTATGTAAAAAAATATTTATTTTAGTCCATGACAAATATAAAATGTTATGTTCAAGGGACATGGTATAACACATTTTTTTTATTTTGTTTGCAGCAAGCACCACTGTAAAGTTTGACTTCGTGGTGGTAAATACTACATTTATACTACGTTAAAAAATATATAATTTATTATTTTATAAATCATTAACTAAAAATATAAAAATAATACTATCTAATTTTAAATATACATATAAATTTATTATTAGAAAATTAGGTAGTCATTATTATGTATAATATGTTGTTGTATAAATAAATAAATTGTTTTTATTTATTAAAAAATAAAGTATTATATATAAAATATTAACCTTTACTAAATAATTGTTATTACTAAATAAAAATATATTATAAACTATAAAAAAAATTGTTAGAAATAATTATAAAAATTAAAAATAGTCATTTAAAGTGTAAATAGTAAGAAATTGTGTATAAAAAATATATTCAATAATATATTGTTATAGATAATTTTTTATGACTTTATTATTAATTATTTAAAAGAGTCTTTTATTATTAATATATTATATTATAATTGCTATGATTATGATCTAATCAATTGTGTTATAACATAATCACATTTAATAAGTAGATTATGCGTAAAAGCGATTTAAAAATATTTCATTTTAAAAATTTACATAAAGATAAATAAATATTTTATTTTCACTTTTTGACAGTCAAATATCTCAACGAGTTCATCACGTCATGCAGGAATGACAAAATTAAAGCTTGTGAAAAATATTTTTCTGCATCGACATTTCCAAATATGTTCTGGTACATCGATTCTAGTTAGTGATACCTAAAAGATACCATCCCTGTTTTTTTATTTTTCAGTTTCCCTAATATTAAGGGAGAAACTAGTATTTGGTAGAAGTAAATATCCTTGCGTAGTGGGATTTTAACATATTAAGCTAACCAAGTTGAAATTGAGCACTGCAGGGAGCATATTTATATAGACACACAGGCGAAAGCTCTCACAACAGTAAAAAAATGACATTAAGTACTATCTCTACATAACCTTGTCATGATTGAGCTAATTTTGCCAAAAGAACCAAGTCTAAAATCTTGACATCCAACGTGTCATCTACCTTTACAATTCCATCAGTACCATCTACACCAATCAACTTCCCAGTGGCACCACGTAATACCCCACCCATAATCTTTATTTTGTCTGATTTTCTTGGTACCACAGCCTCCATTTCATTAGGAAGGGCTGTAATCGTTTCACCATTACCACTAGATCCAAGAGCTACCTTGTACGAACCATCCTGAAGAAACAAAAAGATGCTAGCGTCAATGAGATCATTAGACGGAAACCAAGCAATTGGAACGAAAATACAGCTTCAAAAGATTTAGTTTGGCATATATTCACTACTTGAAGATCGTACAAATCTAAAGCACATGTACAAGAACCATACCGGAAGAACCTCTCTTATAACTCCAACAGATTCGTCTCCGGCCCTGTGTACATTGACTAATATATCTGGTATAAACCATGGGCCTTCATTGTCCCCACCTACAAAAAATTAAACCAGCAAATTGGTAAAAACTAGCATGAAATGTACATTTTAAATTTTTAAGGATGATCCAATTGAATTAGTACAAGTAACAATTCCAGGGTTATTATTCTCGGTACAAAGTAGTAAGGTTTAACAATTATCCTCGCGAGGATGTCTCCGTGGTAGACACGATAAAAGATGACCTTTGAACTAAAACCATCGCAATAGAAATGCAAATAATTGAACCAAAAACCATCTTAAACAAATATGACAAAGACAAAATAACCACACCATCTTTGAGTATCAAATGAGATGAGGAAACACAATGACAACACAAATACGATGTGCGGAGTAATAATTATCTTCATAGTATATGCAACATAACAAGTGTAGAATAACAATTACGAAAGTAAATCATTGAGACACACTAGACACCTAGCACTAGTCGTCCTTCATTTGAAAGACCAAACTCATGAGTTATTTTACTATTCATAGATGAAGAAAATTAGGTATATCAGTTTGATTATGAAATCAAATACACAACTGAATAGATAAGCCAAAATAAAATATACATAATAAACTTCTCTATCATAAGATTGACAAAACAAACTTACCTAAAACTGGAGACATCATGTCCATACCACCAGTGCCTGGAGTCATAGGCTGTCCTCCAGGAGTGCCCGGAAGATAAGATGCTGAACTTGGTGTCATAGGCTGCCCACCAGGTGTTGATGGTAAATACGGGCTTGGAGCATTGGCTGTGAAAAATACAACCCCCATCCCCAGAATAGAGTATTAGCATAAAAATAAAAAATAGATATATACAATTTGTTTTGAACGGGTAAGATGTAGCGATACCATAGGCAGAACTGTCCCGAGGCGTTCCAGCTTCACTATAATTTCCACCAGGTGTACTAGCCCATCCAGCACCAGGAGTCGGGGCTTCATATGGTCTTGATGGAGGACTTCCAGGCTGAAAAGATCGAAATGGGAAAGGAAAATAAACATAGTTCCTAATATGAAGTTGCATACATATAGTATCTCAAGTCTGCTAAATCTCCTGACCTGATACTGTGGACTTGCTCCCCAAGAGCCTGGATTTCCATCTTCCCAGTTGTCCCTGATTTTATTTTCACCATCAGAATTCATACATCACATAAAGATACTAACTAAATAGCGCCACAGACTGTACAGAGGTAACAATGTTTTAACTACAAAATTCCTTATAAACCCCTTCTAGTTCTAATTGCTTCCATTTGTGACATTAAATGTCTACATGGAAGTTGATTAACTAAGACATTTTTTTACCTTATCCTGTTAGATAAAATACATCAAAAAAATGTCCCCATATACAAATTGGAAGGAAGAAATCTTTTTATTGAAGCAGAAACTATGTAAAACAGAGAACAGTGTATATGAAAATCAACAAGGAACAACATTAATTGGACAAACCTTGGAGGACTCATTGGAGTGTAAGGATTCCATGCTCGGTCACGCATAGGTGTCCTCATTCCATCATGAATTGGTGTTGCTATGAATAGCAGTACATTTATCAATTACCAATTATAACAATAGGTCAAAAAAACAGGCTAGAGAGTGTTAATCCTACAAAATAAATTAAATGAAAATCCATATAATAAAATCAAACCTCCAGGATCTCTCATTGGAGTCATATATGGATGTAAGGGAGTCCGAGAAGGATGCATTGGGGTTTCACTTCCCATTCCGTAGCGAGATGTATCACTAGAAGAACACATAAAAGTCAGATGGTTGAACATCTTCTAATGCATACTTGGACTCACAAATTATATGTACATATATAACTTACCGATATGGAGTTATAGCCACATTGTCAGATATATGGTTGCGGTCAACTGCAAATCACCAAGTCAGCGACCATGCAAATACCAAAATACTTGCAATACATGTGTTTTCTCCACTTAGACGTACCTGTTACAACCTTCATTTGAGATTCCAGCTCAACACGAACTGATGCACCTTTATCATCTATAACACGCCCACGGTAACCTTTATAGGGACCCTGACGTACTTTAACAGTTGTACCTGCCAAACCATCATGCCCCCTCCCACCCCTATGTCTCCCTCCAGCTATACCACATCCAGATAAATTAACATCAGACAAGTTACTTAAGGAAATGTACAACAAAATGATAGACTAGTTCCATATAATACATGAAAAAAAATTAGACATACAATCCATTGGCCCTCCTCGAGGAAACCTCCTTGGAGATGGTGGAATACGACTAGGGCTTCTAAGAGTGGGAAATCTTGAGTAGGCATCACCCTAAAGAAAGAAAGGAATGAAATATGTAAAACACCATCACAATGCTAAATCCTAAAACAAAACTTTCACAAAAATTAAAATAGGAAAATTGGTTACATTTCTGTCACCACTGGAGCGTGAACCTCCCACTACCACACATGATTGGGCCTTAGCACATATAAAGCCCGCATGTTCAAGATGATGGCGATCAAAGATGAACAAGACTCCTCTATATATGTGTTCCACGGGACCTTGTTTCCCCTAGCCAAAATTAAATAAATTAAACAAATAAATAAATATGAAAAATATTATCTTTCAAAGCTAAATCTAGCCAAAAGACAGAATCTCACTTTGCTGGAACCATCAACAATCCGGACAACATCCTTTGATGAAACTGTATTCTTAAATCTATCCTGCACGCTTATTTTCTTATCTATCTTGCATTTGATCTCTCTTAATTTAACAAGAACTACTTCGTGTCTGTCAGGAATCCCCTTCAGAACCTAAAATAGCAACAGCAATTAATATAATGACAAACATCTCAAAATTATAATAATAAAAAAAATTGAATCCTTAAGGCACTGACATGAAATGCTTCACTTTCTACACGGATTATCACACCAAAGCTCATATTACTGCACCATATTAAATAGAAGTGAGAAAACTTTGAACCATATCATAGAGACAACATGGTAATGCCATAATCTCGGGCAACAGAAAAGGCTTACTCTAGCAATACAAGATCACGAAGTTCATAGTCCCCAATTCTAGTAACTCCAGTCGTTACTTCTGAACTTTCTACAACATCATCTGCAAATACACGGATCTAAAGAGAAGATATTTTTATGTCATTTCTGAACTATATATAATTAGAAAATAGAAATTAACAAATCTTTCAGCAAATCTCATATACAGACTAAAACTCACATGCTCTTTTGTTGTATCAGATATTAAGATCAAGACATGCTGCTCCACCTTCACAACCATGCCCGTAGCCCCTTCTTGAGCACCAGAAACAACCTTAACGTGGTTTCCAGGCTCAAAATATTTACAAAGTTCCTTTTCATTTACAGCAATAGTTTTCTGACAAAATGAAGAGGTGACCAATTAATTATCAATCATCAACATGCAAAACTGGCAGACTATACAACCATGACCAGTTAATTTTCCTTCATACTTACTGGAAGTCCCTCCATTTCTGGTCTTATATGAACATTATCTTCATCAACTTTCTCCACCTTCCCCTTCAAGTTCTTTAAATCACCCTTGACAACAATAATTGCATCACCTTTCATAAAGTGCCCTTTCTTCCTGTTTGCAAACAAAGTTGACAAACTAGCAACATCACCATCTCCACTCTCACCCGGTTTACGAAATTTTTCCAACTCATCAAAACTAGGTTTGATGTTCTGAGCACTGATGGATTTTATTGATACAGTTTTGTATAAGAAACCATCTTTGAACATCATGCCCCCAATTGCATCAAATCGTTCCCCATAGGCATCGCGTCTATGCTCCACACGGATATGCAGTTCCCTGAATAGAACAAATTTAATCAGATCAAGAACAGATTTCCAAGACATAAGACTTTCAGCAACAGAATAGAGAGAGCCAGCAATACCTTGCTTCATCAACATTCATAAATCGAGGAGGAGGAACAAAAGCCTTCTTTTTCACAACCTCCCTACCTTCCTGCATGGCACAAGTGATTTGTATAAAAATAGACTCATGCTATTTCTTCCAAGGAATTTAAACATTACCCAAGTAGAAGATATTAATTTAACAAAAAACAGCAAAATTCATACCAACTTATTTGCGAGAGCCTGTAGGTCTATCCTTGGAATTAATTTGACAGTAACCCTCTGCCGCACATTATCGACATCTACTACCTATAGAAGAGACACTTGACTGTGAATATAGAAAACAAAATGGATGATATCATAAATTTTCTAAAATGTGATACATACTTTAGCAAGGTCCCCTTTATATGTCCCTATCTTCATTCTAACCCAGGTATCCCTAGCAAGATCAATAGCTTTGCTTTCAACTGACAGAACATCAGTCATTTCTCTGATTGGGACAAGAGTTATTTTTTGGCCAAATATATTGCGTAGACCTTTGCAAGCCTGAAAGCATATGCATAACATTAAAAACACACAATTTAATCCATAAAGTGGATATTTATGAACCAGACATTTTGCATCACATTACCTCTCTGACATGGGCTTCTTTATCTGCTTCCACGTATATATAGTTTTTGAGATGATCAAGAGCAATAGCTGATCTGATTTGAAATTCAGATGGCCTATTTATGTACTTTTGCATGAGGCAAACAGCTGTTTCTCTCTCATGACCAATCTAATGAAAAAAAAATATAAATACATGACATGCTCCCATAAGGTTGCAAAAAAAAAGAACTTCTTCACAAAAAGGATAGTGACATACTGCGCATTTGACCATCCAAAGCTTAGGATCTCTCACAGACGGCAAAAGAGCCTGTTGTTCTACATCTGTTGTTTCTTCATCATAATCCGTTAGGCGCCTTCCATAACGTTCCTGGATGCTTCTGGCCACAGCTTCAAGATCTTCATGATCTTCTTGGTGATGTGGCAGCATCCGCCTATTACGCATCCTTCTCCCATCATCTTCTTCGGCCAGATCGGCTCCACCCTCAACAATGAAGTCTGGATGTTTCAACATTTGTTAACTTTCTACATAACTAATAGATATATTTTACACAAGTATCTGGGACAAAATTCTAAGAACTGCTCAATCATGTGAGCCAGAGTATAAATAAACACATAAAGTTCAATCATTCCCCCAAAGTTAAGTCACAAGAAAAAAAATGTAGCATCAAAATAAAATATACATATCCATTCCAAGACATGTCCAAAGATGGAGATAGAGAGGATTCAAAGCAATCAATATGTTTTGTATTTATATTCATGAAAGCTCTTTTTGTATGGCCTGTTTTCTAAAAAATAAAACACATTTGGGGTTTTAATTGTATTTCATACTTTTGAAAACTTTCTATACAATCTGGTTGTAGAGCTAAATGGTTTTTAAACAAATCTTAGATGTTTATGTTTTCTTTAACATGTTTTCAAGGTCACATTAACCATCACTAACACCACTTCCATTAAAGTGTGGTAAAACACAATTCATCAAATGAATTCTTTGATATTTTATTCTGAGAAATAATTCTCAAAATCAAGAATAGAAGGAAATAAGCCCCCAGACAGTGCTTTGAAAACTTTATGCTGTTTAATCAGCACTTAGAAGACTGTCTTTCCAAAAAATCAGAAGACAGAGAGTACCAATTACAATACTAGATCCCACAAAAATGCTTTTGAGCCATATTGACATACTTGATTTATTGACTACCACGATAATTGATTTTGGTCTCAAATTTCAAAAATCATTTTTTTTCTCAAACCATGTTGCACATCAAAGACAAATTCGATAAAAACTGAACAACAACAAGCGCCCACAAACCAAACCCTTACTCAAAAAGGGAAGAAACTTTTGAACCACAAATGATTTGCTGACTGCATCCCAACACTGCCAATAACATTCATACATAATTATGACAATGAATCTACATGAAGAAGAACTTAACCGTTGTCTGTCAGTATTTTTATCCTTCAGGACTTATCAGCAATGTCATAAAAACGCTTTGTGGATAGATAGACATGATTTAGTGTAAACATTGCGATGTTGCTCAATCCATGCAGCAAATCCCACATAGCAGAAAAGAGGCTACTATTAATGATATTGTAGTTGTAAACACATAAAGCCTATAACAACCCCTATGATTTTTTAAATTACAGTGACCTCCCTATACAATCATCTTAAAACAAATGCTTCCGATGTAATTATTTTAGCATCTGGAATCTTAAAAGATGTCCCAGGTGTGAATTGATTATTGTTTTAATTCAAGATTCCAAACATGTACTGCATCAATTTTACAATACTGGAAACTCTCACCCATAGTCATAGGTTCTTTAGATTCTCACCATCCAAAAACGGTATGATAACTACCTAACCATATGCACTTATCAAGCCTCTACATTCTACCAACAATAATCACGACATCACTCACAGTTATACTGCATTTTCCTTGCCATCCCTATCAAAAACATCAACCATGGTTCTTGATTATACTGCATCCCATCAGCCCAATATTCTCCCAATTTCACAAACAAGTTAACTTCTATCCTGTTTATACCCCAGTCATCACTAACATTGATACCGCACCACCCAATGTTACTATTACACTGGCAGTTTCATTTCTAAAACAGAACCAAGATCCTAAAGGAAAATTGCCACAAAAAATCGTAATGGTCCCAAAAAGAAAATTTAGGGCCTGTTTGGCCTGTAGAAACATTTTATCTTCAATTTAATTTTTTTTAGATTTAGAAAACATAGTTGGTCTGATTTAATGTTTTTTGTTCTAAAAAATGAAAATGTTTGGTTTAACCATTTTCAAGAAGAGTTCATTACTTTCTCTTATATAAGGCTTCCAAATAAGTTAGAAATAATAAAAATATACTGATATGGTCGAAGATCTCACATTGACTAAAAATATGGTCAAATTATAACTGCAAAAATCACCTTACAAGTCCATCTTAGGAGGTAGATTTAGCTTAAAGTTCACTCTCTAAGATGGTATCATTGCCTATCCAAGCAAGGTTTGTGAGTTGTTTGGCCTATCGTGTCACATACAGGTGGAGCATTATCAGACTACCCATAAATAATTATTCTCATGCTCGAGATATCTAGTCATCGACACAAGGGGGCGTTAAAAATCTTACATCAACTAGGGATATGGCCAAATTATAGTATATAACTTAACGCAAACCTCGTCTTATAAATTGGTATTGTGAAGTAGAGTTAGGTTAAAAAGTCCACTTTCTAAGATGGTATCATAGTCTATCCAAGCAAGGCTTGTGAGTTGTTAGGCATATCGTGTCACATACGATTGGAGCGTTATCAGACCACCCATAAATAATTATTCTCATGCTTGAGATGTCTAGTCATTGATACAAGGGATATTAAAAATCTTACATCAACTAGGGATATGCCCAAATTATAGTATATAACTTAACACAAACCTCATCTTATAAATTGGTATAGTGAAGTTGAGTTAGGTTAAAAAGTCCACTTTCTTAGATATACCTTTGAATAATTTATCAATAAATAAATCTATAATATGCATAGACAAACACACTCTATTAAATTTGTCCTATGTTAAATCTTATCAAATATTGAAAAGATTAGAAATATGGTACAAGAAAGAAGTATTTCTGTTTTGAAAAAACAATTAGAATTTTAAGAAAGCTTTGCACTCATGAAAAATCAATAAAATGACATAACATTTACATTAGTGCAACCACGTTCTTTCTTCTCACATTGAAAGAAAATGCTGAAACGATTATTCTTTCATGTATACTTTTAAGATGCCTTCTAAGGAAAATCATACAAAATATTTTCTAAATACAGCCAAACACATTTTCTCTAGTATTTTCTTTTTTCAATTAAAATGGAAACTAAGGAGAGCAAACAGACCCTTAATTCATACATCGATATTATTGAGAAAATGATGCCTAGGTCACACCAAAACTTCCATCAATTAAATATCACGTAATCAATTTGATGGGAACTGACTAAAACTTCAATCAATCAAGTATCATATAATCAATTTGATGGGAACTGACTAAAACTCCCATCAATCAAATATCATAGAATTAATTTGATGGTAATTGACTACAGGATCTGAGATTAATGGATCTATTATTTTCTATTTTCAATGAAAAATGGAAACCCCAAATAAGGAGAGCAAACAGACCCTTAATCCGAGCATCAATGTTATTGAGAAAGTAATACACAGGGCACACACACCAAAATCATACTCCAAAATCTTCTATATGGATGTTATGCTATATGAAAGTTACGCTTTGCAGTTTATTTGAGTAATTGAGAAAAAGAGTGTAAGTGCAAGTATGATGTTCGGTTAGCAAGTTTGAGACTATAAAATATTATATGCAAACAGAATACCATCGCTGTAGTGTGTAATTTCATCGTGTTCAGTAAATGTAATAAATGTTTTCAGTTCAAATTTGATGTTCTATCATAAGCAAAAACATAAATAACAAGATTGATTCCCAATTTCATCAGTGTAGTCTGTGTGAAAAAAGAGTCTTAATTTACTCATTCAAACTTTATATCAATTTGAAAAAACCCCCACGAGAAGAAGTATTTACTTCATGAATTACAAACAAGTAACTCATCATTTCAACAAGTAACAAAGTTATCCTTCCCATTTACATTAGATTCACTTAAACACAATTTATTTACAATAGATTCACTTAAACACAAATATGATCTAAAGCAAAGATTTGAATAGCAGGCAGACCACATCATTGATCCGTCCAGAAGGGAATGAATAACATTAGCCTAATCAAGTTTAAAATCAACCAAAACCACCTAACAAGAAAACAAACCATAAATCCGAAGTTCCAAACCTAACTTCATACATCCCGAGTTCATATTCAATCATCTAATCTAATAGAAAACCAAATTAACAAAAGAGAAAAGAAAAAAAAACGCACCGTCTTCGCCTTCTTCCTCTTCCTCTTCCTCATCGCTATCCACCACAGCCTCCTCGTCAAAAAAATTGGAAGCGGAAACCTTCTTGTACTGGCGCCTGCGACCGCCCCGGGCATCGAAATCCTCGTCATCGTCGTCCTCCTCCTCTTCATCCTCATCTACCTCCTCTGCGTCATCGTCAATGAAACCAGATCTTCTGCGTTTCCTGCCGCCGCGCCCTCGGCGGTCCTCCTCCTCTTCGAAGTCGGCGACCTGCTCGTCATCCATGTAATCGTCATCGTCGTCGTCCCGGTCTATTCCCCGGTGGCTCATGCCGCAATCGCAAACCCTAAACTTGGGATGTGAGTGCTGTTGTTGCTGATGTGCTTGCAAATTGATTTACTTAATTGTTATTCTACCCTTGTTATATTCCATCTATACCATTATATTACAATTTCATGATTTTGTTGTCTAAAAGAGATATATCTCTTTTATATTTTAATAAAACATATGTGTTTTATTTTATAAGTAATTTTTTAATTACATAGTTTCATATGTAAACAAATTATTATCCAATTTTGTCTTTATTAATTTTATTATTTGTAAAAGTTATCTATAATAATTATTCACAAATGTTATATTTATATTATAAAAAATAATATAATAAAAATTCATTTTATCATTATTTTCATAATTTTTATTTTAACAATTATTTATAATTTATAATTATATTTCTTATTTCTTATCATAAAAAAAGGATACACCTGTTTCCAACAGAATAAGTATTCTTTTGAACCAACTTTAATGTGTCTTTTTATTTGATATTTTTTTTAATAAATTATATAAATGTATATATTCTACAATAAAATAGAAGATTTTTTTATTTGGTGTACATTTTTTAAAAAAGAAAAATAACATCAGCTTAATGTATCAATTTAATAATTTTTCTTTCTTAATTTTATCTTTGAAATTTAATAACTTAACTTTTTCTTAAAATTATCAGTTATAACATTTTTTAAATAACATACTTCAAATTTCACTATTTTTTTCTTTTCTCCTTTTACACACTCTATATTCTAATTAATCTATCAAAAATTATATTAGGTGAATCTATATTGAATTTTTTTAGTTTTTTTCAATTCTTCCGTACTACTTACTTTTCTTATATAAGATTCTTATTTTTATTATCATTAAATGATTATTTAACACAAAATAAATTAAAATAAATTTTTATAAAATATATAGATATGAAATCTCATTAAAACAAACAAATTAAAACACATAAATTAAAGTTTTCATCAAATATATAGATTTGAAATCTCATTAACATTTTCTTTTATTAGTAAGATTAGTTTTTTATCAAAAAAAATTAAGTTATTGTATTTCTTATTATTATTAAGTTACATCTCAATTATTAATAAACACGAATTTTCAGTGACAGATAACATTTTTCTGTCACCATAGATGGTATAGAGACATTGTTGTGCTGTTAGAATACAGGAGCACAACTGTGTAAACTGTTTAGAAAACATGAAGTGATTTTGAGTGACTTAGAGATCTTACTTGATTTACCATTATAAATCAATTTTTGCATTTTTCCATGAATAGTACGAATCTTCTATGCCAAATCAAATCTATCTTAACTCCAATGCCAACCAAAGAGACTCTAATATTGAGATTCATTTAAATTCGTGAATTGTTATAATATATATTCAATTACATAATCATCATCACAATGACATCATATAATTGTTCAAATTTCATGGTCCTAATTATAACTTATGGTTAATACGTAGTTAATTAATTAATATACATTATTTATCCTCAATAGGTTTGATAAAATGGTGATCCTGAATTTAAATAATTTAATAATTATTTTTAAAATTTTAATTTTTCAAAGTAATTATTTATTAAAAATAAATTATCCCATTAAAAAAATTATAACAAATCAACATAGAGAAGAATCAGAATATATACTTACTTGATAGCAGTTGTGTTAAGTGTCTTATCTTTCCTTTACTTGGAGGATTTTTTTTTTTCAACATGTATTAATTATTGTTGATAATTTAGTATACATCCTTTTTCATAAACTATGTACTTTGTCTTATTGAATCCCTGATAAGCTTAGGGCGTAGGTTGACAAGGATTCTTGGAGATATTGTGTCATTTTTTTTTTTTTCAAAAATGTTAGATTGGGTATTTTTTTAATAGTTTAAAAATAATAATTTGTAATTTATATTAAATTTTTTTTTTTACATTTTAATATATTACATAAAAAATAGAAAATATAAATTATAAAATATTAACACTAGAATAACAAAAAGAAATATAAAAACAATATTATAAATAAAAGACAAAAAAATGACTATTTAATAAAGAAGAAGTGAATTATCTATAAGAAAAATTTATAGAGAAAGGAGAAACAACATTATCCATGTAATAAATATTGTTTCAAGAATGCCATTGACTCAATAAATAAGTAATGTAACTAACATAAATATTATATAACATAACAAATATTATTTTTATATATTTATCCTTTTTTATTATAATTATTTATTATTATTCATGAAAATTGAATCACATGATGTTATTTATTTGAATAATATATTCTCATCATTATATTTTTCTAACAGCGATATTCAATCTTTTTTGAAAAGAAATTTCATCACAATTTTAAAATTTGCAAACTCCACATAATTTTCTTTACTTCTTCACAATAATCTTTCGAGCAAAATTTGAACAATTAAAAAAATATGTGATTAATTTATGAGTCTTTAAAAAAATTAAAAGTTACATATATGTAATTGAATATAAAAAAAATACCAAAAATTAAAGAAAAATCATAATTAAAAAATTATTATTATAAAATCATGACATCATTAATTATTATCTTCTTCTTTAAAACATATATATATACACACCGAAAGATAAGTTATAATTTGTAATAATAACATTTGTAAATTTTGTGTATTAAAATACTATATATGTTGGTTGTGTTTCCATCGATATCATTTTTCTAAATAAGCGTAAAGCCTTATCACAAAAAATAATATTTTTTTGTAATAACATTTGTTGTGTTTATAACAATATTTAAAAAATTAGAATATATAAAAAATTATGAATTAGACTACTACGGTATAAATTTATAATAATATATTTAAAAATATGGATATACATAAGTTTATAATAAATTAAAATATTATAATATAAATTTTATAATAACATATTTAAAAAATACGGATACATATATTTATAATCAAATTAAAGAATATAGATGTAGTGAACACTTCTGTTTCCAATAACTTATATACTATATGTTTTCACAAGTATACTATATGCTGTGAAGATTATTATTGTTACTAGGATCATGATAAGAAATTCTTTAAGTAAGGCTCAATAAAAATCATTAAAAAAAATATTTGTTTTTAAAATAAGATTCATATTTTATTTTCTTAATATTTTTAATAACTTATTTTTTTAAAGAAACTTTTATTAACATTTTTATCTTTTTAGTTACTTATTTGCCTAAAAAAATAATTGAACTCGTCTTCTCTCATTGTCTTTATTTAATTAAAATTTTCAAGAATAATATAAATATAATTTTAATAATTAAAATGAGCTTGAAAATCAAAAGTAAAAAATAAAAATAAGATTACAATGATTGATTAGATTAAACTTTGTCATACACTACACATGATTATATTATTATAAATAAATTTGTATATTATAATTTTAAGACTTTGCATGTAATTTGATGCGTCTATACTATTAGTTTTATATACATTTGAACAATAAATAAAAAGTAAGGGAGAAAAGAATTTAAAAAATGATTGATAAATATTATACATTTATTCAAACTATTGAATATTCTATTTATAGAGCAAACAATAAAAATAAAATAATAAATGCAGTTACAACTAATAGAGCAAACAAGTGTAATTACAACTTATAGAGTAAACATATGCAAATATAATTTGAAAACTGAATAATTTATGAGATCAATTTTATCATCTAATAGCTTCCTATAAGTTGAAGCGTTCATATCTTTTATGTTCAACTTGGATAAGTTCTTACAAAATAATCGATGATGCAGAGGTTTGACCAACATAGCAACCAATTAATTAGAAGAAGAAACATTAATTAAATGAAGGAGGTATTTTTGAAGTTTAGTCTAAACGATGACAATTGATAATGTGTTTCGTCCTCTCATAAATGTGAGATTCCTTGTTATGCATATAGTAGTTTTATTGTCATTAAAGTTTCAGAAATATTATTATGCAAATTATGACACATATATTGTAACCATTGAGGTTCACAAACAAGTGAAGCTAGTGTTTTGTACTATGCCTCTAAAGAAGATATTGACATTGTAGAATGTTTTTTAGACTTTCATGAAATTAAAGAGTTTCCTACATACACACAATAACCATTGATATTTTAGAATCAATGCAAATTCCTCAATCAGAAAGAGAAAAAGCTTTAATAACAATTTGGTTATTATTTGGAAAGAATAAACCAAGTTTAGGACATCCTTTCAAATACTGTAGTACATGAAGAGTTGTTGTCATATGAGGTTATTGTGGAATTGAAACAAACTAACTCAATTTTGAATCGCAAAGTTTAGGACATCCTTTCAAATACTGTAGTACATGAAGAGTTGTTGTCATATGAGGTTATTGTGGAATTGAAACAAACTAACTCAATTTTGAATCGCAAAGTTGATATCAGGTTTAGTGTGAGTAATGTATAATAAACGTCCAATCAATCTTTTATATTGACTTGGTTCCAAAAGCAATGAACCTTCTCTTTTATAGAGAGAACAAGATGGTTGCATAGGAGAAATGACAGGTTTGCAAGCCAAAAAACCACAACCATAAAGAAGATATAAACAATATTTTTGTTGATTGAAAACAATACTAGAAGGTGAATGATTTATTTCAAATCTCAAGAAATAACTAAGAGTACCAAGGTCTTAGATACTAAATAAGTTATGAAGATGAGTTTTAACTCATTGTATTTCCTAAAGATATTGTCAGTCAACATAATGTATCAACATATATTAATAGAGTTATGAAATAATGATTGTGTGCGAATAAATAAAGAATGATCACCTACACTTTGAACATAATCAAGTTGTATTACATTGTGAGTTAGTTTTAAAGTTACATTTGGCTTTAGAAGGTGGGTTGAATACAACACGGACCCTTTTTCGCATTTGCAAAAAATTAAGCCAAAAAAATATCTAAAATATAGAGAATATATATAGAGAGAGAAGTATGCATAGACTTTATATTGGTTCACCCACAATTTGGACTACGTCCAGTCCCCTTAAGCAACCCACTTAAGAGTCTTTAACAACACAAGTATTCTACACCTTTCTAGGTACACAAGTATTCTACACCTCTCTTAGTACATAAGTATTCTCCACCTCTCCAAGTAAATAAGTATTATGCACCTCTCTAGGTAATCCTAATCTTCTTTTGACATTAAGACCTCTCATCTAGGTACACAAGTATTCTACACCTCTCTCAGTACATAAGTATTCTCCACCTCTCCAGGTACATAAGTATTGTATAACTGTACCATATGTAGTGGCTTTAACTGTGCCAATCCTCTCTTGAGTGAGATTATCTTGTATAATGCAGTGGGTTGAAGTGAAAGTTAAAGTGCATTTAAGTTGGTGTGTGAGTTTAGAAACAGATATTAAGTTTAATTGAAAATGAGGCACGTATAACACATCAGACAAATAAAAC